>Ga0207676_10002441_pt1 | contig 13244 bp, 10 predicted proteins | sample KBSSwiS72_FD_184307 | JGI IMG/M metagenome (GOLD analysis project Ga0207676, IMG submission 184307) | Switchgrass rhizosphere microbial communities from Kellogg Biological Station, Michigan, USA - KBS Switchgrass S7-2 (SPAdes) (version 2) | ecosystem: Host-associated > Plants > Roots >... | reverse complement strand
CTTCTCGCCGAGCTCGCGTACGTTGAAGTCGAACAGCGTCTGCTTCGACTCGGGCTCCCAGCTCGTGCTGTTGTCTCGGACGATCACGCGGTTGCCGTCGATCTGCACGCGCACGGCGCTCAAAGGTCGATCGGCGGGCAGCTGCTCGGCGAGCGCGCGCAGCGCGCTCAGGATCCGGCGCGGCTTGAGCTTCGCATCCTCGAGCCCCTTCGCGGTGCGCAGCAACACGAGATCCTGGAACGAAAACTCGAAATGGCCGCTCGGTCCGGAGCGCGGAGCCACGACGCCCGAGCGCACGAGGGAGCGCACGCGCTGCGCAGGAATGCCGAGCAGGTCAGCTACCTCTCGCGTGGAATACGCCTTCATGGCGTGCGGGCTACTTGGCAGCGACGCGCTTCTTCGCGACGGGCTTGGATTTGGCAGCTTTCTTTTCCGCAGGTGGCTCCGCCTGCTGCGCGGGCTTGCGCGCACTGCCGGCGGCGAGGCTCGCTTTGAGCGCCTCCATGATGTCGATGATCTTGTTCTCGGGCTCCGCGGTCGGCGCGATCGTGATGTCCTCGCCCTCGACCTTCCGATTGATTAGCTCGAGCATCCGCTCGCGAACCTCGTCGCGATAGTTTTCGGGCGCGAACTTGTCGCTTGCGGCCTGCTCGATGAGCTGCGTCGCAAGCTTGAGCTCCGCGGGCTTCACTGTCGCATCCTCGATCGGCACTTCGGCGAACGAGCGCAGCTCGTCGGGATAATGGAGCTGCTCCATCACGAGCCCTTTGTCGCCCATCGGCCGCACCATCACGAGGTATTGCTTGCCGCGTGCGGCGTACTTGCCGATGCCGATACGACCCGTCTCGTTGAGCGCCTGCGCGAGCAGCTTGTAGGCCCGAGCGCCGCCCTTGTCTGTGCCGAGGTAGTAGACCTTGTCGAGATACTGGCGGTCGATCTGGTCGGCCTTCAGGAACTCGACGATGTCGATCGTGTGCGTCGCGGCGGCTTCGAGCGCTTTGAGCTCGTTCGGCTCGAACAGCACATACTGACCTTTCGCGAACTCGTAGCCCTTGACGAGCTCCTCGCGCGCGACGACCTCGCCGCTGCGCGAGTTCACGAGCTGCTGCTTGACGCGCGAGCCGTCCTTCTTGTCGATCTGGTTGAAGGAGAGCGCGCTCTTCGGTTCCGCGCCCGAGTAGAGCTTGACCGGAATCGAAACGAGCCCGAACGAGATGGTGGCGGCCGACAATGCTCGCGCTGGCATGCGCGGATCATATATGCTCGGCCCTGCTGTGACAACAAAAAATACCGGCAAGTTAGAGACTTATCGTGCAAAGCGAAAGGCAGATCAAACTCCGGAGCCGTTCGGTCCGGCCCGCGTAGGGGGCTCGCGGTTCGTTGTTCAGCAGCACGCGGCCCGCCGGACTCACTACGACTTCAGGCTCGAGCACGACGGCGTGCTCAAGTCGTGGGCCGTGCCGAAAGGCCCGTCGCCGAATCCGGCCGACAAGCGGCTCGCGGTCCACGTCGAGGACCACCCGGTCGAGTACGCGAACTTCGAGGGGCTGATACCGGCCGGCAACTACGGCGCGGGCGCCGTGATCGTCTGGGACCGAGGGCGCTGGGTTCCGTTGATCGACTTCGACGAGGGCTTCGTCAAAGGCAAGCTGCTGTTCGAGCTGCGCGGCTACAAGCTGCGCGGCAAGTGGACGCTCGTGAAGACGAAGCGCGGCAAGGAGGAATGGCTCCTGATCAAGGAGCGCGACGGTTACGCGACGCAGCGAGGCACGGACGACTATCCGCACGACTCGGTGCTTTCGGGGCGTACGGTGGAGCAAGTCGGCATGGCGGAGGATCGCGGCGCCGCGCTCGCGTCGCGTTTGCGCAAAGTCGGCGCGAAGGCGCGCACGCTGCGCGGCTCGGACCTGTCGCCGATGCTCGCGACGCCGGGCAAGCCGTTCACTCGTGCGGGCTGGGTGTTCGAGCTCAAGTACGACGGCTATCGGCTGCTCGCCGAGAAGAGCGACGGCCGGGTGACGCTCTGGTCGCGCGCGGGCAACGATCTCACCGCTACGTTCCCGGACGTCGAGGAGATCGTCGCCGCGCTGCCATATCCGCGTTTCATCATCGACGGCGAGGTGATCGTCAACGATGCGCGCGGGATCCCGAGCTTCTCGCTGCTCCAGAAGCGCGGGCGCCTCTCGCGCCGCGCGGACGCGGAGCGAGCGGCGCTCGAGCTGCCGTGCACGTTCTACGCGTTCGATTTGCTCGGCTTCGCCGACCTCGACCTGCGTGCGTTGCCGCTCAACGAGCGCAAGGACGCGTTACGAGCGCTGCTGCCGACGATCGGGCCGCTGCGCTACTCGGAGCACGTCGAACAGCACGGCGAGGCGATGTTCGTCGAGGCCGAGCGGCTCGGGCTCGAAGGCGTCGTCGGCAAGCGCGCCGCGTCGCAGTACGTCAGCAAGCGCTCCCAGGACTGGATCAAGGTGAACGCTGCGAAGTCCGACGACTTCGTCGTGGTCGGCTATCTGCGGGCGAAGAACGGCGGCAAGGGTTTCAGCGCGTTGCTTCTCGCGCAGTACCGAGAAGGCGAGCTCATGTACGCGGGCCGAGTCGGCGGCGGCTTCGGTCAACGCGATTTCAAGGCGATCGAGCCGAAGCTCGAGGCGCTCGAGCGTGCCGATGCGCCCGTCGCGGCGCCCGAGGAGCGCGATGCCGTCTGGCTCGCGCCGGGCCCGGTGATCCAGGTGAAGTTCAAGCAGCGGACGCCGGACGGCTCGTTGCGCCAGCCGACCTTCATGCGTTTGCGCGACGACAAGGCCGCGGCTCAGTGCCTCTGGCCGGGTGAGGCTGAATCCGGCGGCGAGACCGAGCCCGTGACCGACGCCCCGTCAGACGATCCGCCGGCGTCCGCCGGGCCACAACGCACGGTCGATCTTACGAACCTCGACAAGGTGTTCTGGCCGGCCGACGGCTACACCAAGGGCGACATGATCGAGTACTACCGCGGCATCTCGGACTGGCTGCTGCCGTACTTGCGCGACAGGCCGGTCGTGCTCACGCGTTTCCCCGACGGGATCGAAGGCAAGTCGTTCTTCCAGAAAGACGCGCCGGTCTACGCGCCGAAGTGGCTCAGGCTCGAGACGATGTGGAGCGAGCAGGCCGAGCGCGAGATCCGCTACTTCGTGCTCGACGACGTCGAGTCGCTCGTCTATGTCGCGAACATGGCGTCGATTCCGCTGCACGTGTGGTCGAGCCGCGTCGCGGCGCTGGAGCGGCCCGACTGGTGCATCCTCGATCTCGACCCGAAGGGCGCGCCGCTCACGGACGTCGTGAAGATCGCGCGTCACATCCACGACCTCTGCGACGACGTGGGGCTCGTGAACTACGTGAAGACGAGCGGCTCGACCGGTCTGCACGTGCTGATTCCGCTCGGCGCGAAGTACACGTACGAGCACTCGCGTACGCTCGCCGAGCTCATCGCGCGCTTCACGGCGAAGTCGCTGCCCGAGATCTCGACGATCGTCCGCAAGCCGAGCGACCGCGAAGGTAAGGTCTACTTGGATTACCTGCAGAACGGCCACGGCAGACTGCTCGTCGGGCCGTTCAGCGTGCGGCCGCTGCCCAAGGCGCCCGTGTCGATGCCGCTCGAGTGGAAGGACGTGACTGCCCGGCTCAAGCTCGAGCGCTACAACATCAAGACGGCGCGCAAGCGGATGCTCGAGCACGGCGATCCGCTCGCGGGAGTTCTCACGGAGTCGATCGACATGCTCGCAGCCATCGACGCGCTGCAGCGCCGGCTCGCGAAGTAGCAATCGAGGCTCTGCAAAGAGGCCGCTCGTGAATTAACCTTTCACTCTGGCGCGCGCGATTTGCACGAGCGACATGAAATACATCCAGAAAATCCTGCAGCCCGGCGAGAAGGTGATCTTCTCGTCCACTCTGAGCTGGGCCATTTATTTGCCGAGCATCATCTTGTGGCTCGTTGCGTTGGCGCTGCTCGTGACGGGCATCGCGTTGGAGCGAAGCGCGATAGGACAGTCGGCGGGAGGCATCGTCGCTCTGTTCGCGGCCTATTCGGGTCTCAAAGCGTGGTTCAGACGCTGGACCACGGAAATCGACGTGACCGATCGGCGCGTCGTCTACAAGCGCGGCTTCATTCGACGCCATACGGTCGAGATGAACATGGACAAGATCGAAAGTGTGGACGTCGATCAATCGCTGATCGGCCGGCTGTTCGACTATGGCGATGTCATCATCCGCGGCACCGGCGCCGGCATCGAGCCGCTGCGCGGCATCGATTCGCCGCTCGCATTTCGCAACGCCGTGACCGCGCGCTGACGGCAGTGCGTTACCTTCGACGTCGAGTTCGGCCCCGCGTCAGGGCGTGGTTCGGACCGGGATATCGAAGCGCTCGCAGTAAGCCGCAAAGCGCCGCGTGAGTGCGGCCGGATCGAGCCCGTACTGGTCGAGCGTGTAACGGTGCACGCCGTGCTTGTCCTTGGGATTCGCGGCGAGGAAACGCTCGATTGCGGCGCGTCCTGTCTCGGCGAGCGGCCAGCCGAGGAAGTCGTAGACGCGCTCGATCGTCTCGAGCGGCGCGCGCTCGATCGACTCGTACGCGACGTCGAGGAATTGCTTCGGGTCCGCGCGTTCGCGGACGGCGAGGAAGTCGTCGAGCGCCCGCGCCCAGCGATCCGTCCAATCGGCCGCGATCTCGCGCGGATCCGCGTCTTCGCTGAACGCGCGCCGGAGCACGGTCGCGTGGCTCGCCATCGACGCCATCACGCGCAGCGGATCGCGATGCGTCTGCACGATCCGCGCGTTCGGATACCGGCGCAGCAGCGCCCCCAAGCTGAACAAATGTCCGGGCGCCTTGAGCACCCAGCGAGTGCCCGGCCGATTCGCCTGCAAGTGCTGCAGCAAGCGCCGATGGAAGTCGTAGGCGAGATCTTGCGGCGAGCGCTCGAACCAGTCTTGGAACGACCGCACGTTGTGCGTCGTGTGGAACTGGATCCCCATGAAGATCTGCGCGTGTATCGCGATGCACTCCTGCGGCAGATCGGGTGCGATCGGATGAATGCGCATGAACTCCGGCGCGAGCCGGTTCGCCCAATCGAGACGCGACTGCGTGCGGGCGCGCACGGGATCGATCTCCGCCGGCGTCGCGCCGGTTGCGGCCGGATACATCACTTCCCACGTGAACGGCGCACGGTTAGCAGGATCCTCGCTGATCAAGCCGTGCAGATGCGTGGTGCCCGTTCGTGGCAGCCCGATGATGAACACCGGGTCGGCTACGCTCGAGCGCTCGATAGCGGGGTTTTTAGAACGCTGCTCTTCGAGGCGCAGCAAATTCTCGAGCAGGCTCACGAGGAGCTCGCGCACTGTGATCCTGCCGAGCGTCGTGAGACGCGCCTCGTCGCGATACGACTTCAGCAACCGCTCGAGCGGCTCCGCGATCGGCCATGCGCCGAGCGCGGCGGAGCCGGCGCGACGCTCGGCGGAGCGCAGCAAGTCGTCGAGCTCGAGCGAGGGTGGATCGGCGCCGAGCCTGCGCAGCGCTCGGCCACCGGTGTTCAAGGCGGACACCGCGCCGCGCACGCAGTGTGCGGAAAAGCTCATCGGTAGAGTGGCAAGGGTTTGCTAGTATTCGGCGCGGTATTCTCGCCCACGGGGCTTCGGCGCAGCAAATGACCCTCGAGGAAATCCGCTCGCTCATCCGGGACGTTCCGGATTTTCCGAAGCCCGGAATCCTGTTCAAGGACATCACGCCGGTGCTCGCCGATCCGGCCGCATTTCGTGCGACCATCGACACGCTTGCCGAGACGGTGGCGCCATTGCGCGCGGACGGGATCCTCGCGATCGAGTCGCGCGGTTTCATCTTCGGCGCCGCGCTCGCGACTCGGGCCGGACTGCCGCTGCAGCTCGTGCGCAAGCGCGGCAAGCTGCCGCGCGAATCGTTCAGTGTCGAGTACGAGCTCGAGTACGGAATCGATCATCTCGAAATGCACAAGGACGCGGTGCGGACGGGCGGGCGCTATTTGATCGTCGACGACGTGATCGCGACGGGCGGCACCGCCGCAGCGGTCGCCAAGCTCGTCGCGCAGCAACGCGCGACCGTTGCCGCGTGCGCGTTCCTGATCGAGCTCACGTTTCTGAACGGGCGCAAACGGCTGGCCGGCCAGAACGTGATCAGCCTGATCCGTTATTGAGCGCGCTCAGTAGGAGCGCGTGAGGATGAAGTCCGACAGCCAGAGCAGTGGACGCGAGTCCTGGCGCAGCGACCGCAGCGCGTCCGTCGCTCGCTGCTGAGTCTCCGCTGCGCGCCGGCGCGCGCCTTCCACTCCGAGCGTCGAAGGGTACGTCGACTTGTCATTGGTCGCGTCGCTACCCGCGTTCTTGCCGAGCGTCGCGGTGTCCTGCTCCACCTCGAGCAAGTCGTCGCGAATCTGGAACACGAGCCCGATGTCGCTCGCAAACGTGTCGAGGTGCGCGCGCTCGGCGTCCGTGAGCTCGCCGAGCTCGCTCGGCATCATGATCGCCGCGCGGATCAACTGGCCCGTCTTGCGGCGGTGGATGTCCTCGAGCGCGCGCTCGTCGAGCTTCTTGCCTTCGGCGTCGAGATCGAGCATCTGGCCGCCCACCATGCCTGCCGGCCCCACGGCACGCGCGAGCCACGAGATCACTTTGACTTGCCGCTCGGGCCGCGCGGCGAGCCTGGAGTCCTCGCAGAGGATCTCGAACGCGAGCGCCTGCAGCGCGTCGCCGGCGAGAATCGCGGTCGCCTCGTCGAATTTGATGTGCGTCGTCGGACGGCCGCGGCGCAGGTCATCGTCGTCCATCGCCGGCAAGTCGTCGTGCACGAGCGAGTAGGCGTGAACCAGCTCGATCGAAGCCGCTATGACGTCGAGCTGCTCCTCGGCGACGCCGCAGAGCTCGCCGCTCGCATACGCGAGCAACGGCCGCACGCGCTTGCCGCCGCCGAGTACCGAGTACTCCATCGCGGAGCGGAGTCGTGGGGGAACGTGGGCGGCGCTGCGCAGGGTCCTGGCCAGCTCCGCGTCGACGCGCTTGCGGTAGTGATCGAGCCGTGCCGCAAACTCGCCGCTCGAGGCCCGTGCTATCATAGCGCGTCATCCTAACACCGAAGCGGCGCGCACGGCGCAGGCATCCGTGAACACCGAATCGAGCCCACCCACAAGCTCCACAAGCGACGATCTCGCCTATCAGGCACATATTCTTCCGGGCGTCTCGCGAACGTTCGCGTTGACGATCCCCGTGTTGCCGGAGCGGCTCGCGCAGGTGATGACCAACGCGTACCTGCTTTGCCGTCTCGCGGACACGATCGAGGACGACGTCGGCCTCGACGCGATGCAGAAGTCGATATTCCATAGCCGATTCGTGGCCGTCGTGAAAGGCGACGAGCCGGCCGAGCCGTTCGCAGCGGCTCTGCTCCCACTGTTGTCGGATCGCGTGCTGCCCGCCGAGCGCGACCTCGTCGTCAACGCCGCGGCGGTCATTCGCGTGACGCACAGCTTCTCGCGCGCCGAGCGCGACGCGCTGAATCGTTGCGTTGGCGTTATGTGCCGCGGGATGCCAGAGTTCCAGCGCAGCAAGAGTCTGCGCGGTCTCGCCAACCTTAGCGAGCTCGCGTCGTACTGCTACTTCGTCGCGGGCGTCGTCGGCGAGATGTGCACGGAGCTGTTTTGCCTTTACTGCCCGGACATAGCCAAGCATCGTGACGCGATGATGCGTCTCGCCGTGTCGTTCGGTCAGGGGTTGCAGATGACCAATATACTCAAGGACATCTGGGACGACCGGCAGGCGAACGCGTGCTGGCTGCCGCGCTCGGTGTTTCCGGGCGGCAACTTCGATTTCGAGCACCTCGAGCAGTTGCATACGACGGGCGCGTTCAAGGTAGGTCTCGACGAGCTCGTCGGTCTCGCGCACGCCCACCTGCGCAACGCGCTCGAGTACACCACGCTGATTCCGAAGCGCGAGGCCGGCATTCGGCGGTTCTGTCTTTGGGCCATCGGCCTCGCGGTGCTAACGCTGCGCAAGATCCATCGCAACCCGACGTTCCACTCGGGCAACGAGGTCAAGGTGTCGCGGCGCACCGTCAAGGCGACCGTGTTCGCAACCAATCTCACGCTGATGAGCAATCGAGGGCTGCGCATGATCTTTGCACGCGCGGCCGACGGCTTGCCGCTCGCGAGCCGCTCGGCGACGAGCGTCGTCGCCGCGCTGCCGGGCAGCCGTATCGATGTCGGTTAGCGGCCGCGAGGCGGCCGCTCCCGCTGCTAACTTCGCGGTGATCGTGGCGCTCGGGGTCGAGCGCGCGGCGTTGCGCGCGCTCGCCGAGCGCGAGCCGCCGCTCGGCATCATTCAAAGCGGCCCCGGACCCGAGCGGGCCGCGAGCGCCGCGACGGCCGCCTTGGCGGCGGGCGCTAGCGGGCTCGTCTCGTTCGGGCTCGCGGGAGCGCTGCGCGCCGAGCTCGCTCCCGGCGCGGTGCTCGTGCCGCGGCGCGTTCGCTCGATTGCGGGGGCCTCGTTCGAGGCTCATCCGGAGTGGCACGCGGCACTCTGCGGGGCCGTCCGTGACTTGGGGCTCGCGCCCGAGCTCGACGACTTGCTGAGCGTCCCGTCCGCGCTCACCACCGTGGCGGAGAAAGCGAAGGCCGCGGCCGGTGGCGCTGCGGCCGCGGACATGGAATCTGCGGCCATTGCCGCCGCTGCGGCTCGCGCCGGCGCCCGCTTCGCCGCGTTGCGCGTCGTCGTCGACGCCGCGGGCGACGAGCTTCCCGCGGACGTCGAACGTTGGATCGACGAGCGCGGTGAGCGGCGGATCGGCGCCGCGTTTGCCGCTGCGCTTCGTCCAGCGCAGTGGCGCGGGCTCCTGATTCTCGCGCAGCGCTATCGGGTGGCGCGCCGCATGCTCGCGCGGGTCGCACCGATCGTATCCAGCACCTCGTTCGGCTCGGGCGCGGCCAGCGCGCGCCGCGCCGCGTCGTAGGCGGCTCGTGTCCGTCGCAGATCTCATCGGCGATCGTCTCGCGCGCGTGGTCGACGTGATCCTGCGTTGGCGCAAGCTCGCGATCGTCGTCCTGCTCGCGGGCGCGGTCGCGTCGATTTGGTACGCGGCACATCACCTCGGCGTGAACACCGACACGACGACGATGATCTCACCCGAGCTCGCTTGGCGGCAGAACTTCAACGAGTACCGCGAGGCGTTCCCCGCGCGCGATCGGAATCTCTTGATCGTGATCGACGCGCGCACGCCGGCGCGCGCCGACGCGTTCGCGGCGAAGGTGCTCGCCGAGCTGCGCCGCGAGCCCGATCTCTATCACTCGATCTTGCTGCAAGGCGAGGGCGAGTTCTTCGCGCGCAACGGCCTCCTATATCTGCCACTCGCGCAGCTCGAGCAGCTCTCGGACAGGCTCACGGCGGCGCAGCCGCTTCTAGGGTTATTGCACGCGCGTTTCGACGGGGCGGCAGTGCTCGACGTCGCTGCGCGCACCCTCGGACCGGAGGCCGCGCAGGCCGGAGACGCCGCCGCGGCCGCGCCGCTCTACGCGGAGCTCACGCGCGTGATCGACGAGGCGCGCACCGGCGCGCCGGAGCCGCTCGCCTGGAGCAAGCTGATCTCCAGCGGCGCCGCGCAGCAGCAGAGCACGCGGCGTCTCATCGTGCTCCAGCCGTCGGTCGACTTCGGCAAGATCCAACCCGCGAAAGCCGCGATCGATGGAGTCCGTGCGATCGTCGCGCGCCTCAACTCGGCCGAGGCCGAGCCCGTCACCGTGCGGCTCACCGGCAGCGTCGCGATGGAGCACGAGGAGCTCGCGAGCGTGAGCAGCTCGGCCGGCATCGCGGGCATCGCAACGTTGCTCTTGGTGTGCGGCGTGCTCTACGTCGCGCTGCGTTCGTGGCGCCTGCTCGCGATATCGGTGGTCGCGTTGTTCGCAGGGCTCGCGTACACGGCGGCATTCGCGGCGGCGACTGTCGGTCACTTGAACCTTCTCTCGATCACGTTCGTCGTGCTCAACGTCGGTCTCGGCGCCGACTACGTGATCCACGTGCTGCTCCGCTACCGCGAGCTCGTCGCGGAGGGCAATGCGGCCGAGCCGGCATTGCGGCAGTCGATGCGCGGAGTAGGCTCCTCGCTGTTGCTCGCTGCGTTCACGACCGCCGCGGGGTTCTACGCGTACATCCCTACGCAATTCCGCGGTGTGGCAGAGCTCGGCTGGATCGCGGGCACCGGAGTCTTCTTCGGTTTCCTCTCTGCTGCGACGCTGTTGCCCGCGCTCGTGGCGCAGTTCGCCTCTTCGGTGCGCGTGCAAAGCGCACGAACGTTGCTCGACCCGCGGATCTTCGTGCCGTTCAATCGGCACCCGCGTGCGGTGCTCGGTGTTACAGCGGTCGTCATCGTCGCGTCGGCCGTCGCGCTGCGCTGGGTGTCGTTCGACAGCAATCCGATCCACTTGCGCGACCCGCGCAGCGAGTCCGTCGAGACGTTGCTCGAGCTCGCGGCAAGCGGCGACGCGCAGCTGCTGAATCTCGAGGCGGTAGCGCCGGACCACGCGTCCGCGACCGACTGGGCCTCGCGTCTGCGCGGCCTTCGCGAGATCCGCAACGTGATCACGATCGACTCGCTCGTGCCGAAAGACCAGGACGAGAAGCTCGCGGTGCTCGACGATCTCAAGCTCGTGATGGGCCCGTCGTTCGCGCAACTCCGGAAGGCTCCCGAGGACCCCGAGCGTCTCGCGTCGTCGCTCGAGGCTCTCGAAAAAGCTTCGGCCGAGCGGCCCGACGTAGCACCGCTGCATGCAGCAGTGCTGGGCGTCCGAGCGTCGCTCGCGGCCGCGTCGCCCGAGGACGCGATGCGGCGATTGGCCGCGCTCGATCGCGCGTTGACCGAAGGGCTGCCCGCCGAGCTCGCGCGTCTCGCGGCCGGGCTAGAGGCACGTCCGTTCGGCCGCGACGAGCTGCCCGAGGAGGTCGCGTCGCGCTACGTCGCGTCGAACGGCCGCGAGCTCGTCGAGATCACGCCGGCCGAGGACGTGAGCGACAACGCGGCCGCGCGCCGCTTCATCGCGGCGGCGCGCAGCGTCGTCCCGAAGGTGACGGGCCCGCCGGTCGTCTATCAAGAGGCGTCGAACACGGTCGTGCGCGCGTTCGAGCTCGCGCTCGTGTACGCATTCGTCCTGGTCAGCGCGATCATCTTCGTCGTGATGCGCCGGTGGCGGCAGACGCTGCTCGTGATGGTGCCGATCGCGCTCTCCAAGCTCGTAACCGCGGCTATCGCGGTGGCGATCGGCATGCCGTTCAACTACGCGAACATCATCGCGCTGCCGCTGCTCGTCGGCTTCGGTGTCGACAGCGGCATTCACGTCGTGCATCGGATGCAGACGGACACGGCCGAGCAGCTGTTCGACACGAGCGCGATGCGCGCGGTGCTCGCTAGCGGTCTCACGATCGTCGCGAGCTTCGGCATGCTCGCGTTCTCGGCGCACGTCGGCACCGCGAGCATGGGCAAGATGCTCACGATCGGTCTCTGCGTCAGCGTGGCGTTCACGCTGATCGCGCTGCCTGCGTGGTTGAAGGTGCGGGGCGCGCGCGCGCGGCCGGCGACGCCAGCGTGAGCGGGGCCGCGAATCTCGTCACGGGCGCGAACGGCTTCTTGGGCGCCGCGGTTGCGCGAGCGCTGCTCGCCGAAGGCCAGCGCGTGCGCGCGTTCGTGCGTCGGTCGAGCGATCGGCGCAATCTCGAGAGTCTCGACGTTGAGATCGCCGAAGGCGATCTCAACGACCGTGCGTCGCTGCGGGAAGCTGCGCGCGGCTGCGGCGCCGTATTCCATGTCGCGGCGGACTATCGGCTCTGGGTCGCCGACCCGGCGCCTATGTACAAGACGAACGTCGACGGCTCCGTGAATGTGGTCGCGGCCGCGGCTGAAGCAGGGGTCGAGCGTGTCGTCTACACCTCGAGCGTCGCCGTGCTCGGCATCAACGCGGACAAGACGCCGGCCGACGAGACGACGCCCGTGTCGCTCGAGCAGATGATCGGGGTGTACAAGCGCTCGAAGTTTCTCGCCGAGCAGGCCGTAGCGCGGAGCGCGAAGGAGCTCGATCTCGACGTCGTGATCGTGAATCCTTCGACGCCGATAGGCCCGGGCGACGTGAAGCCGACGCCGACGGGACGGGTCATTCTCGATGCCGCGGCGGGCCGGATGCCGGCGTATGTCGATACCGGGCTCAACGTCGTCCACGTCGACGACGTTGCCCGCGGGCATCTGCTGGCGCTAAGGTTCGGCCGGCGCGGTGAGCGCTACATTTTGGGCGGCCGGGATTTGAGTCTGCGCGAGATCCTGCAGCTCGTCGGCGAGCACACGGGCCGCCCGGCGCCCAATGTGCGCCTCCCGCATTGGGCGGTGTACCCGATCGCGGCGGTGGGTGAGGCGGTCGCGCTCGTCACGAAGCGCGAGCCCCGCGCGACGCTCGACGGCGTGCGGATGGCCAAGAAACACATGTATTTCTCGAGCGCGAAGGCCGAGCGCGAGCTCGGGTACAGCGCGCGGCCGCCCGAGCACGCGATCGCCGACGCGATCGACTGGTTCAAGAGCCATGGCTACTTCTAAGAGGGCCGCGAGCGCGCGGGCACGCGCGAACTTCGCGCTCGTGAAGTACTGGGGCAAGGCCGACACGCGGCTCAACGTGCCTGCGGTCGGCTCGATCTCGATCACGCTCGATGCGCTTTGGTCGGATACGCAGGTCGAGTTCGACGAGCGGCTCGCCACCGACGAGCTGTCGCTCGACGGTCAGCGCCGCGCCGATCAGCTCGCGAAAGTGTCCGCATGCCTCGACCTACTTCGTGAGCGCGCCGGAGTCCGGGCGCGTGCGCGCGTCACGAGCTCGAACAACTTCCCGACGGGCGCGGGACTCGCGTCCTCGGCGTCGGGCTTCGCCGCGCTCGTGACGGCCGCCGCCGGCGCGCTCGATCTGAAGCTTCCGCCGCGCGAGCTCAGCGTGCTCGCGCGCCGTGGCTCGGGCTCCGCCGCCCGATCTGTATTCGGCGGCTTCGTCGAGATGCACTCGGGTCGTGCGGCCGACGGCGCCGACAGCTTCGCGGAGCCGCTGCTCGGCGGCGCCGATTGGCCGCTCGAGGTCGCTATCGCGATCACGGCGAAGGGTGAGAAGGAGGTCGGCTCGCGCAGCGGCATGGAGCGGTCCGCCGAGTCCTCTCCTTACTACTCCGCCTGGGTCGCC
>Ga0207676_10002440_pt1 | contig 13250 bp, 7 predicted proteins | sample KBSSwiS72_FD_184307 | JGI IMG/M metagenome (GOLD analysis project Ga0207676, IMG submission 184307) | Switchgrass rhizosphere microbial communities from Kellogg Biological Station, Michigan, USA - KBS Switchgrass S7-2 (SPAdes) (version 2) | ecosystem: Host-associated > Plants > Roots >... | reverse complement strand
CGTTGTCGCCGGTGATGCTCCAGAACTTGTCCGAGACGTCCTCGTGCAGCACCTTCGGCTCGCCGCCGCCGGTGTCGACCAGCGACGTGGTGCGGCGCTTGAAGTCGGCCGACGTGCGATCGACCAGAAAATGGCGCGCGTCGAGCCAGCGGCGCCCGCCAAAGGCGCCGCCTGAGCCGAGCGATTTCGGCGCGCCACCGGCCGCGGAAACAACCTCCGTCGCGCCGGGCACGTTCTCGTTGATGGTGTAGATGATTTTCGAGCCCGAGTACGCCGGGGTCTGCTCGTGGCGGATCGTGCGCGCGCCGTCGCCGAACACGATCGACTGTCCGTCGGGCGACCAGTTCAGGCCGCCGATCGACCTGCCCTCGCCGCGGAGCGCGACCGACTCGCGTCCGTCGGCGAGAGTGCGAACGACGAGATCGCCGCCACCCGCTCCGCCGGCACCACGCCCGCCGCGCCCGGTGGCCGGCGCAGGGCCCGGCGTGGCAGCCGCCGCCGGCCGGACGAACGCGACCCGCGTCCCGTCAGGCGACGGCGTGATGCCCGACTCCATCTGCGGTGTCGACCAGACGGCTGACGGTTCACCGCCGCTCACCGCGACCTGCCACAGATCGCCTTGCCGCGGGAAATACACCCGCTGGCTGTCGGCGCTCCAGAAGAATCCGCCGCCCTGGCCGTCGGCATAACGCGTCAGCGCGCGGGCGACGGAGGAAGCCGATGTCGGTCCAGCGGCCTCGGCGACAAAGATGTTGGCGATCCCGGCGCGCTCCGACAGGAACGCGACGCGACGGCCGTCGGGCGACCAGACGGGGTTGGACGGATGACGGATGTCGATCAGTTGCTCGATCGTCAAACGCCCGCCTCCGCGAGACGCCGGCTGCGACGCCGCCTCGACCAGGAACACGAGCCCGCTGAACGTCAGTGTCACAGCTATCGCAACGAAGGAATTCTTCATAACGACGGAAGTATACAGACGGTTCGCTGTCCATGGAGTTCCCCCGAGCGACCAGGTGCGATCCAACTTTTCGAAGACTATGGCGCCATAAGATTCTTTGATGGACGATGAGGCGACTGCAGCCACAGCGGCTGTTGTAGACTCGACCCGTTCATTTTTTTTCGTAACCGACGGATCTGTTGGCTGAGGGACCGTCCCGAAGACGCCACCGCACATCAACGTCGCTTAGGAGGATGGCAACATGAAACGGATCGTGTGTGTCTTCGCGGTGCTGATCGCGCTGGCCCTCGCCGCAACGGCGAACGCCCAGGTGCAGACCGGCAGCATTTTGATCAGAGCAGTGGACGAACAGGGCGCAGTCATGCCCGGCGTCTCGATCACTATCAGCAGTCCAGTGCTCGTCGCCGGGTCGATGACCGGCGTCACCGACGCCGGCGGCGTCAATCGTTTCCCGTCGCTTGTCCCTGGTGAGTACAGCGTCAAGGTCGAGCTCTCCGGCTTCCGTTCCGTCACGCGCGAGAACATCGTCGTGCTCGTTGGCCAGACGACGCCGGTGGAGTTCTCGATGAAGATTGCGAGCGTGGCCGAGAACATCACGGTGACCGGCGCATCCCCGACCGTCGACACGACGAGCGCGACCGTCGCGGTGAACCTCTCCGAGCAGCTGATCCAGGGGACGCCCGGCGGGCGCGACATCTGGGCACTGGTCGAAGCCAAGGTGCCGGGGCTCGTCATGAGCCGGCCGGACGTCGGCGGCGCCTCGGGCGGGCTGCAAGGCACCTTCAGCGCGCGCGGGACCGCCAGCGCGCAGAACACGTCGTTCCTGAACGGCATCAACGTCGGCGACCCGGCGGCGATCGGCGCGGCCGGCTTCTACTACGACTTCGACGCCTTCGACGACATCCAGGTCTCGACCGGCGCGCACGACATCACCGTCCCAACGTCCGGCGTCTTCCTGAACATGATCACGAAGACCGGCGGCAACAGGTGGAACGGGACCACGACGTTCACCTACACCAAGGACAGCCTGCAGGCTCGCAACGACACCAACCCAACGCTGCAGAAATACGGCTTCAGACCGAATGGCAACACCTCGGACTTTGTGTCGGACATCAACGTCGCCGCCGGCGGGCCGCTGGTGCAGAACAAGGTCCGGTTCTTCGGATCGTTCCGCGACTGGCGCGTGCACCAGAACGTGCCGGTGCAGAACTCGCAGTCGGTCCTCGATCAGACCAACATCACGTCGGGCCTCGGCAACTTCACGTGGCAGGCCAACCAGAACAACCGTGTCACCGGCTTCTACTCGCGGCAGCGCTACAGCAAACCGAACCGCCTGTTGAACTCTCAGACGGTGACCGTACCGGAGTCGACGGTGGACGAAGAAGACATGTTCGACCTGGCCCAGGGGCTATGGAACTCAGTCCTCGGCAAGAATCTGTTCCTCGACGCGCGGCTGGGCGTGAACAAGATTCTGTTCCCCACCTACTTCAACGGCGGCACGAACCAGTCGCTCACCGACAACGCAACGACAATCATTTACGGCAACAACCCGAGTCAGGTCATCCGGCATCGCAGCCGCTACCAGGCAAACACGACAGCCCAGTACTACAAGGACCACGCGCTCGGCGGCCGTCACGAGTTCAAGTTCGGGTTCGACTATTCGCATGCGATCACGAAGAACGAGACGACGCGTCCCGACAACGTGCAACTGTTCTACACAAGTGCGAGCGGCAGCTTCGTGCCGCAGAACGTGACTCTCTTTGCGACGCCTCAGAACGACGCGACGGCGGTCAACGTGCTCGCGCTGTTCGCGCAGGACAGCTATAGCGTCAAGCGATTGACGATCACGGGCGGCGTCCGTTTCGAACAGCTCGAAGGCTATCTGCCGTCGCAATCGAGCCCGGCGTCGCCGTTCGCGAGCGCCGGCATCGGTGGCTTCGCGGCGCAGCCACGCAGCTACGACGAGGTCCGCAACATCGTCAAGTGGAACACCGCGGGACCGCGCGTCGCCGCGATCGTCGACCTTACGGGCGACGGCAAGACTGCGGCGAAAGCCTCCGCCGGGCGGTACTACTACGTGCTGTCGACCGGTGGCGGCGGCGTCAGCAACGTCAACCGCAACGCCAACTACAGCGAGCAGTACGTGTGGAGTGACCTGAACGGCGACCACAAGTTCCAGCTCGGCGAGCAGACCGGCACGCCGGTCGTCTCAGCAGTAGTGGTCAACGGTGCGATCCTGACGTCGATCGACCCGAATTTCAGCCGACCCTATACCGACGAGTACAGCTTGGGCGTTGATCGCGAGCTGGCCGCGAACTTCAAGCTGAGCGCGGTCTACACCTACCGGCGCGAGAAGAACACGCAGGCGTCGGCCAACCCCGACAACCCGTACGCAACGACGCTTACATCCGCTGTTGATCCGGGTATCGATGGTGTGGTCGGTACCGCGGATGACGCCACCTATGGCTTCTATCAGCGGCTGTCAGCAGCGAACCGCGTCCTGATCACCAACGATCCGACCGTGCTTCAGAGCTACAAGGGTCTCGAGGTGACGCTCACCAAGCGGTTCACCGACCGTTGGCAGGCACTGGTTGGGTACACGCGTTCAGTCAACCGCCTCGATAACATCAGTGTGGATGTATCACCGAACTTCCTGATCAACGCAAACGGCGTGATCGCGAGCGACGCCAATCCAGGCAATCTTGGCGGGTCGAGCCGCTGCAGCGGCTGCGGCGCCTCGAACGCCGACAAACCGAATCAATTCAAGTTGACAGGCATGTACATCCTGCCATGGCAGGAGATCATCACCAGCGTCAACTACAGCGGCGTCAGCGGCCCGGCAGTGACCCGACAGATCAGCCGCGCCCTGGCGATCGGTGGCAGCCAGACGATCAACCTCGAGCCGATGGGGAGCACGCGTCTCGACTTCCAGAATCGCATTGATGTGCGCGTCGGCAAACTGTTCAAGTTCACCGGTAACCGGACGCTGGAAGCGACCGTCGACTTCGACAATCTGACCAACGCGTCGTGGGTGTGGCAGGTCCGCTCGCTGACGCCGGCGACCGCGTTCACCGATCCGACGACGGGTACGCGAGCGACGCTGCAGCAGTTCCTGTCGCCCTCGCAGATCCTTCAGCCGCGAACGGTTGTGCTCCGCGCGGCGCTGCGCTTTTAGCGACAGCTAGTCGTCGGTCAGACATGCGTAGCCGGTTTCCCGCAAGCCGGGAACCGCGCTACGCAGTTTGATCAGCTCGAGAAACTCCATCCGCGTCCGCGAACTGGTGCGGAAGGCGCCGTGCATCGCGCTGGTCACCGCGAACGAGTTCTGCTTCTCCACGCCGCGCATCGACATGCACAGGTGCGTCGCTTCCATCACCACCGCCACGCCGAGCGGCGCGATCTTGTCGCGAATGGTGTCGGCGATCTGGTTGGTGAGCCGTTCCTGCACCTGAAGCCGGCGTGCGAACACGTCGACGATCCGCGGGATCTTGCTGAGCCCAATCACCTTCGTGCTGGGAATGTAGGCGACGTGGCACTTGCCGAAAAACGGCAGCAGATGGTGCTCGCACAGACTGTAGAAGTCGATGTCCTTGACGATCACCATCTCGCTATAATCGACCGTGAACAGCGCGTTGTTGAGCACCTTGTCGATGTCCGCGCTGTACCCGCTGGTGAGAAATTTGTACGCCTTCTCCACCCGCTTCGGCGTGTCGCGCAACCCTTCGCGGGTTGGATCTTCGCCGAGGTCTTTCAGCAGCTTCGTAATCGCGTCCTGCATCCTTCCATTCTATATCTGCGCTGCGGGGGCACAGGCGCCCGACGCGCGCGAGGCGGACCGCTTGTATGCGGATCGCGCCAACCTCGCCAGCGCCCAGCGCGCGGCCGACATCTGGTCGGCGATCCTCGCGAGCGAGCCGCGCAACTTCGAAGCCGCCTGGAAGCTCGGGCGGGTCGACTACTGGCTGGGCGGCCACGGCACCGAGCGCGAACGCCGTGCGCATCTCGAAGCCGGCATCGTCGTGGGGCGCAAGGCGGCGGACATCGAGCCGCAGAAGCCCGAAGGGTATTTCTGGATCGCCGCCAACATGGGGGCGCTGGCCGAGTCGTTCGGCCTGCGCCAGGGGCTGAAGTACCGCAAGCCGATCAAGGAGTCGCTCGAAACCGTGCTGCGTCTCGACCCGCCGTTCATGGAGGGATCGGCCGACCGCGCGCTCGGGCGCTGGTACTTCAAAGTGCCTCGCCTGTTCGGCGGCGATCGCAAGCTGTCGGAAGCCCACCTGCGCAAGTCGCTGTCGTACAACCCGGACAGCACCGTGTCGCATTTCTTTCTCGGCGAGCTGCTGGACGATGAGGGGCGGAAGGACGAAGCGCGCGCCGAGTTCCAGCGCGTGATCGACGCGCCGGTGAACCCCAATTGGACGCCTGAGGATCAGGAGTTCAAGGAAAAGGCCCGCCGCGCGCTCAGGCGGTAAACGTCCGATGACCGGCGCGTCCAATGCGACGCGCCCGAAGCTCGAGCATATTCACGGATAGCGCGCCGTGTCGGCACTGCGTAGAATGACGCCCGCGTCGGTTGCCCGACCAACAGTCCCACGCCGCACGGAGGTCAACTATGAACCGGATCATCTCGACCATTGCCGCCACTCTCGCGCTCGCGACGATCCCCGCGCGCGCGCAGCACCCAGTGAAGGTCGCGCCGCGACTGATTGGCTTCGACGTCGTCGAAGCGAGCATCTCCGACATGCAGAACGCGATGCAGCGGGGACGCGTGACGTCGAAGGAACTGGTGCTGCAGTCGTTCGCGCGGATCGCGTTCTACAAGGACCTGCTCAACCCGACGATCAGTCTCTATCGCGATGCGGTCGCCGAGGCGGAACTTCTGGACGTCGAGCGCGCGCAGGGAAGATATCGCGGGCCGCTCCACGGCATCCCGATCGCGGTCAAGGACAACATCAACACGACGTTCATGCCGACCACCGGCGGCGCGCTCGCGTTCCGCGGCTACACGCCACCGTACGACGCGACACTCGTCACCAACCTGAAGAACGCGGGCGCCGTCATCGTCGCAAAAACGGTGATGACGGAGCTGGCGAACTGGGTCACCAACGGCATGCCCGGCAATTACAGCGCGGTCGGCGGCTGGGGGATGAACCCGTACGATCCGAGAAGGGATCCGCGCGCCGGCAACGACGGGTTCGGGATCCCGTTCAATGACGGCCGTCCGGCGATGAGCGTGGCGGGATCGAGCTCCGGCATCGGCACCGCGGCGAGCCTGTGGGCGGCGAACGTCGGCACCGAAACGTCCGGCTCGGTCCTGAGCCCGTCGAACCAGAACATGCTGGTCGGCATCAAGCCGACGGTCGGCCGCATCAGCCGCTGGGGCATCATTCCGATCACCGCCGATCAGGACACGGCCGGTCCGATGGCGCGCACGGTTACCGACGCCGCGATCATGCTCGGGGCGATGGAAGGGGCCGACGCGCACGACCCGGCGACGACCCGCTGCTCGCCGCCGCCCGGACGCGACTACCAGCAGTTCCTGCGGCTCGCCGGCCTGCGCGGCAAGCGCATCGGCATCCCGCGCGCGTTCTACTACGACGCGATCACGCTGCCCGGCGGCACGAGCGCGAGCGGCGGCCTCAACGCGGCGCAGCGCGCGGTGCTGGACGACGCGATTGCCGCGCTCAAGGCGCAGGGGGCGGTCGTCGTCGATCCGGCCAACATCCCGAGCGTCGTCGATCCGATTGCGAACCGTAACAACGCCGTCATCGGCACCTGCGTCGGCCTCAAGGCGACCGACGTGAACTGCTCGAAGGTGTTCAAGTACGGGTTCAAGCGTGATTTCGCGGCGTACCTCGCCTCGCTCGGACCGACCGCGCCGGTCAAGTCGCTCACCGAGCTGCGGCAGTTCAACACCGCGAATGCCTCGCAGAACGCGATCAGGTACCGGCAGGACCTGCTGGACTCGTCCGACGAAATGAACCTGACGACCGATCTCGCCGCGTATACGGCGGATCGCGCGCTGGACATCTTCCTCGCGGATACACATGGCATCAGCGAAGCGATGGCGGTCAACAATCTCGACGCGCTGCTCTTCCCGGGCAGCAGCTCGGCGGGGATTGCGGCCCGCGCGGGGTTCCCGACGGTGATCGTCCCGTACGGCTTCATCCCGAACGCGCCGGCGCCTGCGTTCCCGGCCGGGTTCAACGCGAAGGACCAGCCGTACGGCGTCGGGTTCACCGGCACGGCATGCAGCGAGCCGACGCTGATCGAGATCGCGTACGCGTTCGAGCAGGCCACGAGAAAGCGCGTTCCTCCGACGAGCACGCCGTAGCGCGCGACGCACGGCTAAAAGCCGTGCGCAACGATGATGCGGCGAGATCGCAGGGGGTGAAGCTCGCTACTGGGGATGTGGCCGGGCATGTGAAGCGGGCGCGCCGAACCATAGCGCGGAGGCGGCAGTCCTGCGTAAAATGACGCCACATCAGATGGCGCTCGCCGCGGGAACGAAGCTCGGTTCGTACGACATCGTTTCGGCGCTCGGCGCCGGCGGCATGGGCGAGGTCTACCGCGCGCACGACACACGGCTCGGGCGCGACGTGGCGATCAAGATTCTGCCGGAGAGCTTCGCACAGGATCCCGAGCGCGTCGCCCGGTTCCAGCGCGAGGCGCAGATGCTCGCCTCGCTCAATCATCCGCACATCGGCGGGATCTATGGACTCGAGGACATCGGCGACGCGCGGTTCCTCGTGCTCGAGCTCGTCGACGGAGCATCGCTGGCGGAGCGGCTCGGCGTGCTGCCATCAGCCCTCAGCCATCAGCCCCCGCGAAGGCTTGCAGTACCAGAGGCCCTCGCGATCGCCCGCCAGATTGTCGATGCGCTCGAGGCGGCGCACGACAAAGGGATCGTCCACCGCGATCTGAAGCCGGCCAACATCATGGTGACGCATGACGGTCAGGTGAAGGTGCTCGACTTCGGGCTCGCGAAAGTCGACGCCGGATCGGCCGGTTCGAGCGGGCCCGGCGGGATGACCCATTCCCCGACGTTGACCTTTGCTGCGACTCAGGCGGGCGTGATTCTCGGCACCGCGGCCTACATGAGTCCCGAGCAGGCGAAGGGCCGGCCCGCCGACAAACGCAGCGACGTGTGGGCTTTCGGATGTGTGCTGTTCGAGATGCTGACAGGCAAGCGGGCGTTCGAGGGTGAGGACGTCTCGGACACGCTCGCATCCATTCTCCGCGGCGAGCCGGACTGGGCGGCGCTGCCGACGGCGGTGCCACCACACGTCATCGCCCTGCTCAAGCGCGGCCTCGCCAAGGATCGCAAAACACGCATTCCCGATCTCGCCGTCGTCCGGTTCATGCTCGATGAACCGGACGCTTTTTCGTCGAGGACGACGACACGCGACGCCATATTGCCGGGCACCGCCCGCCTGCGCGTGTGGCAGGCCGCCGCAGCGCTACTGCTGTTGACCACGCTCGGCGCGGCCGGCGCGGCATGGTACGCATCGCGGCCGAAGGTACCTGCCGTTTCCCGCTTCTTCGTCGCGCCCCCCGAGAACGGCGCGTTTGTCGTCAATGGCCTGCCCGGGACCTTGTCGGCCATCGCCCCGGACGGCCTCAAGCTCGTGTTCAGCGCGAGAGACGCGGCTGGCAAGTCGATGCTCTGGCTGCATCCGATCGATTCGCTGACCGCGCACCCGCTGGTAGGAACCGACGATGGGAGTTATCCGTTCTGGTCACCCGACAGCCGATTCATCGGCTACTCGACGCGCAACAAGTTGATGAAGATTCCGGCGAGCGGCGGGCCGCCGCAGACGGTGTGCAGCTTCAACGGTCCGACGATCGTCGGCCGCGGCAGCACCTGGAACCGCGACGACGTGATTGTCTTCAACAACGGACCCAGCGCGCCCTTGTTCCGGGTCTCGTCAAGCGGTGGCACTCCGTCCCCGGTCTGGCCGTTGCCGTCGACGCACAACGCACAGGTCTTCCCGTCGTTCCTGCCCGACGGCCATCACGTGCTGTTCCGGGCCGAGGCTGGATCAGACGATATCTCGGGGCTGTGGGTCGGCTCGCTGGACACCGGCGAGATGAAGCGGATTCTCGGAGCGGATACTGGCGCGATCTTCTCGTCCTCGGCGGGCAGCCTGCTGTTCGTTCGCCAAGGCACGCTCCTGAAGCAGGGATTCGACGTGAAGGCGCTGACGCTGGACCACGAGCCCGTGGCCGTGGCCGAACACGTGGAATCAGGCATCGTTCCCGGAGTGATCGCGTTTTCCGTCTCCGACAACGGCATCCTGTCGTATGGCACCGGCTCGGGCCGAGCGGCAGGTTTGCTGATGTCCTGGTTCAACCGCGAGGGCAAGGTCCTCCAGACGGTCGGGCCTGAAGCGAGCTATGAAGGCATCGCGCTGTCACCCGACGGCACCCGCATTGCCGCGCATCGCCACAGCGGTCAGGGCGGCGATATCTGGGTGACGGAACTGACACGCGGCACGACGTCACGTCTGACGTTCGATGCATCACAGGACAACTCATCGCCTGTGTGGTCGCCAACCGGCACCGACATCGTCTTCTCCTCGCGCCGTACCAACGGATTCGGGTTGTACGTGAAACGCACCGACAACTCCGGCGACGAAGAGCGTCTGCTCGAGAGCCCGCCGTCGAAGCGTCCCACGAGCTGGGCGCCGGATGGGCGCTCGATTGTCTTCAGTGCGTTCGATCCAAAGACGTCCCTCGATATCCTGACGCTGCCGCTGTCTCGCGGCGCGCAGCCGATTCCGTGGCTGCAGACGCCATTCAACGAGACGGACGGGCGGATATCTCCCGATGGGAGATGGCTTGCGTACCAATCCGGCGAAACCGGCCGTCTCGAGGTATCGGTGCGGCCGTTTCCCTCCGGCGCGGGCCAGTGGCAGATCTCGACGGAAGGCGGGGCATTTCCGGTGTGGCGTAATGATGGACGCGAGCTGTTCTATATCTCGCCGAGCGGCGCCAGGCTTTTCGCCGTCGAGGTCAAATCGACCGGTTCGACATTCGAGCCGGGAACGACAAAGGAACTGTTCCAGGCGCGCTTTGCCTCGATTAACAGCGGAGGAGGCCATACGTTCTTGAATTATGCGCCGTCGACCGATGGCCAGCGGTTCCTGGTGGCACGGCCGATCGGCCGCGAGCAGGCAATCGGATCGTCGCCGATTGCTGTCGTCGTCAACTGGGAGAACGCGTTGAAACAATAGCGCGTCAGTATTTGTAGAAGCCCTGGCCGCTCTTTCGTCCCATCCGCCCGGCCAGCACCATGCGCTTCAAGAGCGGCGGCGGCGCGTACGCCGGCTCGCGGAACTCCTCGAACATGATGTTGGCGATGTAGTAGGTCGTATCGAGGCCGACGAAGTCGAGCAGCGTGAACGGCCCCATCGGGTAGCCGCACCCGAGCTTCATCCCCTTGTCGATGTCCTCCAATGTGCCGAGACCGTTCTCGTACGCGCGGATGGCATCGAGCAGGTACGGCACGAGCAGGCGGTTGACGATGAACCCCGGACGATCGGGGGCGGTGATCGGCTCCTTGCCCAGTGAAGACGCGAAGGCGAACACGGTCTGGTACGTCTCGTCGCTCGTCGTCAGCGCGCGGATCACCTCGACGAGCTTCATCAGCGGGACCGGGTTGAAAAAATGCAGGCCGCCGAAACGGTCGGGCCGCTTCGTCGACGCCGCGAGCTCGGTGATGCAGAGCGACGATGTATTTGACAGGAAGATCGTCCGCTCGCCAACAACGGCCTCGAGCGCGGCGTAGGTCCGGCGTTTGTCCTCGAGGTTCTCGATGATCGCCTCGATGACAAGATCGCAGTCCTTGAGTTCATCGACCGACGTCGTCCCCGTGAGGTTGCCGAGCGTGGTGTCACGCGCGTCGGCGGTCACCTTTCCCTTCGCGACGCCGTCGTCGAGAAATTTCCTGACGCGGCCGAGCCCCTTGTCGAGCAACGCCTGATCGACCTCGCGGACAATCGTCCGGTAGCCCGCGGCCGCGCTCACCTGTGCGATGCCGGCTCCCATCAACCCGCACCCCAACACACCGACGGTTTTGATTGTCATAGTCCTCAAAATGCAACCACGAAGACGCGAAGAACCTTTCGCGCCTTCATGGTCACGGCAGGGTTCTGCGTATGCGTGACGCGATGACGTCGCCGGTCTCTCGCGTTCCGAGCGTCCCGCCGATCTCCCTCGTGCCCTGACCGGTGACGACCGCTTCCTGGACCGCCGCCTCTACGGCGACCGCCTCGGCTCTCAGCCCGAGGTAATCGAGCATCAGCGCGGCGGAGAGGACCGCGCCCATCGGGTTCGCGACGTTCTTGCCCGCGAGCGGCGGCGCCGATCCGTGCACCGGTTCGAACATCGACGTCCGGCCGGGATGCAGATTGCCCGAAGCGGCCAGCCCAAGCCCGCCCTGCAGCGCGGCGCCGAGGTCGGTAATGATGTCGCCAAACAGGTTGTTGGTGACGATGATGTCGAATTGCGCCGGGTTCTGGATCAGCAGGAGCGCGAGCGCATCGATGTACAGGTGCCGCGCCTCGATGCCCGGATACTGCGGCGCCAGCTCCTTGAAGACCCGCTGCCACAGGGCGTGCCCCTGCGTCATGGCATTGCTCTTGTCGGTCATGCAGACGCTGCGGCGCCCGTTGGCCTTCGCGAACTCGAACGCGTGCTTGACGATCCGGTGGACCCCTTTGTAGGTGTTCACCTCTTCCTGGATCGCGACTTCGTCCTCGGTCCCGGCCTTGAACCGGCCGCCGATGCTCACGTACAGCCCTTCGGTGTTCTCGCGAAAGACGACGAAGTTCACGTCGGCCGTCGAACGATCCTTCAGCGGACAGAGCCTGGCGTCGAGCAGCTTGACCGGACGGTAGTTGACGTAGAGATCGAGCTCGAATCGGGTGCCCAGCAGGATGTCGCGTGCGTGCCGGTTATCGGGCACGCGCGGATCACCGAGCGCGCCGATGAAGATGGCGTCGAACTGATCGCGCAGCATCGCGTAGCCGTCGGGCGGCATCGTGATGCCGGTCTGCAGGAAGTAGTCGGCGCCCCACGGCAGCATCTCGAGATCGAACGGCCGCCCGAACACGTCGCCCACCGCGCGGATCGCCTTGACGGCCTCCGCGGTCGTCTCGACCCCAATACCATCGCCTGGAATGATTGCGATCCTCAAATTCTCAAATCCTCAGCTCCTCAAATCCTTCATTCCTTCAAATCCTATTACACGTCCGCGGTATCGATTTGCGCGCGTTGCAGCTTGCCGCTGAAATCGACGTAGACCGATTTCCATTCCGAAAACACGTCGAGCGCCGCCGTTCCGGCTTCGCGATGTCCGTTGCCCGTCGCCTTGGTGCCGCCGAACGGCAGATGAACCTCGGCGCCAATCGTCGGCGCGTTCACATAGAAGATCCCGGTGTACATGTCGCGCATCGCGGCAAACGCGCGATTGACGTCCCGCGTGTAGATCGACGCGGAGAGACCGTACTGCACGCTGTTGCCGATCGCGATCGCATCCTCGTACGATCCGCACGGAATCACCGACACGACCGGCCCGAAGATCTCCTCCTGCGCGATGCGCATCGTCGGCGTCACGTCCGCGAAGACGGTCGGCTCGTGGAAGAACCCCCGGGCGTGCGCGCCGCCCGCCAGCTCGTGCCCGCCGCACGCGAGCCGCGCTCCTTCGTCGCTGCCGATGGCCACGTACTTCATCACCGTCTCGAGCTGGCCGCGGCTGACCGACGGTCCCATCTGCGTCGCCGGGTCCAGCCCGTCGCCGACCCGCAGCGCCTTCGCGCGCGCGACGAACTGCTCGAGAAATGGCTTGTAGACCTTCTCGTGCACGACGACGCGGCTGGCGGCAGTGCAGCGCTGACCGCTGGTGCCGAACCCGCCCCAGAGACACCCTTCCACGGCGAGATCGAGCTGCGCATCGTCCATGATCATGATGACGTTCTTGCCGCCCATCTCGAGATGCACCTTCTTGAACGACGGCGCCGCCTGCGACGACACGGTGCGGCCGACGTCGGTCGACCCCGTGAACGAGACGATGCGCACGGCGTCGCTGACGAGCAGCGCCTGCCCGACATCGCCGCCGCCGCCGGTGACGAGGTTGACCACCCCGCGCGGGAGGCCGGCCTCTTCGAGAATTCTGACGAAGTTCAGCGCCGACAGCGGTGTCAGCGTCGCCGGCTTGAAGACGACGGTGTTGCCGCACACCAAGGCTGGAATAATCTTCCACGATGGGATCGCCATCGGAAAATTCCAC
>Ga0207676_10002434_pt1 | contig 13260 bp, 11 predicted proteins | sample KBSSwiS72_FD_184307 | JGI IMG/M metagenome (GOLD analysis project Ga0207676, IMG submission 184307) | Switchgrass rhizosphere microbial communities from Kellogg Biological Station, Michigan, USA - KBS Switchgrass S7-2 (SPAdes) (version 2) | ecosystem: Host-associated > Plants > Roots >... | reverse complement strand
ACGCATTGCGAAGATCATAAACTCGATGAAACGCGAACGCGGCGGCACCCTTCGCCATCGCTCGTATAAGGAGCGCAGCGCGGGAAAAACCGAGCAATGGGAAGTGACGACGAAGCTTTTCGAATTTCATGCCAAGCGTCTCGGCTTCCGCGGCCATGAGTCGCCCTCACCGGTCGAAGAACCCAATGCCCCAATCCAAAGCTGTCTTTTCTAACCCCAAAACTCGAATATAGGTCAAAATCAAAACACCCGCTTTTTTTTGGAAGTCGTTTTGTTTTTTATAAAACAGTAGCTCGTGTTAACTTGAACTCATGACCAACAGGGTAGAAGTATTCGAACAGATGTTAGAGGCAGACCCCGAAAACACGATGGTAATGTTCGGCCTGGCGAAAGAATACGAAAAGCTTGGGGAAAACAATAAAGTGATCTTGATCCTCGAGAAATATCTATCTAAGGCCGACGATGAAGGCAACGCCTATGGCGTTCTCGCTGCCGCCTACAACCGGTCTGGCGACCGCGAAAAAGCGATCGAAATTTATAAGAAAGGAATCGACGTTTCGATGGCACATGGCCATCCGTCCATGGCCAACGAGTATAGAATAACGCTTGACCTGGATTTCGGAGACTAGTTTGGACTGAGCGATTCGCCAGCGGGTTCGTTAGGTGTTGTCGTACATGGAAAGACGGTCGCTTTTCTCAATCTCACCGGCTTCTCTGGTTTATCTCCGATCACCGGCATCTTGTTTATCGCGTCAACTACATCCATCCCTTTTATGACTCTTCCAAAGGCTGCAAATTTTCCGTCCAACGTCGGCGCACTCGCGACAAGTATAAAGAAATGCGTGGAAGCGCTATTTGGCTCGTCACTCCGGGCCATAGAGACAACTCCTCGTTCGTGAAGTATTTTGTTCGGTTCGTCGAGTATCTTCTGAAAGCTGCGTTTGGCTAACGCCTCGGTCATGGTCTCACGCGTAGCCAGGTTTCCGCCCTGGATCACAAAGCCGGGAACGACGCGGCCGAAGGTCGTTGTGTCATAGGCCCCGATCGCGACAAGGTTCAAAAAATTCCTGACCGTTTCTGGCGCATTTTCAGGATAGAGCTCCAAATCAATAACCCCGGATTCCGTATTCAGTTCCACACACGTCGCCGCCATCGTCTTTACATCGGCACGATCGAATGGTTCCGCCGGCCGCGGTTCGGGCTTCGGCGCAGGGCGTGAGTTTGCCTTATGCGGTTCCGATACGGGGTTCGCCGCAGACTCCTGTCCCAGCGCCGCCGTCATAAAGCCAGCAATACAAAGTAGAACTGAGACGATAACTCTGACCACTGAGACCATTTTCAGTTAATCGCCTAACGAGTGTAAAGTGTCTGTAGAATACTGACGCATTTTTGTCACCTTGCCGCTGTTCACACGCCGGCTGCCACTTAAATATGAAATATATTTCTATCCTATCCGTTGTTCTTTTATTCGTAATCTGTACTTATGCCCAACGCGAGCTTGGAGCTCGTCCGACGGACACGGGCGGGCCGCTGATGTTTGAACAGGCTGTTTATGACGTCCAGAACTATGATATTTCGCTAAAGGTGGATCCGGCGTCGAAAACTATTTCAGGTACGACCGTCATGACAGCGCGCACCGTGATTCCGACGAACGTCATCGTTCTCGATCTCGATACGGCTTACACAATAAATAAAATAGTTGACGGCACGGGCAAGGGCCTCAAATATGAACGGCGCGAGGGAAAGATCTGGATATGGTTCCCACTCTCAAAACAGGTCGGTGAAGAGATAAAGACGAGCATTACCTATTCGGGCTCGCCGCGAATCGCTCCGCGAGCACCGTGGGTTGGTGGTTTCATGTGGGCGAAAACGCCGAGCGGCGCGGATTGGATCTCGGTAGCGTTGCAAAACGACGGAGCGGATCTTGAGTTTCCGTGCAAAGATCACCCGTCGGACAAACCGGCGACATCCTCAATGCACATCACGGTTCCTGACCCGCTAATCGCTACGGGTCCTGGTAAATTCGAGGGCGTTAAAAAGAACAACGACGCCACCTCGACCTACAACTGGCACATGACCAACCCGATCGCCAATTATTCGCTCGTTTTTAACGCCGCACCATACAAAACCGTCGAGGACACTTACAAATCGATTTCGGGCGAGACGCTGCCGATCATTTTCTATGTTATTTCCGAAGATTTTGAAAAAGCGCCGAGGCTTGTCGAAGAGCAGAAAAAGTATCTTGCATTTTACGAAAAGTATCTCGGACCATATCCATTTCGCACGCAAAAGGTTGGCATTGTCGAAACGCCTCATCTCGGCATGGAACATTCGACCGACATCGCCTATGGCAATCAGTTCAAGTTTAATGCCGACGGCACCGATTGGCTGCTCCTTCATGAATTTGGTCACGAGTGGTGGGCTAATTTAGTGACCGCCTCAGACTGGAAGGATTTCTGGCTGCACGAAGGTTTCCAATCGTACATGGACACGCTTTATCAGGAATACCTACATGGACAGGACGCCTATTTAAAGGCGATGGCCGGACGCGTTAAAGGCCTCCGTAACCAGCAGCCCGTCGCTCCGCGGGAACCGAAGATCTCTTACCAGGTCTATATGTCCGCACCCGATTACGTGAATTCCGACGGCGACATCTATGGCAAGGGCGCGCTGATCCTGCACACACTGCGATACCTGATCGGCGACGAAAAATTCTTTAAGGCCCTTCATCACATGGCCTACCCGACCAAGGAAATGGAAACCTACACCGACGGCCGCCAGGAACGCCTCGTTACCACCGACGATTTCCTGACCATCGCCGAACAGGATTCAGGAATGAAACTCGACTGGTTCTTTGAGCTATACCTACGTCAGCCGAAACTTCCAAGGCTGCTCGAAGCATCCGCGTCCGACTGCCAGGCTAAGTGCACTTTTAATTTGCAGTGGGAAACGCCGAACAACATGCCATTCCCCATGCCTGTCGATGTCGTCGTCGACGGCAAAACCCAGCGCGTAGAAATGCCAAACGGCAAAGGAAGCGTCATCTACAGCGGCAAGCCTCCGGTAATCGATCCAAACGGCTGGGTGTTGAAAGCGCAATAGGATGTCCAGGAAAGGTATTCTCAAAGGCATTGCGGGCGGACTACTCGGAACATTTTTAAGCCGTAACAACGACGTCGATGGCTACTGGGGCTTAGGTGTCTTGCGGCTATTTGCGGAAAGGAATAACTTGTCACAGTTAACCATCGATGTGCTCCATAAGTCCCCGAACCTGTCATTTGAATCGCCGATTCGAATTTCCGAGGAGACATATCGACAGTGGTTTCGCAATGCTTTGCTCAAGGCAAAGATCGATACGAGCGATATCAAGGAAGCTAATGTTTATGTGCGGTTTTCTACGTTTGATGAATTCCCCAAGATAATTCGGGACACTCGCGGCGAGCCGTACCTGTGCACTGTCAGCATTTCTAACAACTCCAGGATCATCTCCGTTTCAAGAATCGGGGTTTGCGCGGCTCACGACCCACGCAAAGATCGCCGCAGAGCATGTTAACCTACAAACTGGTAGGTCGCCCCTAAACGATTCGCATCGATCTAAACGTCAGACTAATTCTCGGCTGGGTAACCGTCACCGTTTTCGGCAATGAGTGAACCCAGTGTCTCTGGGTTTCGCCTTTCATTGCCAACAGGCTTCCATGCTCGAGCACGATCGGAACGCTTTGTTTTGTCTTTCTGTGCTTGAAAACAAACTTCCGTTCCGCTCCGAGACTTAAGGACGCGATGGTGCCGTTTTTAACCAGCTCGTCCTCGTTATCGCTGTGCCAACTGAGCCCTTCCTCACCATTGTGATACAGGTTCAGAAGACATGAATTGAACGTTGCGTCAGTTATGTTCTGAATAATTTCCCGAATCTCGAGCAATTCCGTTGTCCACGGCAGGGCCTTTTTCGCGGTGCCAGAATATACATATGAAAAAGACGAATCTCCGTACCAGGCAATTTCACGCTTGGTAATGATCCTCTTTCCTGCTATCACTAGCTCATCCGGCTTCCAATTGACCGTCTTCAACAGTCGCTCAAAATAGTGATCAGCAGAAGCCTGGTCTAAAACGATGCCGTAGTAAGTGACCGATCCATCAAACGGCAGCAGGTTTTCTATTTTTTCCGACGCGAATAACCTCACAAAACGATGATACTCCCTAAAATCTGTGTTCGCGCTCAGACTACATACGATCGATCCTCGCCACAAAACATCCCGCTTCGGCATTTCGAATGTTGATATAGCGAATGTCCTCACGGCTGAAGATCCTTTCGATCTGAGCATCGGTTTGATCAGCGTCAATAGGTTCTCGAACGATCAGATGGCTGCATTCTCCAAAACCTTCAAACAACACCGGTATAGCGGACAGGCCCTGCGGAAAGACATCGTCGTCGTGGCTTCGACACTCGTCTTTATGAATAAAGACCGGGCCCGGAAGCGGCAGGTCGGATAAACCTTCGAACGAGTTATATGTGAAAAGAATTCTTTCTTCCTCTCCTTCGTTAAAAGTGTTGAGACACGATCGGCACGGCCCATAACCGGTCGCGATCGAGACGGATGCCGGATGTTTATATTGCGGCGAGATCAAGGTCTCTCTTACTTCATTACAGATCTCGTTTGAAATTGGAATTACCTTGTATGACATGATCTTCTCCTACTTCCCTTGTTTCGCTGATCTTTCCTGTTTTAACAGTTCAGCTTTTCGCTCGATACCCCACTTGTAACCGCTTAATTTGCCGTCCGAGCCAATGACACGGTGGCACGGCGTAAGAACGGCGACCGGGTTCGTTGCACATGCTCTCGCCACGGCGCGGACTGCATTCTTGTTGCCTATTCTTTCAGCTATCTCACCATACGATCGGGTCTCACCGAATGGAATTTTCCGCAGCTCGGACCACACCCGCATTTGAAACGCGCTTCCACGGATATCCAGCGGCAGGCTTAATATGGTTCTCTCGCCGTTCATTCCCCGTAGGATCCCGTTAACCGCCTCCTTCAAACCCGAATCGTCCTTGGTGATCTCCGCGGCAAAAAACTCTTGTTTGAGTTCATCGTGAAGCTCATCCTCGTTTTCGCCAAAGCTGACCGAGCAGATGCCTTTTTCGGTCGCCGCGACCATCAGTTTGCCTAACGGTGAATCCGCGATCGTGTAATTTATCTTCATTTCCTTACCGCCCTTTTTATATGTTGCCGGCGTCATGCCCAAGCTTTGGCCAGCCTTTTCATAAAGCGACCGGCTCGATCCAAAACCGCTGTCATAAAGCGACGTTGTTACGTCCGTTTCCCTTACATTTCGTTTAAAAGTTTCGATTCTCAGCATGTCAATAACCTCCTTTGGTGAAAGGCCCAGAACGGCCTTGAAAGTTTTCTGCAGATGTCCGGGGCTTACTTCTAGCCGGATGGCTAATTCTTCAACGGTGAATATTTCTTCATTGCCCGATTTCAACAGTTCAAACGCCTTTTGGATCAGCAGGGCAGCCGGGCCGGGATGATAACCACTCTTTGGTTTACATCTCATGCAGGCTCTGAATCCTGCCTTTTCGGCCTCGCCCGGCGTCGGGAAAAACGAGACGTTCTGTCGCCTGGGGCTTCGCGATGAGCAGGACGGGCGGCAGAAAATGCCGGTAGTCTTGACGGCGAAGTAAAACACACCGTCAAACTCCGGATTTTTCGCTTCGACCGCCCTCCATCGCCAGTCGAGCGGTCCGTCGTGCTTTGATAATTGCTCCTTGATCATGATTAGAGTTTATCGGCTTGTTGCCATGCTTTCTATCCGAAATCCGTCCTGTAATTTTTATTTTCTGAAACGCATGAAACAGATGAAATACGTGAAACAGGATCAACAGACTGGACAACATTGAAACAGTGAAACAGGCGGGCCAATTGGAACCGTTTCCGAAAAATTGCCCGAAATTGCCGATTTTGGTATCGTTAAAAGTTACCTGTTTATAAAAAATCGTTATAAGAAGTGGATTTTATTGAATGGCAACATCACCGGAAAAGATCAATAAGAATGTGGGCAAAAATGCGGACAAGAATCAGGTAGTGGCGGAGCCGGCAAAGACGACCGAGGCGGACGGCTTTAACGCTGACACCAAGCTTCAGGGGACCGCCAGCTCCGAAGCAAAACGCAACGGCGCTACAGCGAGATCGACTGACCGTCATGGCCTGGATGAAAAGACACTGATCGGTATTTACCGCACGATGTACCTATCGCGCCGCGTCGACGACAAGGAGATCCAGCTTAAAGGACAGAACAAGATCTTTTTCCAGATATCAGGCGCCGGCCACGAAGCAGTATTGACCGCCGCCGCTCTTGCACTCAAACCCGGCTACGATTGGTTCTTCCCCTATTACCGCGACCGTGCGTTAATGCTGGGGCTCGGTATGACGGCCCAGGAAATGTTGTGGTCATCGGTTGGTGCTGAGGTTGACCCAAACTCGCATGGCCGTCAGATGCCTTCGCATTGGGGCAGCGTCAAACTCAATGTTCCTTCTCAATCATCCTGCACCGGTTCGCAGGCGTTACATTCTGTCGGTGCGGCGGAAGCAAGCTATCGCGCTTCCTTGGCCAAAGAGCTTCAGGACAAGGTCACAGGATTCAAAGGCGACGAGGTCGTCTATATGTCTGTCGGCGACGGCACGACAAGCGAAGGCGAATGGTGGGAGTCGCTAAATAGTGCGTGTAATTTGAAACTCCCGGTGATATTCCTTGTTGAAGACAACGGCTACGCTATCTCGGTCCCGGTCGAAGTGAATACAGCCGGCGGCGATATTTCAAAGCTCGTGTCCGGTTTCCCAAATCTCCTTATCCAGAGCATCGACGGCACCGATCCGCTTGAATCGTACGAAGCATTCAAAAACGCGACCGATTACTGCCGTACACGCAAAGGCCCGGCATTCATTCACGCGAAAGTGATCAGGCCCTATTCACACTCACTTTCTGATGATGAAAAGCTGTATCGTCCCGACGAGGAGCGTAACGCCGATGCCGCGATCGACCCGATCAAAACCTATGCTGCGTTTCTCATGACCGAGGGCATCGCGTCATCAGAGCAGCTCGAGGCGTTGCGTAAAGAGGTTGACGACGAAGTTAACAAGGCCGCAGATGTTGCCATAACAACTGCGCAGCCCGCGGCCGAAACCGCGCTTCGAAACATATTCTCGCCAGATGTCGATCCGACCGATCGCTCTGTGTTTGATACGGAAGAAGGTGCGGAACTTTCCGGTAATCCGGGCACAATGGTCGACCTCATCAACCGCTGTCTGACGGAGGAAATGGAGCGCGATCCGAGCATTATTGTGTTTGGCGAAGACGTCGCCGATGTTTCGCGTGATCAGTATCTCGACGAGGTGAAAGGCAAGGGCGGCGTGTTCAAGGTGACTGCAAACCTTCAGCGAAAGTTTGGTTCCGCAAGAGTTTTTAACTCGCCGCTTGCTGAAGCAAACATAGTCGGACGTGCCGTTGGCTTGTCGCTTCGCGGGCTTAAGCCGGTCTGCGAGATACAGTTTTTCGACTACATCTTTCCGGCTATGCATCAGATCCGGAATGAGGTCGCCGTGATGCGTTGGCGGTCGGATGGCGATTCGAAATGCCCGATGGTGATGCGGGTTCCGGTCGGCGGCTATCTCAAAGGCGGTGCTGTCTATCACTCGCAGTCCGGCACCACACTCTTTTCGCATACGCCGGGCTTGATGATCGTATATCCGTCGACGGCTCTCGACGCGAACGGCCTACTTCGCACGGCGATCCGCTGCGATGACCCCGTGATGTTCCTCGAACACAAGCATCTCTACCGCCAGGTTTACAACAAGTCGCAATACCCGTCGAAAGATTTCCTGATCCCATTTGGCAAAGCGAGAAAAGTTCGCGAAGGGAGCGATGTTACTATCGTTACTTTTGGCGCTCTAGTCGAGCGTTCCAATCAAGCGGCAAAACGGCTTGAGCAGCAAGGTATCTCGGTTGATCTCATCGACCTTCGCACGCTCGTGCCATACGACTGGGAAGCGGTCGCCGAGTCCGTCAAAAAGACCTCGCGCGTCCTCGTCGCTCACGAAGACCCGATCTCTTATGGTTACGGTGCCGAGATCGCCGCTCGCATCTCCAACGAGCTCTTCGAATTCCTCGACGCACCCGTCCGCCGCGTTGGCGCAACCGACACCTTTGTCGGCTACGCCCCGCAGCTCGAAGACTTTATCCTCCCGCAATCAGAGGATGTCGAGAAAGCGGTACAGGAATTGATGAAGTACTAGTAGTCGTTTTGATGACAGGGAGAGCGGTATTTGAATTGATGACGTACCGCGAACGGTGTAAAGTTAGGGCGCGATGATCAAATCCCTCCCTTCGCCCGGGTTGCTGCTTCTAGTTGCTATTCTGGCACTTTCTGGAGTTGCCTACCCACAGGATACTTCCTCGCCGGTCAATGTAACACTCTCACTCGCCGACAGAAAAAACACATATCGAATCGGCGAAAGTACCACTCTCGTTCTTTCGTTCACTTCATCTCAAGAAAACTATTCGGTAGACACATTTGTCGACGGGGCGGACACGTACCTTGATGAAATCTCTATATCGCCGACCAAGGGAGTGTTTAGTTGGTATAAAGAGTTTAGGCGCGGAGCAGCATATATCTCCGATTCAAGCTCACCGAAACGTCTATCGTCACAACCGATAGAGGTAAAATTGCCACTAAATAGCTTGTTTCGATTTGACCTGCCGGGACGTTATGCCATACGCGTGAAAACAAAACGCGCTCATTCTAGCGACCTTGCGAACGGAAAGTTTGTGCCGCCATTGGAACTGACGACAAACGAGATAAGTTTTGATGTCCGGCCAATGTCCGAAACCGAGGAAGCAGCCGAGGCTGCGCGGATCGGAGCCGCCCTCGACGCAAGCAAGGATCGCCTTGAGCAGATACGATTGGCAGACCAACTTTCATACCTCGCAGGCGATGCAGCGGTCCCTGAAAAGATAAAGCGCTTTTTTTCCTCTCGTGAAGGCCAAATGGCTAGCTATGCCGGCTCGATTCGCATGGGACTTTTTATTTCGCGAAATCGAGCGTTGGTCATCAAAATGCTCGAACAAGTATTTAACGACGAGGAGCGACCGGTTGATTCTGAACTGGTTGGGACACTGGTCTCGCTGAAGGCGATGGAATTAACTTCCATTTCGGGCAAGATGCCGGAGACGCACCACCCGTCTTTTCCGGTGGCGGATGATGATCGTGATCGAGCCAATCAGTACTACTTAGAAAAGCTGATCGAAAGCCTGCCAAAACGAACCGGTAATAACCTAACGACTGCCGCGATCACAATACTGCAGATGTTGCCACGCACAAATAGGTCGGCCGAAACGCTGGCGACGATTCGTGGCATTCTGATCAAATACTTTGACTCGATTGACATATATTCGCGCGAATATCTCCTTAATGCATACTGGGAACAGCTACGTGACCCAACTCTTATACCGTCTCTTGAACGAATGTTGAAGGACAACAGCTACCCACAATATGGCCGCATAAATGTACATACGACTGCTCTAAAGCGTTTATCCGAATTGGATCAGATCCGAGCTCGGCCGTTCGTTATAGCTGAGATCAGCGATCCGACGACGATAGTGTACGATGAAGCCTTTGATTCCTATAAAGAAGCTGAACTTCCCGAGGTAGACCAACCATTGCTTTTGCAGATCTCGAAATATGGCCAATCTTCCGGTATTGGACGGGATTCGGTGTTTCTTCGAAATAAATGTCTGCGGGCCGCGCGGTTTGCCACTGCGGCGATATACGACCCGCTAATGGAGGTCTATAGGACGAACGCTTCTAAATGGCAATTGGATTCTCGGGCTATTCTTCTGGGATACTTTGCGCGGTACCGTCCGAATGAAGCCTTGAGTCTGGTTGCAGCCGAAATAACGACGGTCGGCAAGGAGCGACGCGGCAGTGTTCTAAATGACTTTACAAGGGTGAATTATCCACCTGAGGTCGCCGAATTTGTGGAGAAACGGCTCGGGTCGGACGATCCGGACATAGCAGGCGAGGCAGCCTATTTGATCTCTCAACATGGTTCAGAGGCCGACAGGTCTAAGATCGAAGCCCGCCTAAAACAATGGCAGAGCAATTGGGAGAAGAAGTACTTCGAACTCGAAGGACCAAATATTAAACCAGAAAATTCTCAACAAGCTCAGCTTCAAGTCAGTTTAATAATGGCCCTACTCCTGGGGAAAGAATGGAAACTAACAGACTACGACAAAAACGAGCTGCGATCGCATTGTTTAACTCAAACGTGCAAACAGGCCTTTCACTGGTAACCCAATTCCAATATTTCAAGATGAAACAATTTCCGCTCGTAGTCTGGTTTCTCATTCTTTTTACATCTCCCGCTTTCGGACAGCTTGCTTCGTTGAGTCCGGTTCGCGAATATCGCCAGACACACGAGCATCAGCTTCTTCAGGAATTCGTAGAATTGCTATCGATTCCGAACGTTGCAACCGATCGCCAAAACATAGGTCGGAACGACGATTATCTTGTCGAACGCATGAAGCGAAGCGGATTGAATCCGCGGCTGTTGTCACTTGGTGATAAAGGCGCTCCGCCGTCGGTCGTTTACGGCGAATGGCTTACAAGGGGCGCGACTCAGACGCTCATCTTTTACGCGCATTACGACGGCCAGCCGGTTGACCCGAAACAATGGTCAACTGATCCGTGGAAGCCGACACTGTATTCGGCGCCGATGGAAAAAGGCGGGAAGGCCATTCCTTTTCCAAAGGAAATTGAAAAGATCGATCCCGAATGGCGCTTGTATGCTCGTTCGGCGTCCGATGATAAAGCTGGAGTTTTCGCAATTCTCGAAGCTCTTGAGGCGTTGAAATCGAAAGGTATCAAACCCACCGTTAATATCAAATTCTTGTTTGAGGGTGAGGAAGAAGCGGGTTCGGTTCATCTGGGCGAGATCATTTCTCGCAACAAGGAATTGCTAAAGGCGGACGCATTCATCGTGTGCGACGGGCCGGTTCATCAGTCAGGAAAAAAGGAAGTTGTTTTTGGCGTTCGCGGCGACACGAATGTCGACCTGACCGTCTATGGGGCAAATCGGCCGCTGCATAGCGGACATTATGGTAACTGGTCGCCTAATCCGGCACTGCTTCTCGCGAAACTCCTTGCGTCAATGAAGGACGACAGCGGCAACATCACGATAAAGGGATGGAACGATGATGTCGAACCGCTCGGGCCGGTAGAGAAAAAGGCGATCACCGATGCTCCGAAGTATGACGACGAATTAAAACAGCAGCTTGGCCTTTCGTACACCGAAGGGAACGGAAAGAGTTTGCTCGACCTGATCAACATGCCGTCTCTCAATATCAACGGCATCAAAAGCGGTGATGTTGGCGTACTGGCGCGTAATGTAATTCCCGCGACGGCGAACGCGGTGCTCGATCTTCGGCTAGTGAAAGGCAACGACTATCTCCGTCAGGTTGAAAAACTTCGAAAGCATATCGAGGGGCAAGGCTTTTATGTCGTCGACCACGATCCGACAGATGCTGAGCGGCTGACGCATCCATTGATCGCAAAGCTCATCCACCTGAAAGGCGGCTACAATGCACAGCGAACACAGATGGACCTGCCCATCTCGCTGCGAGTGATCGACGCCGTTCAAGCGGCATCGAGCGAACCGATCGTCCGCATGCCCACGCTCGGCGGCAGCCTTCCATTGTCCATAATCAGTGAAACTCTAAACATTCCGACCATTACGGTACCAATCGCAAACTACGATAATAACCAGCACGCCGAGAACGAGAATATTCGCCTCCAGAATCTTTGGGATGGAATAGAGATCTTTGCGAGTTTGATGACAATGAAAACGAATTGATGTTTTTTATCGGGCCGCCAAGGCTTTGTAGTCGTTGAGTTGATAAACACCGGTCGCCAGCCTCTGCGCGAACTTTTGATCGACGAGCTGATGATTTGCTCTGCCCGATTCCCAACGATAAAAGCCGAATGTGCGTGACAGGTCACCGAGAAGCGTCATACCGCACATTCGTAAATAGCATCGAGCAAGTTCGCGGACGGCATCATCTCGCGACATCTTTACCTTCATCTCTTCGGGAAAGCGAGCTTCGGCAAGCGTCCAAATGTAAGTGAATTTTGGAATGTACACGACTTCCTGCGGCACGACCTTCATCTTTCGCTGAAGCTCATCGATCGCCCGGGTTAGGTCCTTCTTGTCTGTAAACCCGCACTCTTCGCGCAGATCGGCCGTCGCCATTTCCCATTCCTTTCTAAGAGTTTTCAACACTTTCTGTGCGGGTGTAGAAAGAGTTTGGTTTTCCGATCCTCGCGCACATCCCCAAAGCGCATTGAAGACGGGAACTATTCGCGGGGCGAGAAACATCGAGTGCCCTTTGACGAGCTTTGCATAGTAGACACGTCCGCGTGCTATGACCTCATCCTTCAGGACCCACGCGCGACTTGCTTCGTAGTCTTTCTGTACATTCCGCGGCATATGTGCATCTCTTCGTCCGCACACCGCGATATACACCGATGGCAAATTCTTGCGTGCATCTGTCAGTCCAAGACAAAAACCGAGTTCCTCGACCATTGCCTCGACATCTTCCGCCGTATCGACTTTGCGAGAGTCCTCACGCCGCCACATTCGATCGCGGTATTGCTCGATCTCTTCCGGGAGGGTCTTCATGGTATGAGTCGAATGATAAAGGAAAGAAAAAAGCCAGGCAATCCGCAATGCCTGGCCTTAAATAGACGCGAACTCGTCGCCAGTACTTTGACTATTCCACACTGTCTTTCGCCTGTTCGTTTTTGATAGGTGAGGAAGCCTGAATTGTTAACGTAGAGCCCTTCATCAGTTGAATGTCGTCACGGCCCTGCACCACAACAGAACCCGCTCCCGCTCCTCCACCAATGATCGCACCAATCGCCGCACCCTTTCCACCACCAAGGATCGCTCCAAGGATCGCACCTGCACCCGCCCCTAGACCGCCGCGTTTAACCGTCTCTTTCGTCTGACTATCGCCTTTGGCTGTTCCTTCTGTGTCAACTTTTACTACTTTGCCGTTTTGGTCTTTGATGCCCTGGAGATAACCTGAAAAATCGTATTTCTGGCCGTTTCGCAGGGTGATGGTTTCAAAGTTAAAGGTTATGTTCGAGCTGCCGGACACGCGGCCCGATCGGCCAACGCCTGTTATATATCCCTCGATCGTTGCGCC
>Ga0207676_10002422_pt1 | contig 13287 bp, 12 predicted proteins | sample KBSSwiS72_FD_184307 | JGI IMG/M metagenome (GOLD analysis project Ga0207676, IMG submission 184307) | Switchgrass rhizosphere microbial communities from Kellogg Biological Station, Michigan, USA - KBS Switchgrass S7-2 (SPAdes) (version 2) | ecosystem: Host-associated > Plants > Roots >... | reverse complement strand
GACCGCGACGGCGTCGTGCGCGCACGCCACATCGGCTTTGAACCGAAGGACATCGATGCGCTCAAGAAGGAAATCGATGGCCTGGTCGCGGCGCCGGCACATGCGTCGTAATCTGCTGCTATTGATCGCACTCACACTGCTGGCCGGCTGCGCCACGTCGCCGGTGCCGCCGTGGGAGCGCGGGCGTCTGGCGCGTTGGGACATGCGTTGGGACCCGGATCCGCTGAAGGCGGCGATGGCCGAGCACGCGCATTTCAGCAAGGAAGGCACCGCCGGCACGATCGGCGCCGCCGGCGGCGGCTGCGGTTGCAACTGATGAGCCGCCCATCGCCATCGCTGTCCCTGCTTTTTGCCGCTTCGGCCGCATTGCTTGGGCACAAGGCGGCGCAGGCCGACGAAACGAGCGCCGCGCATAGCGTCGGCTACCGCTTCAATGTCTACGATGAAGACGCCCTGTCGGCGCAGGTGGAGGAAGGCGATCCGCGTCGCTATCACGTCGATACGCAACAGTTTTTGTTCGATACGGCGCTGGGTAACCGCAACACGCTCAACGTCAGTGCCGTGCACGAAGTGATGAGCGGTTCCTCGCCGTGGTATCTGGTGCCGGGGCCGGACAACAAGCCGCTGGAAGTACTCAGTGGCGCGACGATACGGGACCACCGCAGTGCGATGACCGCGACGCTGACGCATGATGCGGGTGGCAACGACACGCGCAGCGTGAGCGCCACCTATTCGGCGGAACGCGACTATCACGCAACCGCACTCGGCGTCGAGCGCAGCCTGCCGCTCAATTCGGCGTTGACGCTCGCCTTTGGCGGCAGTTTCTCGCACGATCTGCTGCGGCCTACCGACGCGCTGCTGTATCACCGCATCGAGCGGGCGCAAAAGAACACGGCGTCGATGTTCGGCAGCTTGAGCTGGGTGTTGAGCAAGAACGCTGTTCTCGAAAGCGGACTGCAGTTCAATTACCAGACCGGCTATCTGTCCGATCCGTACAAGCTCGTTGTGGTCGACTCCTCGCTGGATGCAGACACGCGACCGGATCGCCGCAGCGAAGCGGCTTGGCTCGTGCGCTATCGTTACGCGCTCAATGCAGACGCGTCCGTGCACGCCGACGCGCGCGTGGCTGCGAACAGTTGGGGCCAGCACTCCCTAACGCTCGAGCTGGCGTGGTATCAGGGCCTGCGCGACGGCTGGCAGCTGATTCCGGGCTTGCGTTACTACACCCAGGACAGCGCGCGGTTCTACGCGCCGTTCTTCGACGATGCCAACGAACGTTATTTTTCCAGCGACTATCGCCTCGGCGGATTCGGCGCACTGGCGGCAAATCTCAACGTGCGCAAGCGCTTCGGGCGCTGGGAGCTGAACGCCGGCGCGGAGCGTTATCACGCCACGACCGACCTTGCGCTCGGCGGTGCGGACTTGAACCCAGGCACAGTCAGTTACACGAGAATCTACGCTGGCCTGGATTTCCATTTCGATTGAGCGCGGCCGTATACAAGTTCGATTTTTCCACGATGGGCTGCCCGTGCACCCTGCACCTGGAAGCCGACACCGCAACGACCGCGCAAGCGGCATTGGCCGCGACGCAGGCGGAATGCGAACGTCTCGATCGCAAGTATTCGCATTATCGCGATGACAGCCTCATCGCCCACATTGCAACGCGCCCGGGCGAGCACCTCGAAGTCGACGAGGAAACCGCGAACCTGCTCGACTTCGCCGCCACTTTGTACGCGCAGAGTGACGGCATGTTCGACATCACCGCCGGGCCGTTGACACGCCTTTGGGATGCGCAACGTGGGCGCGTTCCGACGCCGGACGAAATCGCGCGGGCGTTGTGTGTTACCGGTTGGAAATACGTCGGATGGACGCGTCCAACACTGCAGTTGCAGCGCCACGGAATGCATATCGACCTGGGTGGCCTCGTCAAGGAATATGCGGCGGATCGCTGTGCGCAGCTTTGCCGGGAGGCCGACATCACTTCCGGAGTCGTCGATCTGGGTGGCGACCTCGCGCTGATCGGCCCGCATTGCGATGGCACGCCGTGGGTCGTCGGCATCAAGGCGCCGCGCACACCCGGACGCGCGTCTGCGCGTATCGAGCTACCACGTGGCGGACTGGCGACGAGCGGCGACTACGAGCGCGCCCTGATCATCGATGGCCGTCGTTATTCGCATATCGTCGATCCGCGCAGCGGCGTGCCGGTGCAGAGTTTCGCCAGCGTCAGTGTAGTCGCTGACAGCTGCCTGATCGCCGGTGCGGCCGCGACGCTGGCGATGCTGCTCGGCGTCGAACGCGGCGGCGCCTATCTGCGTGAGTTGGGGTTGCCGCATTTGTGCATTGAGGATGACGGCCGCGTCAGCGGCGACATCGCTCTCGCCGCCTGAGCCGCGGCAGCGGTTACAATGCGCGCCCGTTTCGCTCGCGTCTCATGTCGCTCAATCCACAACAACGCGCCGCGGTCGATTACTGCGACGGCCCGCTGCTCGTGCTCGCCGGCGCGGGTTCGGGCAAGACGCGTGTGATCACCGAGAAAATCGCGCACCTGATCGCGCGCAAGCATCTGTCGCCGCACAAGATCGCCGCGATCACGTTCACGAACAAGGCCGCGCGCGAGATGCGCGAGCGTGTGGGCAGGTTGATCAAGGGTGATGCTGCGCAGGAAATTGCGGTTTGCACGTTCCATGCGTTGGGTCTGAAATTCCTGCAGATCGAGCACGCCAAATTGAATCTGAAACGCGGCTTTTCCGTCCTCGATGCCGACGACAGTGCGGCGATCGTCAAGGATCTCGCGCCCGCTCAAGCCAAGCCCGATCAGCTGTTCGCGCTGCGTCACCTGATCTCGACCGCCAAGGGCAATGGTCTTACGCCCGAGCAGGCGGCCGAACACGCGCGCGCCGCGCGCGAGCGCGAGGCGGCGGATCTGTATGTGCGTTATCAGAAGCGTCTGGCTGCATTCAACGCGGTGGACTTCGACGATCTGATCCGCCTGCCGCTGGCGCTGCTCGAGTCCGATGCGGAAACGCGCGCGACCTGGCAGGAACGCCTGCGCTATCTGCTGATCGATGAATATCAGGACACCAACGCCGCGCAATATCGGCTCGTGAAGCAACTCGCCGGCGAGCGCGGCGCGTTCACGGCGGTGGGCGACGACGACCAGTCGATCTATGCCTGGCGTGGCGCAAATCCCGGCAATCTGGATGAGCTGGCGCGCGACTATCCGGCGCTGAAGGTGCTCAAGCTCGAACAGAACTACCGCTGCAGTGCGCGCATCCTGCGAGCCGCCAACGCGCTGATCCGCCACAACCCGCATGTGCATGAGAAGCGCTTGTGGAGCGAACACCGCGAAGGTGCGCCGATCCGCGTGCTCGCGTGCCGCGACGACGAGCACGAAGCCGAGCGCATCGCCGCGGACATCGCGCATCTGCAGCAGCTGCACAAGACACCGTGGCATGAATTCGCCGTGCTGTACCGTGGCAATCACCAGTCGCGGCCATTGGAAAAGGCGCTGCGCCTCGCGCAGGTTCCATACAAGGTAACCGGCGGCACGGCGTTTCTGGAACGCGCCGAGGTCAAGGACCTGCTCGCGTATCTACGCGTGATCGTCAATCCCGAGGACGACGCGGCGTTCCTGCGTATCGCCAACGTGCCGCGCCGCGAGATCGGCGCGACGACACTGGAAAAGCTCGGCGAACTGGCGCAGTCAAAACACGCCTCGATGCTGCATGCGGCGCATAGCGACGCGGTGCTCAAGCAGCTCGCGCCGCGGCCGGCGTCGGCGCTTGCCGGCTTCGCTGCGCTGATCGATGAATTCGTGGCGGCGATGCGCAGCATGCCCGCAGCCGATCTGGTCGACGACATCGTGCGCCGCACCGGCTTCGCCGAACATCTGCGCCATGAGACGCGCGACCCGGCTGCGTTGCAGCGGCGCCTGGAAAATCTGAATGAGCTAGCCGGCTGGTTTCGCGCCATGCAGAAGGATGGATCGCGCACGGGTGAACTTGCGGCGCAACTCGCGTTGCTCTCACATTCCGATCGCGACGATTCCGGCAACCAGGCACGGCTGATGACCCTGCATTCGGCCAAGGGCTTGGAGTTCCGCTTCGTCTATGTCATCGGCGTCGAAGACGGCACTCTGCCGCATGCCGGCAGCATCGACGAAGGCCGGCTCGACGAGGAGCGTCGTCTTTTCTATGTCGGCATCACGCGCGCGAAAGAGCGCCTATGCCTGTCGTACGCCGCGCGCTCGCGCCGTTACGGCGAGATCGTCGCGAACGAGCCGAGTCGCTTCCTCGCTGAACTTCCGCCCGACGACCTGCACTGGGATGGCCGCGACGCCGAGCAGGATGCGCAAGCCAAACGCGAAGTCGCCGGCTCGCATATTGCGCGGCTGGCGAGCTTGCTCGCCGACTGAAGAGGCGCGTCGGATGTCGCCCTCTTTCGCGTTCTACTAGTGTGCATCGACGGCAAGTTGTAGCCGACTCGGCTATCGCTAAACCGCGACTGACCGCCGTTCGCGCCGTGCTTGCCTTCACGACGGGTGCTCACTACAGTTGCCGTCCCGCTTTTCTTCCACCCACCAATCTGGGGAACATCATGCAAAAGCTCGCTCGCATCGCTTTGATCACTGCGCTTGCCGCCGCCGGTTTCGGCTGCGACCAGCAACCCGCTGCCAGCGCCGGCCCGGCTGGCGCGTCGCCCGCCGCCGTCGCTGCACCCGCCGCCACGCCGGATGCCGCTGTCGCCATGGCCGTAAAGGCGTTGCGCGACAACAACATCGCGGCACTGTTCGCTGCCAGCCTGCCGGCCGGCGAATACGCCAAGCTCAAGACCGACTGGAACAAGGACATCAACTCCGAGCCGGTGACGGAGGAAGACCGCAAGGATTTCGCCGAGAAGATGAGCAAGCTCACCGCGCCGGGCGCGGAAGACAAGATGTTCGCCGAGATCAAGCCGCAGCTCGACGAGTTCGACAAGCAGTCCGCGCAGCAGATGCCGATGATGATCGCGATGGGCCAGGGTTTCGCGCAAAGCGCGATCCAGCAGAACAAGGATCTGACCGACGCGCAGAAGCAGCAGGTCACGCAGTTGCTCGACGCCACCGCGAAGTGGGCGCAGAACACGAAGTTCACCGACCCGGCGCTCGTCAAGAGCGCGATCGGGGTGATCTGCAAGACGGCACGCGATCTGAACCTGAAAACCGTAGACGAGGCGCGTGCGCTTTCCTATGAGCAAGGCATGCAGAAAGCGGGCATCGTGCTGGGCGGGGTCAAGCAGGTGTTGGCCGTGTACGGCCTGAACATGGACAAGGCGCTGGACTCGGTCAAGGTGGAAACCGTGTCGGCGAACGGCGACGCGGCGAAAGTGAAGATCAGCTACACCGCGTTCGAAACGCCGTTCTCGACCGAGAGCGATCTCGTGCGCGTCGACGGCAAGTGGTACGGCAAGGATGCGATCGAGAAATGGAAGAAACATTCGCAGGAGATCGCTGCTGCCGCACCGGCCACCGCGCCAGCGCAGGCGCCGGCAGAAGGCGCGAAGTAAGCCGTCCGTTAACAACGGCGTAACCATCGGCCCGCGACACGCGGGCCGATGCGTCTGTAGACAGCCGCTCCCGTACAATTGGCGCATGGACGCCCCCGCTCCAACCGCATCCGCCATCGAGACGCCGCGCGCCGCGTGGTGGCTGCGCGCGCTCGGGCGCATCGTCGAGCCGTGGTTGCAGATCCGCCGCGAGCCGGCCGATGTGCGCGCGCGCATCGATACCTCGCGGCCGGTGATCTACGTCACCGAGCGTTACGGCCTTTCCGATACTCTGATCCTCGAACAGGCCTGCCGCGAGGCCGGCCTGCCGGAGCCGCTGCAGCCGCTGCAACTCGGGCCGTTGCGGCGTCCACGCGCGATGTTCGCACTGGCGCGGCGCGAAGCCTGGCTCGTGCGGCGCAAGCCGCGCACGCATTCGCAAACCCTCGCGGCGCTGTTCGACGTGCTGCACGCCCATCCCGACCTCGACGCACAGCTCGTGCCGGTGTCGATCTTCGTCGGCCGCGCACCGGACCGCGACAGCGGCTGGTTCCGCGTGCTGTTTTCGGAAAACTGGGTCGTGGTCGGGCGCTTTCGCCGCCTGCTCGCGCTGTTGCTGAACGGCCGCGACACGATCGTCCAATTCGCTCAGCCGGTGTTGTTGCGCGAGACGATTGCGGCCGCGGGCGATGCGCCGGCCGATCGCCAGCTGCGCAAGATGTCGCGCGTGCTGCGCGTGCACTTCCGCCGCATCCGTGCCCAGGTCATCGGTCCCGATTTGTCGCACCGGCGCACCGTGGTCGATGCGCTACTCGACGCCGAGCCGGTGCGCGACGCCATCGCCACCACGGCGATCAAGGACAAGATCACGGTAGATCAGGCGCGCAAGCGTGCGCGGGATTTTGCTTGGGAGATCGCCGCCGACTATTCGCACCCGTTCGTGCGCTCCGTGTCGTTCATGCTGACGTGGTTCTGGAACAAACTTTACGACGGCATCGCGGTGCATCATTTCGACAAGGCGCGCGCCGCAGCACCCGGGCACGAGATCGTGTACGTGCCGTGTCATCGCAGTCACGCCGATTACCTGTTGCTGTCCTATCAGCTTTATCAGCTCGGCGGCGTCGTTGTGCCGCACATCGCAGCCGGCATCAATCTCAACCTGCCAGTACTCGGTCCGTTGTTGCGCCGCGGCGGCGCGTTCTTTCTGCGCCGCAGCTTCAAGGGCAACGCTCTGTACTCAGTGGTGTTCAACGAGTATTTGGCGCAGCTGATCGAACGCGGCGTGCCGATCGAATATTTCGTCGAAGGCGGGCGCTCGCGCACGGGACGTCCGCTGGCTCCGCGCGCGGGCATGCTCGCAATGACGGTGCGCGCCTACCTGCGTGCGCCGCGCCGGCCGGTGCTGTTCCAGCCGGTGTACATCGGCTACGAAAAGCTGATGGAGGGCAAGTCATACATCGGCGAACTCTCGGGCAAGGCTAAGGAAAAAGAGTCCTGGTGGGGCCTGTTGACCGGCATGCGCAAGGTGTTGCGCCAGCACTACGGCCATGTTGCGCTGAATTTCGGCGAGCCGATCGAGCTCGCACCCTTGCTCGAAGCGGCGAGCCCCGAGTGGCGCGCGGCGACCGGCGATCCGGATGCGAAACCCGAATGGTTGGGCGGTGTGATCGATCACCTCGCCGAGCAGATCCAGGTCAACATCAACCGCGCCGCCGACGTCAATCCGATCAATCTGCTCGCACTCGCGATACTGTCGACCCCGAAGCACGCGATGGCCGAAAGCGATTTGCTCGCGCAGCTCGATCTGGTCAAGGCGCTGCTTGCGCAGATGCCGTATTCGAATCGCGTCACCATCACCGAACTGGCGCCTCCCGCGATTGTCGCGTATGGCGAGCGCATGGGCTGGATTCAGCGCGTAAAGCATCCGCTCGGCGACGTGCTGATGTGCGAAGGCAATAACGCCGTATTGCTCTCGTATTTTCGCAATAACGTGCTGCACCTGTTTGCGACCGCGGCGTGGGTGGCGTGCTGTTTCCTCAACAACCGGCGCATGGCCCGCGCGTCAATCCTGCGCTTGGGTCGTATCATCTATCCGTTCATCCAGGCCGAACTGTTTCTGTCGTGGAGCGAGGACGAATTCGCCGCGCACCTGGACGCAGTGGTCGAGTTCTTCGTCGGACGCGGCCTGCTCGCGCACGTCGACGAGGGCCGCATCCTCGCGCGCGAACCTGGCCAGAGCGACAGTGCGTACCAGCTGCGCACGATCGCGCACAGCATGCTGCAGGCGTTCGAGCGCTACTACATCGCGATCGCCGCGCTGGTGCGCAACGGTCCGCACACGCTGAGCTCGGGCGAGCTCGAAAATGTGTGCACATTGACGGCGCAGCGCCTGAGTCTGCTGCACGAACTCAATGCGCCGGAATTTTTCGACAAGTCGCTGTTCCGGGGTTTCATCCAGAAACTGCGCGAACGCCGCGTGATCTGGCCGGACGACAACGGCAAGCTCGAGTTCGATGCGGCGCTCGAAGATATCGTGCGCGACGCCAAGCTGATCCTGAGCCGTGAGATCCGCCACGGGATTCTCAAACTTACGCCCGAGCGGCGCGAGTTGGTCGCGGAGAAACCCGAGGTTGACGTCGAGAACGACTAGGCATCCAGGTCCGGGATCAGCTTGCTTTCCAGGCGCGCGATCGTGTCTTTCAACTGCAGCTTGCGTTTCTTCATGCGCTTGAGCTGCAGCTCGTCACAGGTCGAATCCGCCGCCAGGCGTGCGATCGCCTGATCGAGATCGCGATGCTCGATGCGCAGTTCGACCAGTTGTCGGGCGATGTCAGCGGATTCGTCGGCCACGGCGCGAGTCTAGCGCGACGGGCAAATTCGAGCGAGAACGCAATCCGGCGTAAAATGCGCGGCTCGCTTGCCACCGACTGCCATGAACGCCTCCGCTGCACGCAACTTCGATGTCAACGCCAACAAGCTGGCCAAGCGGCTGCGGCGTCAGTGCGGGCAGGCGATTGCCGACTACAACATGATCGAGGACGGCGACCGCATCATGGTGTGCCTGTCCGGCGGCAAGGATTCGTACACGCTGCTGACCCTGCTGCGCCAGTTGCAGGCCAAGGCGCCGGTGCGCTTCGAGCTCGTCGCCGTGCACCTCGATCAGAAACAGCCCGACTACGATCCGCATGTGCTGCCGCAATACCTGCGCGCGATCGACATGCCGTTCTGGATCATCGAGCAGGACACCTACAGCGTGGTCAAGCGTGTCGTGCCGGAAGGCAAGACGATGTGCGGCCTGTGTTCGCGCCTGCGGCGCGGCGCGCTCTACCATTTTGCCGAACGCGAAGGCTTCACGAAGATTGCACTCGGCCATCATCGCGACGACATCGTCGAGACGCTGTTCCTCAACCTGTTTCATCACTCGTCGCTCAAGGCCATGCCGCCGAAGCTGCTCTCGGACGATGGCAAGCATGTGGTGATCCGTCCGCTCGCGTTTTGCAGGGAAAACGACATTGCCGAGTACGCCGAAAAGCAGCAGTTCCCGATCATGCCGTGCAACCTGTGCGGCTCGCAGGAAACGTCGCAGCGCAAGGCAATCAAGCAGATGCTCGGCGACTGGGAGCGCAAGCATCCCGGCCGCGTCGAAAACGTGTTCCGTGCATTGACCAGTGTCGCGCCATCGCAGCTGGCCGATCGCGACCTGTTCGACTTCATCGCGCTCGGCAGCCGCGGCTCCGATCGCCCCGATCAGAAAGACTGGCTGCTCGGCAGCGACGCCGAATAGCACCCCTCGCCTTTTTCAAATCCCAATCAAACTCCCGGTTTCCTATGTGGTTTCGTAACCTCACCCTGTTCCGCTTTTCCGAAAATACCGCCAAATCGCTCAAATCCCTGGAAACCAAGCTCGCCAAGCACCGCTTGCGTCCGTGCGGGCCGATCGAGCTGGCGACGCATGGGTTCATTTCCCCGTTGGGTCGGGACGAGGAGGCGTTGACGCACCGGATTGGCGATTTCGTGCTGTTGAATGTGGCTAATGAAAGCCGTTTGCTGCCCAATTCGGTCGTTTCCGATGAATTGTCAGCACGTTTGAAGAAGATAAGCGACAAAGAGCATCGCAAAGTAGGCGCGAAAGAACGCAAGCGCCTGAAAGACGAGGTGCTGACCGACCTGTTGCCGCGCGCTTTTACAAAAATGTCGCGAACCAGCTGCTATCTGTCGCTAAAAAGCGGGTGGATGGTGCTAGATACGCCAAGTCGCAAAACCGCCGAGGAAGCCGTGAGTCACTTGCGCGAGGCACTGGGCACGTTCCCGGCCGTGCCAATGGCGCCGGAAGAATCACCCCGAAGTCTGATGACGGACTGGTTGATCCGTGGCAAGCTACCGGCACGATTGGTTCTTGGCGACGAATGCGAACTGCGCGACCCGGCCGAAACCGGAGCCGTGGTCCGCTGCCGCCGCCAGGACCTTGAAACCGATGAGGTGCGGGAGCATCTGAAGTCGGGTAAGCAGGTATTTCAGCTCGGCCTGATGTTCGAGGATCGGATCGGTTTCGTGCTCGGTGAGGATCTCACTGTGCGCAAGCTGCGGTTCCTGGACCAGGTGCAAGACGAACTTGGCGAAACCGACCGCGACTCAGGTGCCGCCGAACTCGATGCAGTGTTCGCTTTGATGACACTGGAGCTGGAGCGGTTGTTGCAACATCTGGAGCAGTGGTTCGGCTTGCCCCGGCCGAGCGACAAGAAGTAGGCGCCAACGCCGGGGCGGGATACTTCAATGACCGTCGCGGACAACAGCAATTTCCTCGAACTCGCAACGCCAGATGGTGACACCATCAAGGTGCGGCGCAGCGCGCATCCGCGCGCACGCCGGCTGCGCCTGACCGTCACTTCCGGCGGCGCGCGCGTGTCGTATCCGCAGGGTACGCATCCGGCGCAGGTGTTTGCGTTCCTGCGCAAGCATGCGAGCTGGCTCGAGCGCAAACTCGACGAGCTCAAGCTCGACCAGTGCGGCCCGCCGCGGCTGAAACCCGGTGTGCCGACACTGATGCCGTTGCGCGGCGAAACCACGCGCCTGCAGTGGCGCGATGGCGCGTATCCGCAGGTCGAGTTGATCGACGATCGACTCGTGCTGTCGCTGCCGAAGCCGCACAACAAGCAAAGCCTCGCCGCCGCGCGTTCATTGCTGCGTTCATTCCTGCAGGCGCAGATCCGCCGCGATGTATCGCGTTATCTGGCGCGCTATACGGCCGAACTTGGCCGCGCGCCGAACGGCGTGCGCGTGAAACCGCTCAAGAGCCTGTGGGGCAGCCTGGATACCCGCGATTGGGTCACGCTCGATCTCGCCCTCGCGCTGGCGCCGCTCGATGCGCTGCGCTACGTCGTCGTACACGAGCTTTGCCATCTGCGCATCCGCGATCATTCGCCACGCTTCTGGGCGCTGGTCGAATCGCTCTATCCGGACTGGAAAGCGCAGCGCGACTGGCTCAAGGCGAGCGGACACGCGCTCAAGGCCGAACTGGCGCGGCTGATCGGTTAAGTCGCAGCGACGAACTGTAGAACCGCATCCGCCACCGGCTGCGGATCCTCCAGATGCAGGTGATGGCTGCCGGGCAGGCGCACGACGCGTATGCCCGACACTTGCGCCGTGCGACGCGCAATCATCGCGGCGCTCAGGAACGGCGGACTCGGGTCGGCCAGCACGAGCAGGGTCGGTGCACGGATGCCCGCGAGCACGGCAAGAATCTGCTCTTCGGTGTAGCGCATCGGTGAAGTCAACGTCAGACGCTGATCGGATGACCAGCTCACGCCGCCCGCGACCGCCGTAGTGCCGCGCGCGATCAGAGCCATCGCCGCCTCGCGCGACAGCGTCAAGCCGTTGCCGCGCATGCGTGCGGCGGCGGCCAGCTCCTCGTTCGCGAAGACGCGCAACGTGCCGGTCTGGCCGCGCTCGGTGAGCGAACGCTGCAGATGTTCCAGGGTCTTTTCGGGCGGCAGCGACATCGGCCCGAGCGCTTCGATCAGCAGCAGGCGTTCGATGCGGTCGGCGCAAATCCCGGCGATCATGCTTGCAGTGGCGCCGCCGAGCGAATGGCCGAGCAGGCCGAAGCGCTGCCAGCCGAGTGCGTCGGCTGCGGCCAGCACGTCGCCCAGATAGTCGATGTAGTGATACCACATTCCCGGTGGCCGATGCGCGGAACGGCCGTGCCCGGGCAGGTCCAGCGCGACAATGTGGAAATGCGCGCACAGCAGTGGCGCGAGGCGGTCGAACGACGCCGCATTGTCGAGCCAACCATGCAGCGCCAGTAGCCGAGGCAGGGCAGGATCGCCGAACGTGCGCGCAGCGAGGCGCAGGTGCGGCAGTTCGATTTCAATTTCGCGCGGCTCGCTCATGCATCCCAACCTTGCGTATGGCGTTCGATCAGGCTATGCAGCAGGCGCACGTGCGCGGGGCCGTCGTTCAGCGCTGCAATGTAATCCAGGCGCTGGCCGCCGGCCGCGGTGAATTGTTCGCGTCCGCGCAACGCGATTTCCTCGAGCGTTTCCAGACAATCGACCGCAAATCCCGGACACAGTACCTGCACATGCCGCACGCCGGACTGCGCCAGCTGCGTTAGCGTCGCGTCGGTATACGGTTCCAGCCATTTTTCCCGACCCACGCGTGACTGGAATACCACGTTCAGCGTTTGCCCGGTCATGCCCAACCGTTCGCGCAACAGCTGCGCGGTGGCAAGACAGTGCTCGCGATACGGATCACCCGCATCCGCATAACGTTGCGGAATGCCGTGGAACGACAGCAGCAGGCGTTCGCCGCGGCCGTGCGTGAGCCAGTATTTCTCCACGCTTTCGGCTAGTGCCGCGATGTATTCGGGCGCCGCATGATATTCGTTCACCGTACGCACTTCCGGCATGTATCTTTGCGCGCCCAGTTCCGCAAACGCCGCATCGAGCGCCGTGGCCGTGGAGGTGGCCGAAAACTGTGGATACAACGGCAGCAGCAGCAATCGGCGCACGCCGCCGGCAAGCAGAGGTCCGATGACATCCGCGATGGCCGGTTCGCCATAGCGCATCGCCAGCGCCACGCGCGTTCGATCGCCGAGGTGTGCGGACAACCGGTTCGCAAGATTCTGGCTGTTGACCAGCAGTGGCGAGCCTTGCGGCGTCCAGATCTTCGCGTAGGCGCGCGCGGACTTGCGCGGCCGCACCCTCAGGATCACGCCGTACAGCAGCGGCAGCCATAACCAGCGCGGGTAATCGATCACGCGCGGATCAGTCAGAAATTGCGCCAGATAGCGCCGCACCGCGGACGTTGTGGGCGCCGCCGGAGTGCCCAGGTTGAGCAGCAGCACCGCGGTTCCGCCAGGCTTCGCCGCCGCGGCGTTGTCCGGGTTCCGCGTTTGCTTTGCGGCCATATCTGATTTCCCAAGTTCTTGTGTTGCCAGGACAATCCCGCCAGCACGGCTTGGGATTGGCATCTGCCCTGCTGGGCCAGTCTAGCATCCCGCGGCTAAGGCTTTGTTTTCACTGCGGTAGCTGATAGACTCAAGTCGCCGCATTGCGTGTCGGTGCGGCTGACGATTACTACAAGAAACATACAACGAGACTTTCGCATGCCCCTGCGCGGTTTCATCGCTGCGTTCGTGCTTGGCGTCCTTGGGAGCCAGGCACGTGCTGCCGATCCTGTCGCTTACGCGGAAGCATTCGACACGCTGTACAGCGTCGACCTGGCCACGCATCAGGCCAGCGAGATCGGCCGTGCAACTGCGCT
>Ga0207676_10002414_pt1 | contig 13320 bp, 10 predicted proteins | sample KBSSwiS72_FD_184307 | JGI IMG/M metagenome (GOLD analysis project Ga0207676, IMG submission 184307) | Switchgrass rhizosphere microbial communities from Kellogg Biological Station, Michigan, USA - KBS Switchgrass S7-2 (SPAdes) (version 2) | ecosystem: Host-associated > Plants > Roots >... | reverse complement strand
CGGAGGCGGGCTCCCGACCGGGCGGATCACGCTAGACCAGCCGCGTCCCGGTGGTCCGATGAGCGGCGTCGCCGACTTCCAGCCCTATGTCGCACGCGGCGAGCGGCTGGCGCTGGCGCCCATCCGCTTCGGTCCGGGCCCGGGCGGCTCGACGGCGGTGAGCACCGTCGCCTTGCTCGACGGACCGTTTCCCAACGGAAGCGTTCGAGCGCTCCGCCTGCCGATCCAGGGCCGGCTCGGTCCGGGCGGCAGCTTTGCCGTCGGTACCGGCTGCGTGGTCGTAAGCTTCAATTACCTGCAGCTGAGCACCCTGCAGCTCGGGCCGACGCGGCTCCCGGTCTGTCCGATCGGACCGGCGATCGTCTACAAGAGCGGCAACGGACCGGTGGTCGCCAGTGCGCGGATGAACAAACCCGTGCTCGACGGCCGTCTCGGCAGCTCGCCGCTCCACCTCGCCGCCGCGAACGGGCAGATCGGCGGCAAGAGCTTCTTCTTCAATAGTCTCGCGCTGCGGCTCGGCAAGCCCGAGGCGCCGATCGTATTCGACGCAACGCGCCTGAACGGGAGCTTCGCCGGGTCCAACCTCCGCGGCAACTTCACCGGCGGCAAGGGCAAGATCGGGACCGTGCCGCTGCTGATCACCGACGCCAACGGCAGCTGGCAGTACCGCCGCACCATCCTTAGCGTCGATGGCGGGCTGATAGTCTCCGACGTCGATCCGGACCCGCGCTTCTATCCGCTGAAGAGCAATGACGTTCACCTGACGGTGGGCGGCGACTACGTCCGCGCCACGGGCTCGCTCCATCATCCGGCGACCGGCACGCTCGTCACCAACGTCAATATCGAGCACAAGGTGTCGACCGATTCCGGCCATGCGCTTCTCGACGTGCCCGGGATCGCCTTCGGCCCGAACTTCCAGCCGGACGAGTTGACCCGCCTCACCGAGGGCGTGCTGGCGCTGGTGAACGGGATCGTCACCGGGCAGGGCCGGATCGACTGGAAGGCGAGCGGAGAGGTCACCTCGAGCGGTGACTTCACGACGGCCAACATGGACCTTGCCGCGCCGTTCGGGCCGGTGACCGGCCTTAAAACGACGATGCATTTCAACAATCTGCTCGAGCTCCAGACCGACCCGCATCAGGTGGCGACGATTGCGTCGATCAATCCGGGCATCCCGGTCGAGAACGGCACTGTCACTTATCAGCTGCTTCCGAACAATCTCGTCCGCGTCGAGCGCGGCGAGTGGCCGTTCATGGGCGGCAAGCTCATCCTCCACGAAACCGTGCTCAACTTCGGCTCGCCGACCGCGAAGCGACTGACATTCGAGCTTCAGAACTTCGATGCAAAGCAGTTCGTCGACAGCCTCGGCTTCCAGGGAATCCAGATCACCGGCACCTTCGACGGCGTCCTTCCGATGATCTTCGACGAAAACGGCGGGCGGATCGTCGGCGGCCGTCTCGACTCCCGTCCGCCCGGCGGCGAGCTCAGGTATATCGGCACCAAGCCGCAGGGCCTCGCGCCCGGCATCGCCTTCGACCTGTTCAGCGACATCAAGTACAAGACGATGGTCGTCCGCCTGAACGGCGACCTCGCCGGCGAATTCGCGACGACGCTCACCGTCGACGGCGTTTCGCTGGGCGAGAGCAAGGGCCTGATCGCGGGGATGGTCCACAAGGTCTTTTCGCAACTGCCGATCCGGCTGAACGTCAACATCAACGGGCCATTCCGCGCGCTCATCCAGATGGCGAAGGCCTTCAAGGACCCGACCGAGGTCATCGCGCCCGTGATGCCGTTCCCGATCGATTCGCCCGCGCTCAAGGTCGAGGTGCTGAGCACGACCAAGAACGAGGAGCAGACTACTCAGCCTGCGCCGCAGGCCCCCAAGCCATCACCACCCGGAGGAACCAAGTGACGAGATCATGGAAAAAGGCAGCCCTGCTCGCCGCCGGCATTGCCGCCGCGGCGCCGCTGACTGGCTGCATCACCGTCAAGGCGCCGGACAAGCCGATCGACATCAACCTCAACGTCAACATCAGCCAGCAGGTGGTCGTCCGCCTCCAGCAGGACGTCCAGCAGATGATCGAGAAGAATCCGCAGGCCTTCCCGCCGGCCCCGACGAAACCATGAAGCTTCGCTGGTTCTTATCCGTGGCGGTGCTTTTCGCCGCTTCCGCTCCCGCACAGTCGCCGCTCATCGCCCAGGCGATCCAGGCGGGGCAGGTGGGTGAGCGATACGACGGCTACATGGCGACTGTAGGCACGCCCTCGCCGGAGCTGAAGCGGCAGGTCAATGCCGTGAACCTTCACCGCCGCAACCTCTACATCGAGTTGTCTACCCGGCGGAATGTGAGCCCGCAGCTGGTCGGGATGGCCACTGCTTGTGAACTTCTGTCAAAACTCGCGATCGGCGAGCCTTACCAGCTGAGCGACGGTGTGTGGCGCCGCCGCGCCGCCGGGCAGCAGGTCCCGCTCCCCGATTATTGCAAATAGGTGGGCGGCCGACTGGAGGGGGTGAGGAGAGTCCGGTCGGTCGCCCGTCTGTTGCGGCGTCTAACTCATCACAGGCCGACCGTACGTCAGCCGACGAGCGGGTCGTTGAACGCGCCCGTGCCGTCGACTAGAACACTCCAGTTGCTGATCGCCGTATTCACCCCACCGAAGCTATCTCCATCATAGTCGGTGATCTTCGCCGAGAAGTGGAACGTCTGGTCGGGCGTATCTTGCCCCTGGATGATGTTGAAGCCGCCGAGGTTGTAGCTTCCAGCCTCGTACTCGACCTTCGCCATGTCATGGGGTGAGACGGTGTTGTACTGGATCGTGTAGCTCTTGTCCGTATCCAGTCCGAGTACCTTGAAGCTTCCGTCAGCATTCTCCGTCACGGTGACATTGCCGGTGTTCTTCACGATTTCGCCGGAGTCGGTGAAGTCCCCGTCATTGTTCATGTCTTGCGCGCTATAGACCAGCGTCGCATCGGTCAGCGTCGTGTTGCTGCTGTAGATTTTGACGCCGTTGATATCGACCGAGACGGCATCATTGCTTGCCCCGCCGAACGCCTCCGGATCCGTCAGCAGGCTCCGCGCTTCACCATTGGTGTCGATGTTCAGCAGGGTGCCGGTGTTCAGGGGATCGAGATTGAACGCCCTGATCGTTACGCCAGCCTCCGTGCCGCTGACGATCTTTACGATCTCGACGGAAGCGGTCGTTACGGCCGTAATGGTGCCGTTAAACCGGACGGTGTCCGCATCATCGGCAGTAGTCTGGGTCAGATCCAGGCCGCCGACCGCTGCCCTCGACGGGTTGTCGGCGAAGATGAAGTACGCATCCTGGCCATTGGCGGTGTAGTTGTTGGCGCCATAGCCGATCGACACGTCTCCGCCGCCCTGCGAGGTGTTGACGGTGCTGCTCAAATTATTCGCAGAAATATACTGGCCGTTCGCGTCCAGGTGGACATTGTCGTTGAAGAACAGCAGGCCGCCGTCAGGCAGGGTCCCGTCCGCGGCGACGTTGCCCTTGTTCTCCGCGATGATCCCGAACAGGTTCTGACCCGACGGCTGATCAGCGAAGCCGAAATTCACCACGCTGAGTGGCGGCGCCTGGAGGACCGTAAAGGTGTAGGTGCCCGCGCCCGCCTGATCCAGAACCAGCGAGTAAACCGCTGTGGACGCGTTCTGGTTCGCCGCGACAGACGTCGAGTAATAGGTCAGAGTCTTCCCATCGTTGGAAATTACGCCCGTCAAATCCGGGAACACGTTGTGCGGATTGTCGAACCCGGTGATTTCGTACTGCCACAAACCGGCAGTTCCCGTTTGACCTCCAGCGAGATTGTCGTCGCCGCCGATCAGGCCGTTGAGCGACTTCGCCACCGAATCGTTCAGGACGAAATCGACAGCCCCGTTCTGAATCTGGGCCGTAATCGATGGAACATCGTTTTCCACCACCAGCCGGATCGGACGCTGGTCGTTACCGGCGCCGTTAAGGTCGAGCGCGTCCCCGTCGAAGTCCTTGGCCGCGAACGCCGGCGTCAGGTCGAGGGTCTTGGTGGCATCGTCACCAGCGCCGTTCGAATGGTCGATCTGGTCTCGAAGGTCGACCAGGAACGTGTCGTCGGTGGGGTCATTGGGCGTGTTCGCACCAGCCGTTTGGCTGATCGCAATGACCACCCGGCCGCCAGCAACCGCCTGCACGACGCCGCTGCTCACCGACCAACTCAGGGCGTCGCCCTTGGACGTCACGGCATTGCCGCTCGAATCGAGCACCGCTCCGCTCGCCGATGCGTTGAGCGTGAAGGTGACCGGCTCGTCAGCGCCCGGGGCCACAACCGCCTGAAGCGCCGCATTGGTGAGCGTGGCTTCGTCGGTGAAGGCATCGTTGTCGGTGATGCCGTTGGACAGGTCGGCCGGCGGCTGGCCTGCGCCGGGCGCGGCCGTCGACAGCTCGTCTTCTTCGACCCTGACCGACGCCGGGTTGCCTGAAAGCGCAGGCACGTCGTTCTCGACCACCAGCCGGATCGGCCGCTGGTCGTTACCGGCACCGTTCAGGTCGACGGCGTCTCCGTCATTGTCCTTCGCCGAGAATGCCGGCGTCAGGTCGAGCGTTTTGGTGCCGTTGTCGCCGCTGGCGTTCGCATGGTCGATCTGGTCCTGCAGATTGACGGTGAACACGTCGTCCGTCGGATCATTCGGCGTTCCTGTGCCCGCGGTCTGGGCGACCGTTAGAATCACGCGTCCGCCGGCCACCGCCTGCACGACGCCACTGCTGACCGACCAGCTCAAGGCATCGCCGTGGGACGTGACGGCATTGCCGCTGCTGTCGAGGACAGCGCCCGAGGCCGACAGGTTGAGCGAGAAGGTCACCGGCTCGTCGGCGCCTGGGAGGACCACCGCCTGAAGCGCTGTGTTGCTCAACGTCGCGACATCGGTGAACGCGTCATTGTCGGTGATGCCGGTCGAGAGGTCCGCCGGATTGTGGCTGGGCGACAGTTCGTCTTCCTCGACACGGGCCGAAGCGATCATGCCGGAAAGGGCCGGCACGTCATTCTCGATGACCAGCTGGATGGGCCGCTGATCATTATTGGGCCCATTGAGGTCCGCCGGATCGCCATCCTTGTCCTTTGCGGAGAAGGCAGAAGTAACGTCGAGCGTCTTGGTCCCGGTGTCGCCGCTCGCGTTCGAGTGGTCGATCTGGTCCTGGAGGTTGACGGTGAACACGTCGTCCGTCGGATCGCTGGGCGTGCCTGCTCCCGCAGTTTGCGTGATCGTGAAGATCACGCGTCCGCCTGCGACAGCCTGAACGACGCCGTTGTTTACCGACCAACTGAGCGCATCGCCCTTCGAGGTGACCGCATTGCCGCCGGTGTCGAGCACCGCGCCCGATACGGACGTGTTGAGCAAGAACGTCGCGGGGGTATCGGTGCCCGCGTTGAGGATCGCCGCCAGCGCGGCATTGGTATAGGTAGCGACGTCGGTGAATGCGTCATTGTCGGTGATGCCCGCCGATGCGTCCGCCGGATTGTTATTCGGCGAGAGCTCGTCCTCCTCGACGCGCACGGAGGCTACGCTGCCCGACAGGATCGGACCGTCGTCCTGGACCATGAGCTTGTCGCCAACCGAGGCGCTTCCGGGGACTGGCGTAGAGACAAAGACCTTGCCGATGTCGAACGCCGGTGCCGAGTTTGATCCCGGAGCATTCTCCGTGATTACGTCAAAGCGATTGAAGGTGGCGCTGGAGGTCCAGTCCACGATATAGCCCGCGAACACGCCATCGACGTCGATATGGTTGCCGGATTCGAGCGTTACCTTGACCCCGGCAACCGTGGTGCCGAACGCGACCTGACTTCCGGTGGGATTGGTCGACCAGACGGCGATCGGCGATGTTGCGGTCTTCGAGGCAAAGATGGTCACCGTCGCGAAGTTGGCGGTGCCATCCGAGGATAATCCTGTTTTGTAGCCGAAACCTTCTTCGTCCGCCGGTCCGGCGTTCAAAAGTACAACGTCGAAGCTTTTCGCGTCGCTCGGGACGCCTTGCGACTGCGAAAGGTAGATTCCGGCGCCCGAGACATTGAGATAGCCGTTGTAGTCGATGCCTTCGGGCTTGGCGTCGGATGGATTAGGGTCGACGACGTAATCGCCGGTTGCGTTCGGCCCGCTCGCGCCGAGAGTGGCCAAGCTCTTCACCAAGGTGAATACGGCCGTCTCGCCTTGAATGTCGAACAGCTGGTTTTTGATGCCGATCGTCGTCCCGTCGCCGCCTTGGCTCGTATGGATGTCGATGTTGGCGTTGGTCTTCTTGCCGCTGGCGTTCACATCAATCGTGTTGCTGGTGACGAGCACCGCGCCTGCCGAATCGCCCACGGCAACCCACAGGTGATCACCCGAGCCCAGACCGTCGAAGTTGAACTCCTTGGTTGCCGTCGCGCTCACCCGAAGAACGTCCGTCCAGTTGATCGCGTCGTCAGGATTGGTCGCATTGGGATGACTCAGCGGTTCGAATGTCGCCATCTGGACGGAGGCGGTCTTATGGTCGGCGGCAGAGTCGTTGAGATAGAATGCCGCAACGGTGTGACCCGCCCCGAGCGTGGAGCCGGTCGTCGCGATCGCGAAATCGCCGCTCGAGTAGAGATAGATGTTCTCGCCATTTAGCGTCTGCAGCGGCACGCCCGGTGAGATGAAAACCTGCGCTCCGTTGAGCGGCTGGCCGTTCGCGTCCGAGAAGTAAAGATCGGTGACAGTCTCACCGGTACCCGTCTCAACCTTGATGAAGTCCGAGTTGCTTGAGGCACCGTCCACCGCGGCGGCGAAGGTCTTCTGCGCCAGCGTCAACGCCAGGCTCGATTGGCCAAGGAGCGACGCAGCATTCAGGAGGTTGTTGAATGGAGTGAGGAGGCCGGCAAGCGTGCTTCCGGTGAGCGTGATATTGGTGTCGTTGCCGTCATCGGTCGGGTTCAGGCTGGGCTGCGTGCCGCCGCTCTCGTCTTCAATCAGCGGATCGGCAGTGAAGACAGGCGTGTTGTTATTGCGATTGTTGTCGACTGTGATCGTGACGGCCATGGTGGATCTCCCAGCGGAAAAACATCGTGCCGCCACCGGAGATTGGCCCGGCTTGGCACGCGAAAATGCATGACTCGGCGCCGGGACCGCCGATGAACGCCCTCTCGGGCCAGATGGGAATTATCCCATGAGCCCGCCGACCGCGCCACGACGGCGTCGGGCTATATCTCCAATGGCCGGGATATATATCCGAGGGGCTATTCCGCTGCCGGAATGACCAGCTGGGCTTCTTGCACCGCGAAATTCTCCTCGAGCGGGACGCCCTTCGCGAGATCCTCCCGGCCGGACACGCCGAGCTTCGAGAGGATGTGGTGCATGTGGATCTTCACTGTCCCGTCGGAAAGGCAAAGCTCTCGGGCGATCCGCTTGTTGCTGAGGCCGACCGCGGCAAGCCGTGCCACCTCCATCTCCCTCGCACTGAGGGAGCTCCAGTGGTGGAATCCGTTATTCCGGATAAACGGCGGGACCAGCGCCGTGCCGAGCCAGCCGCGGTCGTCCGCGACATATGAAAGGCAATCGGCAACGCTGTTCACCGACGCGTCGCCGGCCAACAGCGCATCGATCCCGGTGGCGGGCAGGTCCTGCGCGCGGATTGGCTCGCCACGTTCGACGACAAGCACGACCCGGGGCCGCCGCCGCATCGCCCGCATCGCCGGCAGATCGGCTCGGGACACCTCCTGCGCTGAAATGGTAGAAAGAAGGAGGATGTCCGGAGGCGCTTCGACCAGGTCGGCGAGGGCGTCGCTAATCCGGGCCCATCGCCGCACCACCTGGAACCCGCATTCGATCACGAGCGCAGCCATCCCTGCGCACCATGCCGTCCGAGGATCGATGATTCCGACGACCAAGCTCACTGCGGCCCCCGCTGTCTTCCGAGCATAATCTGCCGATGTACAATGACTGGAGCTGTTCGGGATGCAGCTCCCGCGAAAGCCTGCACCGAGCGGGGGAGGGCGCTGCAGGCGATTATACTCCAATTCAGTTGCATTCAGGGGGATTTTTTCCCTTTCGCGAACCTCCTGAAACCTTTGGGATATAAAGACTTCTGCTTATTCCTGTGCGGAGGGGTGTATATCTAGCAGCGGTAATGATCCGGCCCGTTGCGACTCGCCCGGTGGCGCGGCGTCGGGACACGGTGCGGCTGTTGACTATCGGGACGCCGGTTCATAAAGGGTCCGCGCCTTGGCGGTAACGCTTTCCGCCATGTCCTCGCCCGTGCCTGCCCTTGGATTTCAGCGGGGGCGACGCACAGGGGAGACGCATGGCAGAGGACGAAACCGGCGAGGTTCCGAAGCTTCCACCAGATGCACGACTCGAATCGCTCGATGAGCGGCTCGACCGTTTGCAGCAGGCGGAAGCCAAGAGGAACCAGGGAACACCGCCCGATCCCAACATGCGGATAGCCCAGGTCGTCATCGGCTATCTGATCGGCGGCCCGCTTGGGGGCGGACTGCTCGGTTGGGGCCTGGACAGCCTGTTCGGGACGAAGCCCTGGTGTACGTTGGTGATGCTGTTCCTCGGCTTCGGGGTCGGCATCAGGAACGTCCTCCGGATTTCCAAGATTCCGTCGGGGACCACCCCCGGCGCAGGACGTTAAGAGGATCGCGTGGCCGGCAAGATCGACCCGATGCACCAGTTCACGGTGGAACCGTTGGTTCCACTGCACATCGGCAAGTACGACATCAGCCTGACGAACAGCGCGGCGTGGATGATCGCCACGCTCGCCGTCATCATTGGCTTCATGGCGCTCGGAATGAAGCGCCAGCTGGTGCCCGGCCGCTGGCAGATGGCGGTCGAGGGCCTCACCGGCTTCGTCGACGACCTCGTCAAGGTAAACATCGGGCCCGAGGGCAAGAAGTTCACGCCCTACATCTTCTCGCTCTTCACCTTCATCCTAGTCGCGAACCTGCTTGGGCTCGTTCCGCTCGCGATCGTTCCCGGCTGGCATACCTTCACGCCGACGAGCCATTTCAGCATCACGGGCGTGCTCGCGTTGCTCAGCTTCAGCCTCGTGCTGATCGTCGGCTTCTGGCGCCACGGGTTCCACTTCTTTTCGCTGTTCGTCCCGCAGGGGACGCCGATCTACATGCTGCCGCTGATCATCCCGATCGAGATCGTGTCGTTCCTCGTTCGCCCGTTCAGCCTCGCGCTCCGGTTGTTCGTTGCGATGATGTCTGGCCACATCTTGATGGACGTGTTCGGAAGCTTCATCGCCAACGGCTTCGCGTCGGGCAGCGTCGCCGGCTGGGGCGTCGGCATCGTCAGCTTCATCTTCATCGTCGGTGTCGGCGCGCTCGAGCTACTCGTTTGCGCGCTTCAGGCCTACGTGTTCGCACTGCTCACGTCGCTTTATCTAAATGACGCGATCAACCTTCACTAACCAACGGATTTTCAAAGGAGTTTCAACATGGACGTCGCATCCGCAAAGCTCATCGGCGCTGGTCTTGCCGCGATCGGTACGGGCGCCGCCGCCATCGGCGTTGGCTTCGTGTTCGGCCAGTTCCTGAACAGCGCGCTTCGCAACCCGGCGGCCGCGGACGGCCAGCAGGGCCGCCTGTTCCTCGGCTTCGCTCTTGCCGAGCTTCTGGGCCTGATGGCGTTCACCGTCGCGCTGCTCATCCTTTTCGTTTTCTAATCGCAGGGTCGGGCGCGCCTTAGGGCGCGTCCTGCCGATACGGGATCAAGCATGCCTCAACTCGCACAGCTTCCTGAGATCTTCTGGTCACAGCTGTTCTGGCTGGCGGTGGTCTTTGGGATCACCTTCTTCGTTATCGGCCTCGGCATGGTCCCGAAGGTCCAGTCGACGGTCGACCTTCGCGAGAAGAAGATCAGCGACGATCTGGAACGGGCCCAGGCTGCACGCGCGGCCGCCGACCAGACCGAAGAGGCGTGGCGTGCCCGCATGGACGCGGCGCGCGCTGAGGCTGCCGGCATCGCCAACGAGGCGAAGCAGGCCAGCGCCCGCGATACCGAGGCGAAGGTGAGGGCCGCCGCGGACAAGCTCAACGCCCACCTGGAAGCGTCGCAGAAGAAGCTCGACGATGCGGTCCAGGCCGCGCGCGGCGAGATCCAGGCGGTGGCTGCCGAATTGACTCAGGGCCTCGTGTCGCGGCTGACTGGGATCACCGTCGACAGCAATGAAGCCGCCGCGGCGGTGAAGGCGGAAATCCATGGTTGAGGTTCAGACCACCGCATCGACGGAAGCGCCGTCGCACGACGAGGCGGAGCCCTCAGCGTTCGGCCTGACCCCGCCGTGGTTTATCGCGGCGGCGATGATCGTCGTCATCGCGATCATGGTCTGGAAGAAGGTGCCCGGCGCCATTGCCGCCGCTCTCGACAGCAAGATCGCGCTGATCCGCGAGCAGCTCGCCGAGGCGGAGTCGCTCCGGAAGGAAGCGGAAGCGCTGAAGGCCGAATATGAGGCGAAGGCCGCCTCGGCCGACAAGGACCGTGAGGCGCTTCTCGAGCGCGCCAAGCATGAGGCCAGCGACATCGTCGCCAAGGCCAAGACGGACGCCGAAGCGCTCATCGAACGCCGTACGCGGATGGCCGAGGACAAGATCGCCGCCGAAGAGCGTACCGCGATCGAGCAGCTGCGCTCTGCGGCGGCCGACGCCGCGGCCAAGGCTGCGGCGAAGATCATCGCCGTGCGCCACGACGCCACGACCGACGCCAAGCTCGTCGATCAGGCGATCAAGGAAATCGCCGCACGATAAGTGCTGCGCCCCGGCCATGGCCGGGGCACAGTCCAGATCAATTGCTTCTGGACCCCGGCCTTCGCCGGGGAACAGTCACACTATTGCCGGTGCTGCCCGCCGGGCTGGCTGACGCCTTCGAGCGCTTCAGCGGCGCAATCCTCATCCGCCTGCTGGCTGAGGTCGCCAAGGCTCACGATCCCGCATAGCCGCTCGTCCTCGTCGAGGACCGGAAGCCTGCGGACCTGCGCTTCGCTCATCCTGCTTGCCACGTCTCCGACATCTTCGTCGGCGCGCGCGCAGATGACGTCGCCGGTCATGATCTCGCGCACTGGCGTATCGGGGCCATAGCCCTTGGCGATGCCGCGGACCGCAATGTCGCGGTCGGTAATCATCCCGATCAGGCGTTCGCCGTCCGTGACCGGGATCGAGCCCGCGTCCGCGCTCAGCATGAACGACGCCGCCTGCTGGACCGGCTGGTCGGGCCGCACCGTCTGTACGTCGCGCGTCATTACTTCGCTAACTTTCATGGTCGCTCTCCTTTTCGGAAACCCGGCCGCAGAACGAATGGCCGGAGAGCGGCGTTCCTCCGCCTACGGCACGTTTTCCGTCAGGAGGTCGTAGGTCGCGACGAGCTCATCGCGCTGGTTGAAGATCTCGACCGCCCAGCGGACGACGCCGGTGTCTTCGCTCTTCAGCGATTTGGAGCGGACGGTGAGCTCGACCCGCATGGAATCGCTCGGATAGAGAGGCGTCAGGAAGCGCAGGTTCTCGAGGCCGGTATTGGCGAGCACCGGTCCCGGATCGGGATCGACGAAGAGGCCGGCGGCGAAGCTCAGGATCAGATAGCCGTGGGCGACGCGGCCCTCGAAGATCGGCGACGCCTTCGCCGCTTCCTCGTCCATGTGGGCATAGAACTTGTCGCCGGTGAAGTTCGCGAAATGCTCGATGTCGTCGATCGTCACGGTCCGGCTCGCAGTCTTCAGCGTGTCGCCGATCGCAAGCTCGCTCATCCGTTTCCGGAATGGATGCCCATCGACGAAATGCTTCGGCGCGCCGGGGATATACTGCTCGCTGATCGCGGCGATCATCGCGGGCGTGGACTGGAGCGCGGTACGCTGCATGTAATGCTTCACGCCGCGGATGCCGCCCATCTCCTCCGACCCGCCGGCGCGGCCGGGGCCGCCGTGAACGAGAACGGGCAGGGGCGAGCCGTGACCGGTGCTTTCGGCGGCATTGTCGCGGTTCAGCACGAGCATCCGCCCGTGATAGGCCGCCGCGCCCTGGATGAAGTCCCGCGCCGCTTCGGGCGCATGGGTGAACAGCGACAAGGCGAGGCTACCCTTGCCGCGGTTCGCGAGCGCGATCGCGTCCGCCATGTCGCGGTAGGGCATGATCGTCGAGACGGGGCCGAACGGCTCGCAGTCGTGGACCGCTTCGGTGTGCCAGGGATCGTCGGTCCTTAGCAGCACGGGCGAAAGGAAGGCGCCGCCCGGAATCGGCGGCTCGGCATTGGGATCGCCGGCCACAACCCTCGCGCCCGCCGCTTCGAGCTGGGCGATCTTCTCGCGGACGTCGTCGCGCTGGCTGACGCTGACGAGCGCGCCCATCCGCGTGTCCTCAGCGCGCGGATCGCCGACCTTCGTCTTCGCAAGTCGCTCGCCGAGCGCCTGCTGGACGGCGTCGAGATATTCGGCCGGCGCCATGGCGCGGCGGATGGCGGTGCACTTCTGTCCTGCTTTGACCGTCATTTCGGTCGCGACCTCCTTGATGAAGAGGTCGAACTCGGGCGTGCCTGGCGCGGCGTCCGGGCCGAGCAGCGAGGCGTTAAGGCTGTCCTGCTCCGCCACGAAGCGAACGGATTCGCGCATCACGGTCGGGTGCGTCCGCAGCTTCAACGCCGTATGCGCCGAACCGGTGAAGCTCACCACGTCCTGGCCGGTGAAATGATCGAACAGGTCGCCGACGCCGCCGACAATCAACTGGATCGCGCCGGGCGGGAGGATCTTGGCGTCGATCATGATCTTGAAGGCCGCTTCGGCGAGATAGGCGGTCGCCGAGGCCGGCTTCACGATCGCGGGGACGCCCGCGAGAAGCGTCGGCGCCAGCTTCTCGAGCATTCCCCAGACGGGGAAGTTGAAAGCGTTGATGTGCACCGCCGCGCCTTGGAGCGAGGTGTAGATGTGCTGGCCGACGAACGTGCCGTTCTTCGACAGGCCCTCGAGCTGGCCGTCGAGCAGCACGTGCGCGTCGGGAAGCTCGCGGCGGCCCTTCGACGAGAAGGAGAAGAGCGTGCCGGCGCCGCCCTCGATGTCGATCCAGCCGTCCTTGCGGGTCGCGCCGGTCTGGTAGTTGAGCTCGTACAGCTCCTCCTTGCGCGCCATGATCGCAAGGCCGAGCGCTTTCACCATGCGCGCGCGGTCGTGGAAGGTCAGCTTGCGGAGCACGGGCCCGCCAACCTCGCGGGCGTGGCGAAGCATGCCGCCGAAATCGAGGCCGCCGGAGCCTGTGGTGGCCACCGGCGCACCGTCAATCGCGCTCGGGATCTCGACCGCGCCATCGCCGGCGACCCAGCGGTCG
>Ga0207676_10002401_pt1 | contig 13362 bp, 6 predicted proteins | sample KBSSwiS72_FD_184307 | JGI IMG/M metagenome (GOLD analysis project Ga0207676, IMG submission 184307) | Switchgrass rhizosphere microbial communities from Kellogg Biological Station, Michigan, USA - KBS Switchgrass S7-2 (SPAdes) (version 2) | ecosystem: Host-associated > Plants > Roots >... | reverse complement strand
TGATCTCCGCTTTACCGCCTTCGAAGAGTTTTATAACCACCCCGGTAACCTTGAATTGTTCCTCACCTACCTTTAGAACGCCGGTGCCGTTCGCATGCGCCACGATCGATTTCGGTTCCTTTTGTAGCGCCTGCACAGGTATCGTGAGCAACAACAACAGCAGACAAAGCGCAATATTCTTAGTTACTCGCATCGGGCCTCCGACTCTCAGAATTTCCCGAGCATTCTCAGTGCGATTGCAGTACTGGAGAAACTGTTAGTTTTAACAGGATCAAGTTCTTAGCCTGCGGAGCTTCTTAGCCTGCGCTTCTTAGCCTGCGGAGCTTCTTAGCCTGCGAAGCAGGCGTAAGCATAAAGCCTGGGGCGCAAGCCCCAGGTTAGCCAAACAAACCAAGCTCCAAGCCCGTGAAACGGGCGACAGCGCTGCCGCCCGCTCCGCGGGCTCGCGCCCTTTCTTTTTTGCGGCTTCCCTGGGGCTTGCGCCCCAGGCTTTATGCTTACGCCTGCTTCGCAGGCTAAGAAATGGCAGGCTAAGAATGTTTACGCCTGCTTCGCAGGCTAAGAAATGGCAGGCTAAGAATGTTTACGGCTGCTTCGCAGGCTAAGAAATGACAGCCTAAGAATGCTTACGCCTGCTTCGCAGGCCGAGGAGACCTGCTTCTTTGTTGCAAGCGCGCCTGGTACAGGGCATTTACGACCGCGAATATGAAAGCCCCGGACAATCCGCATAACAGCACTCCCGAGATCCCCTCGATCCCGCCCAGCAGGCGCCAACGTTGCGGCAGAACCACATCGCCGTAGCCGATAGTCGAATAGGTCCCCAAAGAAAAGTAGAGCGCGGTTTCATAGTCCTGAAAATGACCGTTCCAGAAGTAAAACGTGGCCCAGATGCTGGTCTCGATCAGATGAAGGGTTAGTACCATTGCGAAAACAAGGATCAGCACGAGAACCTGGCGATTCAACGCGACGAGATTTTCAGGCGGAAATCGTGCACTCAAAAACTGCGCGAAGGTGGCAATGCCTCCGACATGAATGACCACGCAAATCGCAACGATCACGAAGGCTATCAGAAGCTCTCTCAACATAAACTCTTCCATTAGAGAGCTTTCCTTAATTCACAGTACTGTCAATTTTGCCAGTGTTGAGTGCTTCCTTCGCGAACCTACAATGCCGCTCAACACCGAGAATGCGGTAGGAGTTGCCTATGAACATTCAGCACTCAAGCAATTTTTCCTTTGCAGTTCGTCTCTCTGTCGTCGTCATGCTGGCTATCAATGCTGCATGTGCCAGTAAGAGCGGAGCGGAGCATGAAGCCGCGCCTCCGCCGACTACAGTGGTCGTGGCTGAAGTGAGTCAAAGGACAGTGCCCATCTACAGCGAGTTTGTCGGCCAAACAAGGGCTGAGGAAACCGTTGAGCTGCGTGCTCGCGTTGAAGGGGTTTTACAAAAGGTCTACTTCAAGGAAGGCTCGGCAGTTAAGAAAGGACAACTGCTGTTCACGATCGACAAGCGTCCCTTTCAGGCGGCGGTGCAGTCGGCTAAAGCGTTGGTTGCCAAAGCCGTTTCCGATCTGGCCCAGGCACAACAACGAACAGACGTGCTCGAGGCACAAGCGCAACTGGCAAATGCCCAGGCAACATTGACCAGGGCGGATCAAGACGTTGCGCGACTTGCTCCCCTCGCAAAAGAAAAGGCCGTCACCGAACAAGATCTCGACGCCGCCATAGCCACTCAAAAATCAGCACGAGCGACGGTTGAGGCGCGCCAGGCCAACGTGACCAATCTTGAATCAACGGTGAAGTACACGATAGAACGAGCAAAAGCGGAAGTATCTGCCAGCAATGCGCGAGTGATTCAAACCGAACTGGAACTGAGCTACTGCGATATCTACTCCCCCCTCTCCGGCATCATCGGTTTTCTTCAAGTCGACGAGGGAAACCTTGTGGGCCGTGGTGACGCTACACTGCTCGCGACCGTCTCAGCATCCGATCCACTACTAGTGGATTTCAGTGTCAGTGAAATCGAATATCTCAAGCTCACCGACCCCGAAACAGCCGGAAAAAAAGCCGGCGCTTTGAGCTTCGATCTACTCCTTTCAGACGAAAGCGTACATCCGTATCACGGGGCTTTCCGCGTGTTGGATCGCAGCGTCGATCCACAAACCGGGACGATGAAGGCCCAGGCCGCGTTTCCCAATCCCGGCAGCTACCTGCGGCCAGGCCAGTTTGCACGTCTCCGCGTTGCCGTCGCTCAACGAGAGAATGCGATCCTGATTCCACTGCGGGCAGTCCAGGAACTCCAGGGCGCCAAGACAGTCATGGTAGTTGACGCCGAAAACAAAGTGTCACTGCGCACGATCAAGGTCGGAGACAAGGCTGACAAGGAAGTGGTGGTGCTCGACGGCCTCAGCGGTGGCGAGCGCGTGATCGTCGAAGGCATGCAAAAAGTAAGACCCGGAGGCCAGGTCAACCCCACCACCGGCAAAGAACAAACGAGCGCGAACATACAACAATAGGGAGGCTGATGGTTCATGTCTAACTTTTTCATCCGGCGGCCCATTGTTGCAATCGTTATCTCGATCCTGACGCTCATGATCGGGTTCATCGTGATCCGTGGGTTGTCGATCGAGCAATATCCCTTTCTGGCTCCTCCTAATATCCGTGCGACTGCAACTTATCCAGGCGCCTCCGCCGAAGCAGTCGAACAATCCGTAGCGACTCCGATCGAGCAGGAAGTCAACGGTGTCGACCGCATGATTTACATGAAGTCGTCAAACACCAGTGACGGTCGCATGCTGCTCGACGTCAATTTCGAAGTGGGCACAGATCAGGATACCGCGAATGTCCTCACCCAAAACCGCGTCTCAACCGCCGCCGCTCGACTTCCGGCTGAAGTCAATCAACAGGGTGTGACAGTCAAGAAACAAAGTCCAAGCATTCTGATGGTGATCTCCCTCTACTCGCCCAAGGATGCTTACGACGCGAATTTTCTGATCAACTACGCCGGCATAAACCTGCGCGATCAGATCCTGCGAATTCCGGGTATTGCGCAGGTGGATCTGTTTGGCGGCACCGACTACGGAATGCGTGTCTGGATCAAACCCGATCGGCTCGCGAAGTTGGGGCTGACTCCGTCCGACGTCATATCAGCAATCAAAGAACAAAATCTCCAGGCGCCGGCCGGCAAGGTCGGTGGCGCGCCAACACCAGTGGATCAGGAGTTCACTGAGACTCTCAGCGCTCCAGGCCGGCTCATTACGCCGGAAGAATTTGAAAATATTATCGTTCGTCAAACCAACACCGGTGCAGTAGTCCGGGTCAAAGATATCGGTCGAGCTGAGCTCGGTTCCCAGGATTACAACTCATTCGGGCGGCTCAACGGCAAACCGGGTGGCGCCATGGCTGTCTACCTTTTGCCGGGCGCGAATCAACTCAAGGCCGCGGAAACGATCTACGAGACCATGGAGCATGCCAAGTCGCTCTTTCCTCCCGACATGGATTACAAGATCGTCTACGACACGACTCCAGCAGTTGAAGCTTCGATCCACGAGATAATGAAAACATTCGTCGAGGCGCTGATACTAGTCACCATCGTGGTCTTCGTCTTTTTGCAGAACATCAGGGCCACGATCATTCCCCTGATCACGATTCCGATCTCTCTGGTCGGTACCTTCATCTTTTTCCCGCTGCTCGGTTTCTCGATAAATACGCTTTCAATGTTTGGCCTGGTACTCGCGATTGGCATCGTGGTTGACGACGCGATTGTGGTGGTCGAGGCGGTGATCCATCACCTCGAGCATGGTCTGCCTCCGAAGGAGGCGACTATCAAGGCCATGAGCGAGGTGTCGGCGCCAGTGATTGGAATTGCGCTGATTCTGTCGGCGGTGTTTATTCCTGTCGCGCTCCTCGGCGGTCTTGTCGGCAGCATGTACAAGCAGTTTGCTTTGACGATCGCGATCTCAGTGTTGCTGTCAGCCTTCAACGCTCTATCACTAACTCCGGCGCTGTGCGCGCTGTTGTTGAAAGAGCCGAAGCCGATGCGCGGACCACTGGGCGCCTTTTTCCGCGGCTTCAATAAGGTGTTCGACGTAACAACGAGAGGTTACGTCAACGTGTCGCGGATGTTGATTCGGCGCGGGATCATAACGATCGGTATTGTGGGCGTGGTCGTGGTTGGCGCAATTGTATTTGCGAGAGCGATCCCATCCGGTTTTATTCCCGACGAAGACCAGGGCATCTTAGGTGTCAACGTACAACTACCGCCGGGCGCTTCGCTGGCGCGTACGAGTGAGGTGCTGAAAAAGGTCGAGGCAATCCTGGCCAAGACAGAAGGAATTGAATCCTATCAAACGATTGGCGGCTACGGCGTTGTTACCAACACTTACCAACCTAACTACGGTTCGCTCTTTGCCCGCTTGAAACCATGGGAAGAGCGCCACGGTGAAGCACTGCACGTTAAAGGAATCATGGCGAAGCTCCAGAGAGAGTTTGCGGCTATTCCGGAAGGCGTGATCTTTCCGTTCAATATCCCGACGCTCAGCGGATTCGGCGCCGCATCAGGTTTCAATTTTCTGGTCCAGGATCGCACCGGCACAATGACTGTGGAGCAACTGGGCGACCAGGTCCGGTCGTTTCTTGCCGCAGCCCGCCGGCGGCCCGAGCTCGGAAATGTCTTCACTTCATTTGATCCAAACTATCCACAAGTCAAAGTAGATCTCGATCGCGAAAAAGCACGCACGCTCGGCGTTCCGGTCAACGATGTGTTTCAGACGATGTCTACCGCGATGGGCGGCGCGTTTGTAAACGATTTCAATCGTTTCGGCCGTTTATACCGCGTGTATGTCCAGGCCGAGTCGACCGATAGATTGAAATCGAGCGACATCGGGAGAATCTATGCCCGCTCGCAGACCACAAATGCGATGGTGCCGCTTTCGACGTTGGTGAACATCAACGATAGCGCCGGTACCGAGCTGACGACGCGTTTCAACCTGTTGCGATCGGTGGAGATGCAAGGCTCTCCCGCGCGCGGTTATACCTCCGGCCAGGCGCTCGCGGCACTCGAGGAAGTCTTTGCTCAGACGATGCCGAAGGAGATGAGTTTCGCCTACTCGTCACTCTCGTACCAGGAAAAGATCGCGCCACCTCCCGCGCCGACATTCATCATGGCAATCGTCTGCGTGTTCCTGCTGCTCGCCGCGATGTATGAGAGCTGGCGCCTGCCATGGGCCGTGCTGCTGGGATCGCCGCTGGTCGCATTGGGCGCTCTATTCGGAGTTTGGTTGTTTGGTTACGACAACAACGTCTACGTGCAGATCGGACTGGTCATGCTGATCGGCCTCGCGGCTAAGAACGCGATCCTGATCGTCGAGTTTGCCAAGGCCAAACACGAAGAGGGCTCGTCACTTGAAGACGCAGCGCTCACCTCGGCACGCTTGCGCTTCCGTCCGATTCTGATGACCGCGTTTGCTTTTATTCTCGGTGTCGTTCCCCTCATGAAAGCCAGTGGCGCGGGTGCTGGGGCGCAGAACGTCATGGGCGTCGGTGTGTTTTTCGGGATGCTCATCGCCACTGCTTTGGGCGTGTTTATCATTCCGGGGAATTTCACTTTCGTCGAAGGACTGGGCCGCCGCCGCAAAGAAAAGGTGGTGCCTCCTGCCGCGCCAGTGCCGGCAACGGCCGAAGCCGGAGGTGAACACTGATGAAACGATTACTCGTAGCAGTTCTAGTTGCGTGCATGGTCCAGCTCAGCGTGGCCGCACAAAGTCAGCGGAAACCACCGGTGCAGACTCCCACTACTTTTCGCGGAGACACTGCCACTCAACCGGATCCGCAAACAATCGCCAATCTGAAATGGTTTGAGCTCTTCAAAGATGAAAAACTGCAACAGTTAATTAACGACGCCCTCACAAATAATTACGACTTGCGCCAGGCGGTCGCCAACATCGATGCAGCACGCGCGAGTCTTGGCATCACGCGCTCGGAACAGTTTCCCCAGATCATAGCCAGCGCTGACGTCGTCACTCAGAGACAATCGCGCAGTAGTTCTGTTGAGCTGCCTGAACCGATCAAACGCGATCGCTCGTTTGGCAGTGTCTTACTAAACCTGCTCAGTTTTGAGCTCGACATTTGGGGTCGATTGCGCAAACAAACCGCAGCCGCGCGGGCCGATCTGTTAGCCACTGAAGAAGCACGCCGGTTCGTTATAACTACGCTCGTCAGCGACGTAGCGACGGCCTATTTCAGTTTGCGTGAATTTGATTTCGAGCTCGAAATCTCGCGACGCACACTCGCCTCGCGCCGGGAGTCACTGCGTCTCATCCAGCTCCGGCAACAACGCGGCGTAGCCACGATGCTCGACGTTCGCCAGGCTGAAGAATTGGTTTACGATGCAACCGAAGTAATACCCGAGCTCGAGCGATCGATACAACAAACGGAAAACTTTCTCAGCTTTCTGACCGGCAAGAACCCGGCGGCGATCGAACGAGGAGCCAGTTTAACTGAGCAGCAGATGCCGCCGAGCGTGCCGGCCGGATTACCTTCGGATCTGATCGAACGCCGTGCGGACATACGAGCAGCCGAGAACAGTTTGATAGCCGCCAATGCGCGCATTGAAGTGGCCAAGAAAGAATACTTCCCGCGTATCTCGCTCACTTCGTTTCTCGGTTACGAGAGTGGGCAGCTTACGAGTCTGTTTAGTGGCAGTAGAAACATTTGGAGTCTTGCGGGACAAGTCACACAACCGATCTTTACGGCCGGGCGCATAAAGTCGAACGTGCGCTTCACGCAAGCACAACGCGACTTTCTGCTCATCGATTATCAAAAGACAGTGCAAGCCGCATTTCGTGACGTATCCGATTCGTTGATTGCGTATCAAAAGCTGCAAGAGGTCCGCACGCAGCGCTCGTTGCTCGTAGATACCCTGCGCGATCGTTCCCGCCTCTCCTACTTACGTTACACCGGTGGGGTAGCGACACTGCTGGATGCGCTCGACGCCGACCGGGAACTATTTGAAGCTGAACGAAGCCTGGCCCTTGCGCGCCGCGATGAGTTGCTCTCGGTTGTGCAACTGTACAAGGCGCTCGGCGGCGGCTGGCAGTAATTCTTCTTACCTGCGCAGCAGGCGACACAAGGCTGCTTAGAGCCCGCGAAGCGGGCGAAGGCATAAAGCCTGGGGCGCAAGCCCCAGGTACTCTCAATAAAAAGGCGACCGAGCCCGCGAAGCGGGCGGCAGCGCTGTCGCCCGCATCGCGGGCTCAATCGCTTCTAATTTTCGTTTTCCTGGGGCTTGCGCCCCAGGCTTTATGCTTACGCCTGCTTCGCAGGCTAAGAATTTTCGAACCTATGAGTCTGCAGTCGAGAGCGTTTGAGAGAGCTTCACTGAAGAGTGAGTCGTACCGCGTCATTGCACTGCTCTGCGTTTTGGGCGCCCTGACTCTGTGGGTGGTGATTCGCGGAGTTATAACGCAAAACTACTCACTCCTGATCGGTCAAATCATCATTCTTGCTTTCGTCATCTCGCACGAAAGCGTGATGCTGCACCACATCAAAACCGCGCTTCGCGACGACGAGCAAGTGGTGCCGGAGCTTTGGGTATTCAACGTCTTCATCGAGAGCCAACTACCCACAGTAGCGCTCTTCGTGCTGCTGCTGGCCCAGTGGATGACGCCTTATCAGGTTTTAGTCACGCCCGCGATCGCCATCTACTTTTTATTCATCACGCTTTCGACGCTGCGGTTGCGTCCAAGCCTTACGTTCATAACCGGGCTGCTCTCAGCGCTCGGTTATCTCCTGCTTACTTTTTTTGTAGAAGTTAGATTTGGTGACTCAGCAGCGCCGGCCGATCGGTTTCCCTTAATCGTCTACCTCGTCTACGCCGGATTGATTCTGGTTGCCGGCATCATCGCGGCCGTCGTCGCGCGCCAGATTCGCGGCTACGTCAGGGCCGCGTTACGCGAAGCGAAACTCGAAAGCGAGCTGCAACAGATCAATCACGACCTCGATATCGCGCGATCGATTCAGCAGGACCTTCTGCCCACTAGTCCACCTCAACTCGAGCACTTCGATATCGCCGGCTGGAACCAGCCGGCCAATCAAACCGGTGGCGACTACTTCGACTGGCAACTCTTACCCGACGGTCAACTCGCAATCAGCGTTGGAGACGCAACCGGTCACGGAATCGGTCCGGCACTGGTTAGCGCGCTGTGTCGCGCGTATGCGCGCGCAAGTTTTCTCGCAGACGGGCACGATCGTGTTCTCGAACGTCTCAACAGCCTGCTGGCGGACGATCTCGCCGATGATCGTTTTGTTACTTTTGCAGTCATCTTTCTCAACCCAGCCAGCGGAGAAATCAAGGTGCTTTCCGCAGGTCACGGACCGATTCTCTGGTACCGCCGCGCGATGAACAAATGGGAGAACTTCGAAGCCCAGGGGATTCCACTCGGAATGATCGCCGGCATGCCCTACGAAGACTCGCGTCTGAAAAGTCTGAAAGCAGGCGACATGATCGTCCTCGTCACTGATGGTTTTTACGAGTGGCAGAACCCCGAGTCAGAAGAGTTTGGAGTTGAGAGGCTGAAAGACACGATTCGCCAGGCGCGCGACAGTTCAGCCGAAGAAGTGATCACGCAACTTTATACGGCTGTTAAACAATTCTCTAAAGGCACCGAACAGAAAGACGATCTCACCGCCGTCGTGTTGAAGCGAAAAACTACGATCGCCGCCCTCAGAAAAGAAGCACAGGACGAACTAGTGGCAGTGACAAAATAGTCTGCTTCGTTCTGGCGGAGAAACTCAACCATTTCTGGTGCTGGTTCAGTTTGAAAATACGCCGAAGGCGTTGGCTAATTTCAGCCCAGGGTTCGAGCTTGCGAGAACCCTGGGACCATCACATAACGACGTTCTAACCCTGAAGGGGTTCGCCAACCGCCGAACCCTTTCAGGGTTTTGCGTGTTTTAGGAATTCATAACCCAGGGTTGTCGCTGCCGCTCCAACCGCTGGGCTGAAATTAGCCAACGCCTTCGGCGTATTCAAACTGAACCAGTACACCAATTCTGGTTAGACCAGTTTTGCCTCTTGAGCGTTCTCTTCTCTGTTGCACAAACGAAGAAATCCACTTTTGGGCAATACTGGCTAGACCACCTGTTGTTTTTGTTTGATCAGTCTACGTAATATTACGGATATAAGTGTTCAAACATTCACTCTATAATGCGCGCGTTGTCATTGCTGCGTTCCTCGCACTCAATTGCGCGACGGTTTCCCCCGAACTGTTCGCGATCGCAGTCCTGGAACTACAAATAGAAAACAGTGGCAAGCGCAAACTGACCGTAGGTTTCTTTAAACGGACAAGTTGTTCTCCCCTATGCGCTGGATTTTGCCCCAAATCCCCGTCTTAGGAATTGCTCTACCTATCAGTCTGCTTATCGCACTCGCGCTTCCAACTCGCGCTCAATCAACAGCTTCAATCGACGGACAAGTGATCGATCAGCATGGCGCTGTTGTTCCGGGAGCGAGGATCACAGCCAGATGTCCGGCCATTGGCGTCGAGCGTGCGGCAACGTCCGACCACAGCGGCAGATATCAATTGGCCGCCTTGCCTGTAGGTGACTACTCCATCGGAGCAAGTGCACGCGGATTCAAGACACAGCTAATAGAAGACCTCCGGATCGAGGTGGGACGAAGGATAACGCAAAACCTAAAACTGGAGGTTGGAGATGTTTCCGAACAGGTAACAGTGTCGTCTACCAACGATGCGATCGAGCGTTCGACCACCTCTGTCGGCCACGTGATCGATCAACGCATGGTCAAGGACATTCCGCTTAACGGTCGATACTTCCTCGATCTTGGACTACTCGTCCCAGGTTCGGTGATACCACCTCAGGGCGCCTTCTCATCAGCGCCGATACGGGGGCTGGGATCATTCTCGATAACAACTGCAGGCAGTAGAGAGGAGACACTCAATTACATTATTAACGGGATCAGCCTTAACAATCTGACGAATAGTTCGATCACATTTCAGCCCTCGATTGGAGCGGTGCAGGAATTTAAAGTCGATAACTCCACCTTCAGTGCTGAAAATGGCCAAAGCTCAGGCGCGGTAGTCAACATAGCAACCAGATCCGGAGGCAATGAATTTCACGGTGAGATATTTGAGTTCTTCCGGAATGATGCACTCGACGCCCGCAACTTTTTTACTTTCACTGCCAACGAGCCACCCCCATTCAAACGCAACCAGTTTGGAGGACAACTTGGTGGTCCAATCGTCAAAGAGAAGCTGTTCTTTTTCTTTTCGTATGAGGGTTTACGTCAACGACAAAAGGTAAATCTCAACAGCCTCGTGCTGAGTGACTCGCAACGTGCCGCGGCAATCGATCCCGCGGTCGTGAAACTGCTGCCCTTAATTCCGCGAGCGAATTTCGTTGATTCATCAGGTACCGCGCGCTTCGTGGGAGCGGCAAATGCCTCAGTCAACACTGACCAGTGGAGCATTGACCTCAGCTACAACCTCGCTAAGAACGATCGCTTGCACGGCTATTATTCGGCGTATCGCACTGAGCTAACAGAGCCCAATCGCAACGGCAATACTATCCCGGGGTTTGGAAACATAACGTTCCAACTAAGACAGGTTTTCACGCTAAACGAGACACACATCTTTGCGTCAACGTTGGTTAATGAGCTGCGTTTCGGCTTCAATCGTTTCAGCTCGGCCACTACTCCAAACACACAACTGGATCCAACTGACTTTGGGATCAGTAACGGAATCACCGGACCGATCGGTTTGCCGCAGATTAGCGTCGCCGGAGGACTGAACTTTGGTGGACCGTCGATTAATCCGTCAGGGCGCGGCGATACTACCTTTCACGCCGGCGACTCCTTTACCTACCAGCGCGGGAAACATTCGTTGAAGGGCGGCGGCGAGTATCGTCAGTTTCTCAACAACAATTTCAGGCAGGGCACAGGTAGTTTTAACTTTCCTACCGTCGACGCTTTCCTCGCCGGCACGGCAAATTCGTTTAGCGTCACGCTTGGCAGCCAGTCGAGCAGTATTGCTGAAGGCGCGCTTGGTTTTTTCGTGCAGGACAACTATAAGGTGCGACCCAATCTCATGCTCGAGTTGGGCTTGCGTTACGAGTGGAACATGACACCCACCGAACGCTACGACCGCTTTATTGTTTTCGATCCAGTGACTGCTTCGCTGATTCGGGTTGGTACTCATATCGATGAGGTCTACCAACAAAACAATCAAAACGTGCAGCCCCGTGTTGGTTTTGCGTGGGACCCATTCGGCGACGGGAAGACCTCGGTACGTGCAGCCTATGCGCTGCAAACCGATCAACCGATGACGAGCATTGTCATAGGAACGACGACCAATCCTCCGCTAGCCATTCCGTTGACCTTTAGTGGAACGATCAGACTCGGCAACGCGATTAACCTGGCACGGCCTGCAGGGCTTGCGCCGCAGTCAATTACACATGACTTTAATAACGCCTATCTCCAGTCGTGGAACTTCAATGTGCAACGCGAGTTGTTTCGGAATCTCGCTTTGTCGGTTGGTTACTTCGGTTCGAAGGGCACGCACTTGATTTCGCGGCGCAATCTCAACCAACCGATTAATGGCGTGCGTCCATTTCAGACGCTCTCGCAGTCGAGCCCCATACTTCCCGGTACGACTCTCGGCAATATCACACAGGTCGAGAGCGGAGGAAACTCGAGTTACAACGCTCTTTGGATTAAAGGCTCACAACGACTTGCGCGAGGCTTGCAATTCCAGGCGTCGTATACCTGGTCAAAATCCCTGGATTACAACTCTTTCAGCACCGGCGGGATCGTGGGACAGGACAGTTACAACCTGAAAGGCGATCGAGGGCTTTCAGATTTTGATGCACGCCATCGATTCGTGTTCAGCGGGATCTATGATTTGCCGTTCCGCGGCAATCAACTGCTTGATGGTTGGCAGTTAGCTACGATCGTTCAATTTCAAAGCGGCAGTCCCGTCAACATCGTGACCAGTAACAGTACTGTGAATGGGATTGCCAACACGCTCCGGCCGGATGTGACTGGATCAATCGCGCAGATCGGCAATGTCGAAAAGTGGTTTGATACTTCTGTGTTTACGGCAGTGCCACGCTTCGGCAACCTGGGTCGCAACGTCGTTATCGGACCGGGTTTTAGTAACACCGATCTTGCGGTTATCAAAAATACCAAGGTGGGTGAAACACTTCGCGTGCAGTTTCGGGCTGAGTTTTTTGATCTTTTTAACCATGCAAACTTTGGCACGCCCGGCAATATCGTCGGGACTCCGGCCTTTGGGCAAATCACCAGCACGCGATTTCCGACTGGTGAATCCGGATCGTCACGGCAGATTCAGTTTGCTGTGAAGATCACTTTGTAGGCAATGAAACCGAACAAATCTTTCTCGCGCAAAGGCGCAAAGACGCAAAGGCAAGCCGTAGAGACGCGGCAGCGCTTTGCGTCTTTGCGCCTTTGCGCGAGAAAGATCTTTTTGCTCATGCTCGTCGTGTGCGCATTCGTGCTGCTGGTCCCGGTTGTTCGCGCGCAGGTTGCGCCGAAACGAGTGGTCGTACTCTATTGGGATAACAAAGAGTTTCCGGGCAATGCCAAATTTGAGGAGAGTTTCAAGTCACAATTGCAATTGGATCGCCGGCAAGACGTAGAGTACTTTCCGGAATACCTCGAGGCTAGCCGCTTTCCTGAAGAAAACACCGCGGTATCTTTTCGCAACTACTTACGGGCGAAGTACGCTAATCGCACTGTAGACGTCGTTGTTGCCTCGGCTGATGCCCCTTTGAGATTTCTGCTTGAGTATCGAAGCGAGCTTTTCTCAAAATCACCGATTGTCTTTGTTGCGAACGATCCGCCTAAGCCGGATGCACTTGCCGCTGCGGCCGGCGCGACCGGCATTCACTATAAGAATGCATACCGCGAAACAGTGGATTTGGCACTGCGGTTACATCCCGGGACGAAGCGCGTTTTCGTCGTAAGCGGCACGCCGCAGCAGGATCGTAGATTTGAGAAGATTACACAGCGAGAACTCTCCGGCTTTGAAAAGGTCGAAATCGTATACCTGACGGATCTGCCTTTAAACGAACTGATCGCCAGAACCAGCAGCTTGCCCCCTCAATCTGTGATCCTCTACGTATGGCAGCAGTCGTTGAATGAGCAGGGGAAGCTTTTAGACAGCTATGAGGTGCTGAGTCGAATCGCGCCTGGATCTTCCGCTCCGATTTACGGATTTGGCACTGTGATTCTTGGTTCCGGAATTGTCGGAGGTTATCTCCAGGGTCCGGAGATGAACGGTGCAAAAATGGCGGACCTCGTTGAGCGGATACTGAGTGGTACTTCCGT
>Ga0207676_10002395_pt1 | contig 13374 bp, 8 predicted proteins | sample KBSSwiS72_FD_184307 | JGI IMG/M metagenome (GOLD analysis project Ga0207676, IMG submission 184307) | Switchgrass rhizosphere microbial communities from Kellogg Biological Station, Michigan, USA - KBS Switchgrass S7-2 (SPAdes) (version 2) | ecosystem: Host-associated > Plants > Roots >... | reverse complement strand
CAGCTCAACGCTGTACGCGGAGACCAACGCAACGACGGGTTGGGCCAACGACTGTTCGAAGCCAAAGAAAGCGTGCCCCAGGATGTTGAGGACAGTGATTGCGATCGCGAAACGTCGCAGCCCTCCCAGACGGTCCATCCGATTGCCCTGCTCATTTGCACTCATTGATGACTCCCTTCTCACGACCGAGCACGATGGTGTACCAGCCGCCCGGCGACAGTTGAATCGTTTCCTGTTGAAGTGCTCCACGCGCATCGCGCCAGCGCAGCCCTACGCTGACGAGCTCGTTTCCGGCGAGATGGCCCAACCCGAACTGCAAATCGGGACTGCGTTTGCCTGAATGCCCGTTACCGCCGTCGACCTGTTGCACGAGCGGCGCACGTCCAGCTAGAACCACACGCGCCTCCGCTCCAATCGCGGGACGCGAAGGAAGCGCGGTTGCCCCCTTTCCTTCACGACACACACGCGTTTGCGATGAAGCGTCCCCGGCAGGCAGTCGAAGCCTGAGCCCGAGAAAGGCGCCAGGATTGTTGCTCTCGTTGCGGTAGAAGTATGAAGTTCCCCACTGGTTCGCGATCGCGTAGTCAAGACGGCCATCGCCGTCAACGTCTCCTGTCGCGATTCCGCGTGTGAGCAATGGCTGGTCCAGCGAAAGCTGTGCGGCAATGTCGTGAAAACGCCCATCCGGAGCGCGCACGAAGAAGTAATTGTGACCGTTGCCGCTGATGTCATCGCCGGCCTGAAGGATGGGCCAACTACGCGGGTTGTGGAGCATTTGATCGTTGCCTACAACAACCTCGTGTAGTTCGGGCCAACGGTTGACGTTACCTTTGAGAAAACCCGTCGCCTGCAACGCCTCGAGCACGCCATCGTTGTTGAAATCGCCCAGCCGTGTGTCCCACCCCCAACCGCTACGCGAAAGCCCGAGCGACTCGCTGCGGTCAACATAAGGAGCAACACCTTTCTTCATCAACTCGGTGTGTCCCGTGCTGAGGAAGACGAAATGACTTTCCTCGAGCCCATACTCCTGGGTGATGTTGCTGACGTAGATGTCGGGCAATCCGTCACCGTTCAAATCGCCGAAGTCAACACCCATGCCCTTGTACGAGTCGCGGCCAAGCACCTTCGACTTCGTCGTCGTAAACGATCGTCGTCCTTCCAACAATTCGAAGCGTGGATGACCGGGCGTCGAGCGATTGTGCAGTAGACGATCAGGACCGAAGTCGTTTGCGAAATAAATTTCGGGGAGCAAATCGCCGTCGAGGTCGGCCGCCCCGATTGCGAGCGCCCAACCTTGAGCACTCTGCTCGTCAAGCGCGCCGCTGACTTCCTCGAATTGCACGGACGTTCCGTCCGCGGGCGCTTTCCATAAAAGGAGATGCTTGCGCCCGCCGTTTTGGGCGCGCGACATCGAGTCCTGCAGTTCGTCGGCGATCTCGGCACGTGCGTCGAGAATGCGTGCTCCATCCGCGAAGAAGTTGCCAATGATTAAGTCCGTGTGGCCATCGCCGTCGACGTCGGCGAGCGTCGCCGCGTTTGTGTACCAGCGGGCGCCGCCTGGAACTACTTCGCTCCGCGTGTAGATGTTGGCGTTGAGTGAGGTGCGGTTCTGTTTGATGAAGGCGACTGGAGTTCTCCCCCAGTAATAGGTGAGCACGTCCTGCAGACCGTCTTCGTTAAAGTCTCCGGGCAAACAACCCATCGGGGCCATCGTCGCCTTGTCATAAGGAAGACTGATCGGATCGAGACTGAACGGCTGATAGCGCGCGGGCGTGCCCGGCACTGGCGCGACGATGACCTTATCAATTCTAGTGTCGACGTAACATGCGTCGTTTGGTAGTCCGTCACCGTCGAGATCATTCAGCGCGACTGCTGCTCCGACGCTGGAGATCCAACCGGCAACGCGGTGTAACGATGGGTTAACGTCGCGGATTGTCCTTTGCGTTTCTCCGTTCAGCGTCGGCAGTGGCGCGGCGCTGAAATGAAAACCTTCGGCGAGCTTCGCTAACTCAGACTCAGAGGTCTCGGGTATGCGCGCGAAACCGTAGACTACGAAGATGAGAACGATCGCAGTTAACTTTGCAGCCTGGCGCCGGAATGCGCCGTCCTTGATCATCATGTTGTTACTCCCAAGTTTAGAGTTCAAGCTTTAGCTTGCTGTGCCGAAGAGCAACCTAAAAGTTGAACTCTGAACGTTTGTGCGAATTTGTTTTGAATGCGGCGGCGCCATACTTCGTACGCCGGTAGCCCGTTCTCTTCACGCAAGTCTTTCAGGGCAGCGTCAGTGATTGCGGCGGTCTCTTCGGCAGAGTTGCCCCAGATCAGACGGCAGACGGTTTCTGTGTGAGAGTTGAGGTTCACTGCGCGCTCGCGCGTCTTGGCGGCAAAGGCCACACCCTGGGCAAGCGCGGGCAGGTGTCTACCGGCGGCCGCACGCAACGATTCCGTTGCGGCCCTTCTGCAGCCGCCGGCGTAGGCGCAGGCCAGGCCCACGCCGCTCCACAGATCGTCGTGTCGTTCGGAAGGGAAGTTGTCGATTGCATTCGTGACCGCCGTGACGTCCGCGCCTTTCACAAACCAAAGGCTGCGGCCGAGACCCTGATCGAAGACGCGTCGCTCGTAACCGTCCAGGTGAGTGGGAATCGCCTGCTGTTCAACGTATCGAGGCCAACGGAAATAGCCTTCGTGAAAACCGTAACCATCGACTACGAGCCAACCGAGCAGAGGATCTAGTTGGACCAGGTGTGGCGTGACGCTTCGCCGCAAACGTGCGAGCGCCCATCCGAATCCAACATGCATCATGTAGATGTGAGATTCGGCGAGACCTTCGGTGAAAGTTCGCCAGCGGTCTTTCCGCCAGGGCGTGATGAAGTCAAGTAGTGCCAGCCCCATGGCGGCGCCTTCGAAAGCGAAACCCTGCAAGTCGTTCTCAACAGTGGACAGGCGGCGCGCGAGTGAGGCGCACCCTGTTTCCTCGAGCGCCGCATGATAGCCACTCAGAAAAGTGACGCCGATTTGCTCGAGGCGTTGGCGGGCTATCTCTTCGCCCGTGAGGAAGCCGCGTCTCGCGAAGCTCGCCTCAGCCGGTGAAAGACCCAGGAAGCGTCTGCGCGCTTGCCCGAGTAACGAAACTTTACCCCTCGCTTTCCCAAGCATCTGCATATCGATTAACCCGCGTTATGAACTGTGACGCACACCGACACCGTTAAAGCGTTCGGAGTCAAACGCTCCTCACAAGGAGTGTTAGGTTGTCAGGACTGGGCTGGATGATTGGCGGAAGGAATCCTAAATTGACGGCAGAGGTCGGGCAACGCCGCCGGTCCAATCATCTGTATTGGGAGTGCAGAAAAGAGTATGACGTTCACCCGGAGAAACCGGCGTGGCATTTTTGGAAATCAATTAGCAAGATTGAACAAGTACCTTCAGCAAGATTGAACAAGTAAAAGACTCGAAGGCGTGCTCAAATCCTCAGCGCCGAAAGACACGGAGATGATCGCAAGCATGGCCGCAGCGGATCTTGATCCGAAGCACAAGCCGCTCCGTTGAGTTCGGACAAAGTTATTTCGTGAGGAGGAAAAAGATCGATGAAAAAGATCACACGGAGGCTTTACACAAAACCGGTCATCCTCGGCATGGCGTTCCTTGTGGGAATAGCGCTGGTGGTTGGCTTGTTCGTCACGACGAAGAGCACGGCGATGCAGAGCGGGTTTCCAGTCGTGGCAGGAAATGATGAATTCGAGACCACTGCGAACGGCGAATCCGTTCACGACTTCGCAGGCTCTCCCATACCAGCAGGCTTCTTCGGGACCGGTTCCCTGGCATTCGGCGGAACTGTGACCATGGAAGGCGTACCTCTGAACCCGGCAGTGAGTGATACTGACACAATCATCCAGCGACACAACACTGTCACGGGGCCGGGCGGCAGTACGCCGCTCACGATGACTGCGCTTAATCTAAAAGGCACCGCCCCGATCACCGTCACCTATCAGAACGGCAGTACTGAGAGTTGGAACGTCACAGTGGGCCTGTCTCAATTCAAGGCTTCGACCGGGACGATGACAATAAATTCCAGCTCGTTTGACTCGACGCTGAAGGTGTGGCCGAGGTTCACTTTCACGCGCAATGGAGTAACAAAAGTGCTCGACACCGGCGGTTCGGGTCTGACGGCCTCATCGACAGCGGCCGCTACAGCCATCGATTTCAATGATGGCGGCGACGTGATAATTGTTGACGATCCCGAGCCTTTACCCGCGCCGTGTAAGGAGGTTGTGGTCAGGAACTTTGAAGGGTTTGCCAGCGCCACTACTTCAGCTACGGCTACCAGTTCCTGCCCGCCGCTCACGCTCACTGCAACCTCACCGTGGTTCCCCTGCCCCCCGACTGGCTTCTGCAAGCCGCCGCTCACCGAGGCAGAGCGATGGGCGCGTCATAACGCTTCGCCTCCGGGAACCAAGAAACAACAAGCCGGAGCCGAGTAATCGCCTGAGGTTAGCCGGCATCGCTCATCGCGCGATGCCGACAACCATTAGTTTTAGACGCCGCCGGCTCAACTCGATCTACTAACACTCCTCCCTGACGCCCTGACTTGCCTCACCCGCGACTCCGATTCGGAGCCGCGGGTGAGGATTTACAGCTTATATGCACAGTAATAGAATCTCGTATCCCATATGTTGGAAATAATCCAGTTTTACAGATCGTTCGGCGGGGGTTCGACTATGCGATACCTTGCAGTGGCCTGCCTCATCCTGCTGAGCGGAGCGTCTTCTGTCCGGACTCAGGAGCAGGCGATCTCACTCGCCCTCGGACAGCCTGTCGCGCGCGAGATGCGAGGAGGCGAAGAGCATAAGTATCAAGTGAGTCTAAGCGCCGGCCAGTACACGCGCGTGGTGGTGGACCAGAAGGGCATCGACGTGGTCCTGGCGTTGTCAGGAGCGGATGGAAAACCACTCCTCGAAGCGGATAACAACCTGAGCGGCATCCGAGGCATGGAAGTGGTTTCGCTCGTGGCGGAAGTCAGTGGTGTCTACCTTTTCAATGTGCGCTCATTGGAGAAAGGCGCATCGGCCGGACGATACGAACTGCGGCTCGAGGAGTTGAGGGCTGCGACTGAAGCAGACCGCACACGCGTGGCCGCCGAGCGTTCCTACATCGCCGCTGCACAACTACAAGCCGCAAGGACTGGTGAGTCGCGTCGCAAGGCCATCGAGCAGTACGTCGAAGCGTTGCGCCTGATGCGCGAAGCGGGTGACAGTCGCGGAGAAGCCATGACGCTCACCAACATGGGCACGATCTACAACCTTCTTGGCGAGCCACAAAAGGCGATCGAGCACCTGGACCAGGCACTCACTGTCTGGCATGCCGTTGGCGACCGTCATTTAGAAGCCATCACGCTTTTAATCAAGGGCGGGGTTTATAACGCGCTGGGCGAGCCGCAGAAGGCACTTGATTCTTATAGTCCCGCGCTTCCGGTGATGCGAGCAGTCGGAGATCAGAACGGAGAGGCGCTTACGTTCACACAGATCGGCTCGGTTTACAGAGTCTTCGGCGAGCCGCAATGGGCTCTCGATCATTTCGCGCAAGCGCTCCCTTTATTTCGCGCCCTCGGTGACCGCCGGAATGAAGCAACGGTTCTAAACAACATGGGTACGGTCTACGCCCTGTTGGGTGAACTGCAGAAGGCACTCCACTACTTCGACCAGGTGCTTCCGCTGGCGCGCGCGCGAAAGGATCACCGGCTGGAAACCGTGGCGCTCAGCAACATAGGAAACATATACAACCTTCTGGGCGAGCCGAAGAAAGCGCTCGAATACCTGGACCCGGCACTCGCTGTGGCGCGTGCTAACGGCGAGCGCAAGGCAGAGGCTGGTGTGCTCACCCACATGGGAACTGCCTACAGTGCGTTGGAAGATAAGCATGAGGCCGCCGTCGAATATTTTGAGCGCGCATTGCAACTAAGAGTAGCCATGAGTGACCGCCAGGGTGAGGCGATCACGCTCAACCATTTCGGACGTGCCTTCGTCTTGTGGAAAGAGCCGCGGAAGGCGCTGGAGAATTATGACAGGGCCCTGGCAATCTGGCGTGCTGTTGGTGATCGCAACGGAGAAGTCGCGGCCCTTTACGGTATAGCACGCGCTCAGTCCGAAACCGGTGATCTTCTCCAGGCTAAAGCAACAAGCGAGGCCGCGCTTGGCATCATCAACACACTTCGCACCAAGGTCGCCAGCCGGTATCTGCGCGCATCTTACTTCGCCTCCGTACAAGACATATACAAACTGCACATTGATCTTCTAATGCAGCTTCATCGACGTCAGCCGGCAGCCGGTTTTGACGTCGCTGCATTGAAGATCTATGAGCAGGCACGTGCGCGAAGCCTGATAGACATGTTGGCCGAAGCCAGCGCCGATATACGTCAGGGCGTTGATCCCGCTCTGCTTGCCCGCGAGCGCTCTTTACAACAGAGTCTCAACGCCGAAGCGGAGCTACAGATGCGCTTATTCGGCGGCCAGCACAAGGAGGAATCGGCGAGCGCAGTGCGGCGCAAGATCGAGGAATTGTTGACGCAGCTTCTCGCGATCGAGGCTGAGTTGAAAGCGAAGAGCCCGCGCTACGCTGCGTTGACACAGCCTGCGCCGCTAGGTTTGTCAGAGATTCAAAACTCGGTTACCGGTGACGCGACGTTGTTACTGGAGTATTCGCTGGGCGAGGAGCGTAGTTATCTCTGGGCAGTGACAGCGACTTCCTTTTCAAGCTACGAACTGCCGCCGCGCGCTGAGATCGAGGCGGCGGTCCGGCGCTGTTATGAGCTCTTGACCGCGCGCAACCAGTACGTGAAGTTTGAAACTGCTGATGAGAAACGCGAGCGTGTCCGGCAGGCCGACGCCGAGTACCCGAATGCAGCCACAGCCTTGAGTCAAATGCTGCTTGGACCAGTGACCGCACAGTTAGGAGGAAAGCGACTGCTCGTTGTCCCCGATGGCGCATTAGAATATCTGCCGTTTGCGGCACTAATAGTCCCAGGCAAGGCGTCGATGGGACCGTTCGTGCCGCTCATCGTCGAGCATGAAGTGACGAGTATTCCGTCGGCTTCAACGCTCGCAGTACTCAGGCGGGAGCTTCAGGAGCGCGCGCCCGCTGAGAAAGTCGTAGCTGTCTTCGCGGATCCTGTGTTCGACAAGACTGATGAAAGGGTTAGTGGAGGCTTGAGTCGCAACGCGGGTGGTCACCACGGTGCGCCGGCAGAGAGCCCGGCTCTACAGCGACTTCCTTATACGCGACAAGAGGCAGAAGCGATCCTGGCCCTCGCACCTGCAACAGGACGAAAGGCTGCGCTCGGGTTTGAAGCTAATCGTGCGGCGGCGATGAGCGAAGACTTGAGCAAGTATCGCATCATCCATTTTGCAACTCATAGCTTCCTTGACAGCACGCACCCGGAGCTTTCCGCCATCGCGCTTTCGATGTTAGACCGCCAGGGGAGATCTCAGGAGGGCTTCCTGCGTTCGCATGAGGTCTTCAATCTGAGGTTAGGTGCCGAGTTGGTAGTGTTGAGCGGTTGCCGCACCGGTCTCGGTAAGGAAGTGAAGGGCGAAGGTCTCTACGGGATGACGCGTGGTTTCATGTACGCCGGCTCCAAGCGTGTGCTCGTGAGTCTGTGGGACGTTCAGGACCAGGCCACCGCACGGTTAATGACGGATTTTTATCGAGGTCTGCTGGGACCGAAACGATCCAACACGGCAGCGGCGCTCAGGGCAGCGCAAATCGCAATTTGGCGTGAGGGACGCTGGCAGGCTCCCTACTACTGGGCCGGCTTCGTGCTCCAGGGCGAGCCGAAGTAAGCCACGGATTTCACGGATGAACACGGATTCAATCAGTGTTTATCCATGAAATCCGTGGCTATTATTGTCTGATCGCGGAAAGCAAGTCTTTGACTATATCGGACACGACTTTAGTGGTCTCGCCGGAATAACGCTGCGTCCAAAGCACTTTTCCGCGCGCGTTCACGAGTAGTGCCGACGTGCTGGTTTGCGAAACTGTAACCTTGAGAGCCGCATCTGCTTCATCAGCGTTGGTCGTTGCAACCATGCCGCTTGATCCCAGGCTCTTAACAAGGTTGTTGCGTATCTCGTCCAACGCAGCATCACCGCGGACGTCGATATAGACCTTCTTTACTTCTTTGAGCGTCAGATTAGCGACTACATTCCCGCTGCGCGTCGCATCTTCGTCACTGATGTCCGGCGGAGTCTCGGCGGCGGCGGGCGAAGAGATGACCTTCGCTGATCTGTCACTCTTAATCCGTGGCGTCGCTTTCGTCGCGACTTTGTCCGGTTGATTAGTTTTTACGCCGGTGGAAGCTTCCGTCCCTGGAGGCTGAACAAGCGGAACCGTCTGTACGCTGCTTGGTCCAATTGTTTGATCCGACCTCAGTCTCAGATACCCGAGATAGCTCGCCAGGCAAATAACTATCACGCTGCCGGCGAGGACTGAAATTCTTGCTCCGCCCCACAAAACACGTGGGCCTTGCTCCGGAGTGAGACGAAGGCTGAACCGCTGCCACCACAAACGCGCAGCTCTCAGCACGTCCGTTTCCCGGTAGCCAAACTGGACCAGGAAGTCAGCCCCGCCATTCGCTTCGATCTGCCTCCTTGTAATACTGAGTGACAGGTCCTGTCCGCCCTCCAATCGTATTGAAGTGACGATTGCCTTGTCCTTCTCAAAGGAGGTGAGCAGGTGTGTCGCGAGCAAGAGATCGCCGCCCGGATCCGTCGTCTTCACTTCGATAATTTCTGCATCCTCTTCGACGGTAAAGCTAATGCTCGACTGTTCGGCAGGATTTAATCTGGCTCGTTCCAAGCCATCGACCATGATGCGTATGGCGCCGGCTGATGACGAACGGCGGCGACGCCCCGCCTGTTCGTCAAGCATGTGGCTAATCTCAGCAAGTTCTTCGGCGCTCAAGTCAGTAGGCGCGCTACGCGGCCCGGGCGGAGATTGATCGTTCGCCTCGTTCGAGAAAAAACGCGGCAACTCCATTCGCTCTTCCGGCGGGCTATAGCCAAAAGCCGCGACTAATCTCTCAAAGCAATCCGGATGCAGGATGGCGTGGATGCGGTTCACTTCGACTTCGTTTTCGTCGGCGCCATTCCTCGACGTCAGCGAGGCAATGATCGACTTGAGAGGATCGAAGTCTCGCGGTACGTGGCATTGCGTGTCCCACGGCGTGAACAGGCGAAGACACTCTCTCACGAGCGAACGTAACTCGCTTGAGCCCTGCTGAGTTTCGAACCTCTCTTCACCACGCCGCTGGCGACAGACTCTGATCAACCGATCAAAGCGCTGATACATCTCATGCATCAAGACGGCTTTACGTGAGCGGTAATAGTAGTCGTCTTTGACCCGCTCAGGCTCACCGATCACTGCGTTATAAATTTCCATGGTTTCAACGGTGCTGTAGCTGTGTAGGAGGCGGCTGACACCGAGTGTGACGTAGAAGGCGTTCCGCTTTGTCGTAATTCTCACGAGGTGCTTGATGAAGTAAACGAGTAGATCTTCTTCACTTGCCGGGTCGCCGTCAGCGCGAACGCCTGGCGGGGGGCCGGCCATGGCCGCATGCTCCTTCTGGCGTTCATAAGGTTCGGATTCGACATAGACCAGGCGTTGAAGCAAGTGAAGATCGCTGAACAGGGCTTTGTTGCGGATGCCGTCGGTCCGGCGCGACTCTCCGCGCGAAAACCTCCCGACGGGAACGTAGTACAGCCGCTTGCTCTGAACTGCCATCGCAACATTCAACTTAAGCGTGGCAGCCGCGACGATCCGAATCGCCAAATCTTTGTCCTGATGGAGAAAGTAGGCGAGGCGGTATGCCTTGTTCAGTACTTCTTCTGTAGATACTCTGTTCACCGCGCCCGTCCGCACATTTTCAGCGCACCACCGGCTCGATCACCGTGGCATTTTCGGAATAGTGAGAAGCTGTGCCATTCTGTGTGTGGTAGTATGCGTCACTAACCTATAATCCGAACCTCACGGGTAAGTCCTGATTTAGGAGAACAAATTCGAATGAGGAAGACGCTAGCTCTGCTGCTTGCCGCTTGTTTTTTATACTTGGTGCCCTTTGCTCCTCTGCCAATCAATAGCCAGACTCTGGCCGCGTCCAGCAAGTTTGAGACGGTCGCCAATCCCATACCGAACCGCTATATCGTTGTGCTGGCGACCACCGACCTTACTCCCATCGCGGCTCCGGCCCCAACACCAAAAACAGCAACTCCCAAGAGCCTCACGGCTTCAGACGCCTCGGCGAACTTTCTCGACTCGAACTCGATGTTCTTTGTTGCAGAACCAATGCCTGATTCGGGGGTGGTTGCGACAGCCACTAACCTGACGTCCACTTACGGCGGCACTTTCTCAACCACCTGGAGCGAAGCGCTCAAGGGATTCCGCCTGAACTCTACTGAGGCAGAGGCGATAGCGATGAGCCAGGACTCGCAGGTCGCATTCGTAGTAGAGGATGGCGCCATCGCCGTGGGATCGCCGGACGCGGACCCGATTCAAATGACTCCCGACCCGGTCGCCTTCCTGAACCCGCAGCCCCAGGCTTCGTGGGGGCTCGACCGCATTGGTCAGCACTATCTTCCGCTTAACGATCAGTATGCGTATATCAACAATGGTACGGGAGTGAATGCCTATGTCATTGATAGCGGTATTCTAACCACGCACTGGGAATTCCAACGCCGTGCTTTCGCCATCTATGACGCGGTTGACCGCGGGGGCGCCGGCCTCGACTGCAACGGGCACGGCTCACACGTTGCCGGCATAATCGGCGGTCAAACTTTCGGTGTGGCTAAGAACGTGCGCCTGCTCGGCGTGCGCGTGCTTAACTGTCAAGGCACCGGTACGTGGTCTGACGTTATCGACGGAGTCAACTTCGTGACGTGGCATAGCCGGCAGCCGGCCCAACAGGGTTACCCGGCTGTGGCCAACATGAGTCTCGGTGGACCGACCAACAGAGCCGCTGACGCGGCAGTCAGAAATTCAATCAGAGCGGGGGTGACCTACGTAGTAGCGGCCGGGAATTGGAACAGTGACGCCGCAGCATATTCTCCCGCAGGCGTCGCCGAGGCGATAACGGTCGGCGCCACGGGCCGGAACGACTCTCGAGCGGAGTTCTCTAACTACGGTCCGACGCTGGATCTTTTTGCGCCTGGCGTCAATATACCTTCGGCCTGGATCGGCAACGATCTAATGATCGCGGCCGCGTCCGGTACGTCGATGGCAGCACCGCACGTGGCCGGCGTTGCAGCGCTCTACCTGCAGAACAATAAGTCTGCGTCGCCTGCCACGGTTCGTTCAGCGCTCGTCGGCAATTCAACTGTCGGAGTAGTCATTAATCCCGGGCAGGAATCTCCGAACCGCTTATTGTTTACGAACTACTGAGTTCAGACAGCGGGGGCAAGCCACCCTTCCTGACTTGTTCTTCTTCATGTGTCTTGGAGGAATGAACAAGTCAGGAAGGGTGGCTTGCCCCCGCTGCTGGCGGGCGGCTTGGCTGGACTAGGAGTTAGAAAGTTGAAGGGTCGAAGGTGAGGTCACGTCCGGAAAAGAACCGCGGCCGAAGAAGACGTGATTCGCCAGTTTGCTGAACACCGGCAGGCGTAACAGTGCACATCCCAGTTCTAGCAGTTGCGGCTGACGAAGAGTCGCGGCGACGCGGCGCGCCCATAGCCGCGATACAAAGCGCTTCCTGAAAAGTTCACCTGAGTACGCCTGCAACACCTCCACATTGCCAGTCGACAAATAATCGGTAACAACGCTTGCGGCGAACGCGGACAGCCGCATGCAAGGATCCAAACCACCCGCGGTGAGTGGTGACACGGCGCCCGCGGCGTCGCCAATTAACAGGCCGGATGCGTTAGCGATGTTTTTAAGCACGCCGCCGACCGGAATGAGTCCCGCGCGTGTTTCGATCTGTTTTGCTTTTCGCAAGTCGATGATACCCGCGACGCGCGAACGAAAGTCCTGCAGAGCCGTCGTTGGATCGAATAACGATGGATAGCCGCCTACGCCCAGGTGCGTCTCTTCATCATCGTGAGCAATCCATGCGATGTAACCCGGCGCCAGTTTCGGATCGAGAAAACAAAGTAGTCGCGGTGGACCATCAAGCACCGCTCCGTGCAAAACACTTTCCACCCCGATGATAAATTCGCGATTCAGTTCCAGTTTCAGATCGCGAGCAACACGCGAGCGAGCGCCATCCGCGCCGATCAGGTAGCGCGTCGTGATCAAGTCCGTCGACGAACCGGAGCTGAGTCGAATTGTTAGTTTGCCGTTGGCTGCTGAATGGCCGAGGTAGCTTGTTTGCGGAAGCCAATGAACACCGGCGAGTAAACACTGCTGCAAATAACGCTGGTAGAGTTGGCCCATGCGGCCGATGCGAAACTCGTCGTGCTGACTTACGAGCTCCAGCGATCGGTGCGCGGGTGAGTAAAGCGTGACGTGTTTGATCGGTGGTCCGAGACAGTCGTCGGGGATGTCGAAGTCGACAAGCGTGCGGCGCACGAAGATTCCGGTGGTATGGATCTTCTGGTCGAGCGTGTTCTTGCGATCGACGAGGAGAACGTTGAGTCCCTGCCGTGCGAGCAGGCGAGCACACTGAAGTCCGGCGAGCCCGGCGCCGATGATAGTTATGTCGTAGCTTGTTCTCACGTAGATATCGCGAAGTCCTTTGTTGCGCAAAGTGCGAAGACAAAAAAAGGGGAGAGACGGGCCGGGACTAAATGTTTCGCATCTGTTTGATTAGCGATTCCATGTGACTCAAATATTTCTCGAGTGCGCTGCGACCGGCGGCGGTCAGTTTATATTCGGTCTTTGGCAGGCGGCCTTCGAAAAACTTGGTGCAGGAGATGTAGCCTGCTTCTTCGAGTTTGCGCGCGTGGACGCTGAGATTTCCATCAGTCGTATTCATCAGGTGCTTCAGATCGCTGAAGGTCAACGATTCATTCGCAGCCAGCGCACTGATGATCCCGAGTCGCAACCGTTCGTGGATCAAGCGATCAAGGTTTGGAGCCGCGCTCTTCTCCTTCGTCCGAGCGACTTGCGGATCCGGCGCCTCGGCGAGCGGTTTTTGGGGAACAGTCTTTTTTGCAGTCGATTGTTTAGCCACCGTATTTCCTCACAATAATTGCACCAAACACCACGTGCAGACCGCCGAAGCCGGCGGCCATAAACCAGTTGGCAAACGCGGGCGGCGAGAACAGCGCCAGGGCGCCGAGAACCATGAGACAGATGCCCATTATCGGCACTACTTTGACGGAGTACATGCCGCCAGTGATCACGCCCGTTCCATAAAGTAGTAACCAAACACCGGGGATGGCGTTAGTCAGTCCA
>Ga0207676_10002385_pt1 | contig 13410 bp, 14 predicted proteins | sample KBSSwiS72_FD_184307 | JGI IMG/M metagenome (GOLD analysis project Ga0207676, IMG submission 184307) | Switchgrass rhizosphere microbial communities from Kellogg Biological Station, Michigan, USA - KBS Switchgrass S7-2 (SPAdes) (version 2) | ecosystem: Host-associated > Plants > Roots >... | reverse complement strand
TCGCGCTGGTATTCACGCATATCACCATCGCTGCGGTGACCATCTATCTGCATCGGCACTCGGCGCACCGCGCGCTCGATTTGCACCCCATCGTCAGCCACTTTTTCCGCCTGTGGCTGTGGCTGACTACCGGCATGGAAACCAAGCAGTGGACCGCGGTTCATCGCAAGCACCACGCGCGCTGCGAAACGGTCGACGATCCGCACAGCCCCGTCGTGCTCGGCATCGAAAAAGTGATGTGGCAGGGCGCCGACTTGTACAAGCTCGAGTCGAAGAATGCCGAAACGCTCGAAAGATTCGGCCAGGGCACGCCTGACGACTGGATGGAGCGCAATATTTATTCGTCGCACTCGGTCGCCGGCATCGCCACGATGATGGTGATCAACCTCGCGCTGTTCGGCTTCATCGGCTTGACGATCTGGGCCGTGCAGATGATGTGGATTCCATTTTTCGCCGCGGGCGTAATCAACGGCATCGGCCACTATTGGGGCTATCGCAGTTTCCAGGCCGAAGACGCGAGCCGCAACATCGTGCCGTGGGGCATCCTCATCGGCGGCGAAGAGCTGCACAACAATCACCACGCCTACCCTTCTTCCGCGCAGCTCTCGAACAAATGGTGGGAGTTCGATATTGGCTGGATGTACATCCGCATCATGGAGACGCTCGGCTTGGCCAAAGTCAAGAAAGTGGCGCCCAAGGTCATGCTGGCCACCGACAAGACTCAATGCGACCAGGACACGCTGCACGCGGTAATCATGAGCCGCTACGATGTGCTGGCCCGCTACGCACGCTCGCTCAAGCAGACCTGCGCCGAAGAAATCGCGCACCTGAAAGCGCGCGCCGTGCGCGTCGACCGCTCGATGGTCAAGCGCTGGTTGCACAACGACCAGAAAAAATTCTCCGAGCTCGAATTGGAGCGCATGAAAGAAGTGCTGAGCAACAGCAAGACGCTGCACACCGTCTATTCGATGCGCCAGGAGCTGACCACGCTGTGGCAGCGTTCGACGGCCAACAAAGAGCAGCTCGTGCGTCAGCTCGAAGACTGGTGCCACCGCGCCGAAGCGAGCGGCATCATCGCGCTGCGCGACTTCTCGCTGCGCCTGCGCCGTTACCAGCTGGCGCGCGCCTAGTCCGCGCTCTTCAGGACAGAAAAAAGCCCGCGCAAGCGGGCTTTTTTTTGAGTCTGGATCTTGACTTGCGTCAGGATGACCGCTTTGCCGCGATCACTTTATCTTGGTTTCTTTGTAGATTACGTGCTTGCGGGCAACCGGATCGAATTTCTTGATCTCGAGCTTGTCCGGCGTGGTGCGCTTGTTCTTGTTGGTCGTATAGAAATGGCCGGTGCCGGCCGTCGATTCGAGTTTGATTTTTTCACGCATGACTGTCTCCGTTAAATCGCCACGCCGCGCGCGCGCATTTCCGCGATCACGACGTCGATGCCCTTCTTGTCGATCGTGCGCAGGCCGTGCTGCGAAACGCGCATGCGGACCCAGCGGTTCTCGCTCTCGACCCAGAAGCGGCGGCTTTGCAGGTTCGGCAGAAAGCGGCGGCGCGTCTTGTTGTTCGCGTGCGAAACGTGATTGCCCAGTTGCGGTTTCTTGCCTGTGATGTCACATACGCGTGCCATGGTGCAGCTCCAAGAATTCGGAAGAGGCGCGATTCTACACTATTTTTGCGGATTGCCCAACCCCAATTTAGGCTTGAGCCCATGCGGAATCAATAACTTAGCCAAGCCGTAGCCGATTCGACGACCCGGCCACTCAGTCGAGCTTTGCGCCCGCCGTTTTGGCTACCTGCGCCCACTTCGCGACTTCGGACTTGATGTGTGCGGCGTACTGGTCCGGGGTTGACAGCACCGGATCGAACGCAAGCTGATTGAGCCGTTCGCGGCCCGCAGGCGCGCTCATGCCTTTCACGATTTCCGCGTTGACGCGAGTGACGATCTCGCGCGGCAGGTTCGCCGGCGCGTTGACACCGACCCACGAACTCACGTCGAAACCCTTGAGACCCGATTCGTCGATCGTCGGCAGTTCGGGCGCGGCACTGGAGCGCTTGATGCTGGTGACCGCGATGCCGCGCAGCTTGCCCGACTTCACGTGCGGCAGCGCGGTCGGCTGATTCGAGAAGGTCATGCTGACCTGGCCCGCGATGGCGTCGGTGATCGCGGGCGCGCCCCCTTTGTAGGGCACGTGCACGAGATCCACGTGAGCCAGCGACTTGAAGAGCTCACCCGACATATGATCGGAAGAACCGCTGCCGGACGACGAGAAAGAAAGCTTGCCCGGACTCGCTTTCGCCAGTGCGATAAGTTCTCTCACCGTTTTTATGGGCAATGATGGATGCACAACGAGGACATTGGGGACCTGCGCGATCTGAATGATCGCGGTGAAATCGCGCACAGGATCGTACGGAATCTTCGAATAGATCGCCGGATTGATCGACAGCGAGCCGATACCGCCCATCAACAGGGTATACCCATCCGGCGCGGCTTTCGCCACCAGATCGGTGCCGATCACGCCGTTCGCGCCGGGGCGATTATCGACGATCACCTGCTGGCCGAAGGCAGCGCTTAGCTGCTCGGCGACAACGCGTCCGATGATGTCGGTGCTGCCGCCCGCGGGAAACGGCACGATGATGCGCACGGTTTTGACGGGATAGGTCTGCGCGTGAACAGACGCAACGATAAACGCGGCGAACACGGCGGCGATGACGACAGCGATCTTTGGCATTTGTTCTCCGGAGTTATATGAGCACCCGCCGCAGGTTTTCCCGCGGCGGGATTGATGCAACCAGCTGAACGCGGGTTACTTGATCCGGTCCTGGATCTTGGCGATCGCTTCGCGGGCACACGCCTCGTCGAACTGACCGCCCGGAGCGCCGCTCACGCCGATCGCGCCGATTGGCTGACCACCCGCCTTGATCGTAACTCCGCCAACTCCATAAGTGACATTGGGCAGTTGCGTAAACGGAACCGCCGACGGCGCGGCCTTCGCCATGCGATCGGCGACTTCTTTCGTGCTGCCCTCATTGCGTCCCAGTGTAATCGAGGCCGCGGAATAAGCCTTGTAATACGCGTTGTCCTGCGAGTGAATCGGCGCGCCGTCGCCGCGCAGCACGGCCTGGCGCACGCCGTCGAGATTGACGACCACCGCCCACACCTTGTGGCCTTGCTTCGCGCAAGTGGCGACCGTCTCGCCCACCAGCTCGTTCGCAAGCGCAGCCGACAATTGGGGCCTGTTGACCATCCCCTGGGACAGGGCGTGAATCGGAGCAGCACCCGCGACGACCATTAGAGCCAACGCAACACGTTGATATTTTTTTGAAACCGCCCACATTGGACACCTCCTCTTTATTAGGTCAAAACTGCGACGCCACAATACTATAGATTCGAATTTTCCTGACAAGAGCGCGAAATGCGTGATGAGATCCGCTCGGGACATGATCTTTGTTAGACGATGTGTTTTACCGTCGAAAAGCACTCTTTAAGCATTAAATCCACCCGCTATAAAGGGCTTTGTCTTAACGAATCCGCGTGTTGCGCTGGTCCGACCCGGTTTGTGTGCCAGTTTGTGTGGAACCCATGCGAGCATGCTGGTCATCGCCACGGCCGACACGCTGAACGTGCGCTGATGATTAATACCGCTCGTGAGCTGAATCCGAACACCGAGACCGTAGTCCGCACTCATAACGAGGAAGAGGCAAAGCTGCTGGAGCGGGAACGCGCCAGGAGAATTTTTCTGGGGCAGCGCAAATTCGCGACACGTGCCGGAGCGCGTCGGACGGGCTGCCAATAAAGTCTATTCTGCGCTCACTCGCAGGTAAGACGAGCGTCCGCCGTCGGCGGATATGGTCGTCCCGGTGAGCATCCGCGATTCGTCGGACGCGAGAAAGACCGCAATCGCCGCGATGTGCTCCGGCTCGCCGATGGAAAAGGGGTAGAGCTTCTGTTTCATCAGCCGTTCGCGCATCGCTGCTGAGGGCTTTTCCGCGTTCGGGGCATCCTTGTTTTCCCAGCGCTTGATCGACCGCTCCGTGCGCACGATCGCCGGCGCGATGGCGTTCGCGCGGATTCCATGCTCGACGTACTGGGCAGCGAGCGTCTTGGTGAATGACACGATGCCGCCCTTGGATGCCGCATACGCGGGCTTTTCGGAACCTATCATTCCGAGGTGTGACGCGAAGTTGATGATGGACCCGCCGCTGCCCTTGATCATGTGCGGGATGCCGTGGCGGCAGGTGAGGAACGGATGCAGCAGATTGAGCGCGATCGTGCGGTGCCAGATCTCGAGCTGCATTTCGTGAACGGGGCGGTCCTCCTGCAGCGATCCGCCCGCGCAGTTCATGATCACGTTGAGCTTTCCGAACCGCTCGACGGTCGCCTGAATGGCGCGCGCTACGCTCTCGTCGCTCGTGACATCGGTTGCGACGAACAACGCATCGTCGCCGATTTCTTTCTGCGCACGCGCGCCGGCATCCGCATCGATCTCGGCTATGGTCACCTTCGCGCCCTCACGCACGAATGCTTTCGCCGTGGCCTTCGCGATGCCAGCACCGGCGCCGGTAAGAAATGCAACCTTGCCGTCGAGTCTGCCCAATGTTTTCTCCGTCGTGCAGCTCATCGAGTGATGAGAAGCCGATATTATACGTGATAGATTCATAACCCATCTCAATGCCGACCCGTATGAAGGACGAAGAGAGTGAATACTGGTGAACCGGAACTCAATGTAAGGCCGCTGCCGGACGCGGTGCTGGTGGATATCGCGAATTACGTTTGTGACTTCCAAATCGAGCACCCCGATGCCTATCACACGGCCCGTTATTCTTTCAACGATGCGCTAGGGTGCGCATTCGAATCACTGGATTATCCCGAATGCCGGCATTTTCTCGGCCCGGTCGTGCCGGACATCGTCGTAACGCGCGGCGCGCGCGTGCCCGGCACCGGCTTCGAGCTCGATCCGGTCAGTGCCGCATTCAACTTCGGCACGATGGTGCGCTGGCTCGATTCGAACGATTGCTTTCTTGCCGCCGAACGCGGGCATCCGTCGGACAATCTCGGCGCGATTCTTACCACCGCCGATTTCCTGTCGCGGCGGCGCCGGGCAAGCGGGAAAGCTCCGCTCACCATGCGCGACGTGCTGACGGCGCAAATCAAGGCCTACGAGATCCAGGGCGGCATTTCGATCAAGAACAGCTTTACGCGCATCGGCTGCGACCATGCCGCGCTGATACGTGTCGCGTCAGCGGCGGTGATCACGCATATGTTTGGAGGCACACGGGACCAGATTATCAGCGCTGTTTCCAACGCGTGGGCGGACGGCATTACGCTGAAAGCTTACCGCCAGGCGCCCAACGTAGGCACGCGTAAAAACTGGGCGGCCGGCGACGCGACGAGCCGGGGCGTGCAACTCGCCCTGCTGGCGCTGCGCGGCGCGATGACGATTCCGTCGGTGCTGACGGCGAAAAAATTCGGCTTCTACGAGGCACTTTACCATGGCGAGACTTTTACATTCGAGCGGCCATTGGGAAGCTACGTCATGGAGAATATCCTGTTCAAGTTTGTTCCCGCGGACATGCTCACCCAGACTGCGGTGGAATGCGCGTTCAAGCTGCGGCCGCGCGTACTAGACCGCATAGACGATATCGAGTCGATCACGATCCGCAGCCAGGAGGCAATGATAGGGATCAACGACAAGACAGGGCCGCTGCACAACGCCGAAGACCGCGATCATTGCGCCCAATACGTCGTCGCCGTGGCCCTGCTGTCCGGCCGCCTGACCTCACCCGACCTTCAGGACGATTTCGCGGCCAACCCCGCGATCGACAGTCTGCGCGCTAAGATCCGGATCGTGGAAGACGCCGGATATACGCGCGACTTTTACGATCCCGACAAACGCTCATCCGCGAACGCGCTGGAGATCAGGTTCAAAAACGGCAGCCATGCCCCGGCCATGGCGATCGAATACCCGCTGGGCCATCCGCGGCGCAGGGTGGAAGGGTTCGCGATGATGGACGAGAAGTTCCGGCGCAACCTCGCGCGGCGCTTCACCGGATCAGCGGAGGCAGCGATCCTGGAACTGTGCGCAGACCAAGCGCGGCTTGAGTCGACGGCGGTGGACCAGTTCGTCGACAAGTGTGTGGTCGCCCGACAACAAGACGAGGATATGAAATGAAGCATGTTGCAATGTGGTACGCCATCGTTTTTCTCGGCGCGGCGGGTACTGCTCAGGCGCAATCGTACCCGGCCAAACCGATCCGGATGATCGTGCCTTTCGCGCCGTCCGGCCCGACCGATCTCCTGGCGCGTCTCCTAGCCCAGAAACTGACGGCATCATTCGGCCAGCAGGTGATCGTGGACAATCGCGGCGGCGCGGGCGGCACCATAGGTAGCGAGTTCGTCGCGCGTTCGGCCGCCGACGGGTACACGCTGCTACTGGGCCATATCGGCATCTTCGCGGTCAATCCCACGCTTTATCCCGCGCTGAAATACGACGTGGTGAAGGACTTCGCGCCGGTCTCGCTGGTGGCGGATATCCCTTACGGCATGGTCGTGCACCCCGCTCTGCCGGCCAATGATGTCGCTGGCCTTGTAGCGCTCGCGAAGGCGCGGCCCAAGCAGTTGATGTATGGCTCTGGCGGCGCAGGCGGCGCGTCGCATCTCGCAGGCGCCTACTTCGGCCTGCTCGCGAAGATCGACATCACGCACATCGCATACAAAGGTGCGGGCCCGGCACTCGTCGACCTGATAGCCGGCCAGACTTCGATGATGCTGACGGGTCTGACGCCGCTCATGCCGCATATCGAGGCGGGCAAGCTGCGCGTGCTCGCGGTCGGCAGCGACAAGCGTTTGACCATTCTGCCTAACGTGCCGACCGTGGGAGAGACCGTGAAAGGCTTCCAGGCGACGCAGTGGTACGGCATTGCGCTGCCGGCGCAAACGCCGCGCGAGGTCGTTATGGCGCTCAACGCCGCGCTCCAGAAGGCGATGAGCGGCAACGACGTGAAGGAACGGCTGGCGGCGGGCGGCGCGGATCCGCTGACCAGCACCCCCGAGGCATTCGGCGCCTACATCAAGAGCGAAATCGTGCGGTGGGCGCCGGTCATCAAGGCCGTCGGCGTGGACGTCCTATGACAGGAACGCCGCTCACGCTGGCTTTGGCGCAGTTCGCCTGCGAAACGCGCGACGACGAGATTCCCGATGCCGTGCGGCATCATGCGAAGCGCGGCATCGTCAATATGCTCGGCGTCGCTCTGCATGCGACACAACATCCCCCGGTTCGCATGTTGCTTGATCTTTTCGCGGAAGAAGGCGGGCATCCGAGGGCGTCGGTGCTTGGCTTGGGCGTCAAAACGACGCTGCAGAACGCCGCGATGGCGAATGGTTTGCTCGCGCATTTAGATGACTTCGATGACACGTTCCTGCCCACGGTTTTTCATCCATCGGCACCCACCATACCGCCCGCGATGGCGCTGGCGGAGGGCCGACAGCTGAGCGGCCGGAAGTTGTTGACGGCCTGCGCGCTCGGGCTAGAAGTCTCGTGCCGCATCGCGCAGACCGTGCAGGAGGTGCGTCATGGCGCGGTATGGCATATGACGGGCACCGTGGGTCCGTTTGGCGCCGCCACCGCCGCGGGACGCCTGCTCGGGCTCAACGCCGATGAGATGGCGCGTGCATATGGGCTCGCAGGCACCCAGGCCTCGGGGCTGCGCGAGACCTTTGGCACGATGACCAAGTCGTTTCATCCGGGGCGGGCGGCGCAATCGGGCATCCTGGCCGCGGAACTCGCGAAGCGCGGATTTAGCTCGACCGACTCGATCCTCGAAGGATCGCACGGTTTTATTGCGGCGCTGGCGCCCGGCAGCACTGACCTCGCGCAGGCAGGAGAGGCCCTCAAACTACATTGGGAACTGCTAAACAACGCTTTCAAGCCATACGCCTGCGGCATACTTGCGCACGCAATGGTGGATGCGATGCTTGCGCTGCGCGCGCGTCTCGGTCCGGTGACCGAACGCATCGTGAGCGTGGGCGGCCGGGTAAATCCCCTTGCGATCAAGCTTGAAGGCAACAGCCATCCAAAGTCGGGGCTCGCGAGCCGGCTCTCGTTCCAGCACGCAATGTCCGTGGCATTCATCGATGGCGCCGCTTATCCATCCCAGTTTACCGATGCGCGGGCGTGTGACCCCGCTGTAGCGCGCCTGCGTGAGAAAATAGACATGACGGGCGACGCGGTCATCGGTCAGGACGCCTGCGAGCTGATCCTGACACTGGACGACGGTAGCACGCACAGCGAACACGTTGCCCACGCCACCGGCACGCTCGAAAACCCGATGACGGACGCGCAAATCGATGCAAAGTTTCGCGCGACCGCGCAAAGCGTTCTGCCGTCCGGCCGCGTGGACGAATTGCTCGAGATGCTGGCCCGGCTCGAGCATCTGGACAACGTCGGAGAATTGATGGAACTTTGTCGAATACAACTGTGAAGAGAATATGATGACCGCACGCCCCCGTTTTTTTGCCGCCGCGATACTCGCGTCTGCCGCCACGCTCATTGCGCCCTGCGCGTCGCACGCGCAGAGTTATCCTTCCAAAACGATTCGCATGATCATCCCGATTGCGCCAGGCGGCGGCACCGACGGGATGGGGCGGCTCATCTCGCAGCGGCTGTCGGAGCAACTCGGCGTCACGATAGTCGCGGATAACCGCGCGGGAGCAGGTACGGTCATCGGCACCGAACTGTTCGCCAAATCGCCGCCGGACGGCTATACGCTGATGACTGTCGCGCCGGAGTTCGTGATCAATCCCAGCCTACGCAAGCTGCCGTACGATCCGATCAAGGATTTCACCTGCGTTACTCAGCTCACTTCCGGCGACTATCTGCTTTCAACGCATCCGGCCGTACCGGTGAAGACGACCCGTCAGTTCGTGGCGCTCGCGAAATCGCGGGCCGGGCAGGTTACATTCGGGTCGTCCGGCAATGGCAGCGCCAATCACCTGGCAGGCGTGCTGTTCGCCAGCATGACCAAGACGGATCTCATCCATGTTCCTTACAAAGGCGCCGGGCCGGCCGGGATCGCTCTCCTGAGCGGTGAGACCGACTTCATGTTCGGCAACATTTCATCGTCGATCCAATACGTGCGGCAGGGCAGGATCCGAGCCATTGCGACGACCGGCGCAAAACGATCGACCGTGGTTCCGGACGTTCCGACCGTCACCGAATCGGGCGTGCCCGGTTTCGTCGTAACCGGTTTCTATATCCTGCTCGCGCCCGCGGGCACGCCGGCCGAGGTACTCTCAAGGCTGAACGCCGAATCGGCGAAGGCCATGGAGTCTACGGTGATGAAGGACCGCGTGGCGAACCTCGGGCTGGAGTCGGTCGGCAGGTCCGCCGCCGAATGCAATCAGCTCATCAAGTCGGAAATCGCGAAGTGGGCGCCCATCGTCAAGGCCTCTGGCGCGAAAGCGGATTGAGCAACCAATCGGTCTGCCGTCATGCAGGCGTATCGTCGGTTCCAACCATGGCGTGATAGGAACTCCATGGCCACGCTTCAGCCTTGCGCACCATGCCGGCGCGGACCGGATTGAGGACGACGTAGCGCGCCAGCTCCAAGAGGTAGTTGTCTTTCTCTACAAGGATGCCTTTGTAGCGCCCCTGAAACACATGACCAACGCGGTGATGGCTGCGGTTGATCCATTGTGTGTACACGCCATTTAGCTGGCGCATGCCCAGGGCAAGGTTGCCTTCAATGGTTTCGACGCGATTCTCAATGGTCTAGCGCGCTCAGACATTTACAAATGTTGAATTGCAAGACCTGACCCCGTAGGTCTATTGCTACTAGGCGGTCCGGAGTAACTGCATGCTCGAATTGATTTGCGGCAGCAGGTGAAGCGGACTAAAGGCTGGGCTACTGAGGTGCCGCCATAGCGCTCGATCAGGTGTAGCGACTATTCGTGTTTTCTCTAGCCAGTCGCCGGCGTCGTAGCGCCACAAAAGCTGGCAATGCAAAAGCTAAAAGCAGCCATTTCTGCGGTTCGGGGACGGGCGCAAGCGCGCCAACGTCGCCGGTCAGTTGTGAAAGAGGTATGTCATTGAGAAAAAACCCCTGGCCGAAGTCGAACGGATCTTTGAGTTCGGCGAATCCAGCGACAGTAGGTGGCGGGGCAGTTGAGGACCCGCCGGTGTTGTCGAAAAACACGCCGTTATAGACCGAAGCAAAAAGCTCATAGACAAAACTGCGCGTCTGGCCCGCGGCAATCGAACCGAGATCCAATCTTCCACCGAAAGTATCCAAATCGACCGAGGCGGCGCCGAGAGCCTGGCTAACGACAGCGCTCAGCCCGCCGATCCCTTGCGGGTCGACAAGCACGCTCGTGTAACCAGGCTGAAAGGAGGAATTAGCACCAGCGAGGGTGCCCGTGTAAGACCAGAATGAAGTCCCCCCTCCTTCGAAAAATCGGGCACGCACAGTCGATGTCGGTACTTGGAAGGTCGCGGCGAAATCGGTCATAACGAGTTCCAAGCGGCCGTCGAAGATCAAAAATCTAAAGTCCAAGGGGACGGGACCAGGGCCCGTATTGTGCACTTCCATTTCAAATCTCGCGGTGGCAGTTGCCATGCGACCCAACTCTAAATCGGGGGCGATACGTACACCCGCCGAGTCCCAGCCACCGGGCGACTGGTAGGCACTGATAATCGAACCGCCTACTTGGAAAGACTGCTGGGCCGTGCGAGGTAGAGCATCTGTGCTAGAGCTTATGTCGGAACGAAGGGGGTTATGCAAATTGCTAGCGCAATTAAAGGTAGCGACGAACTGGACTATATCAGTGCAGGCGATGACGGACCAGCTATCCAGCACGATTTCGGCGCGTGCGGTTCCAGCTTGAAGGGCGAGGACTAAGGCGACCGCGGCCGTCCGACCGCATGCGAGATTGAGTCGACGATTGAAATCAACCATGAGGAGACCTCCGCTGAAGGAAAATCGGACGCCGACTACGAAATTATTGAATTCGTTAGACCACCGCTGAACGGATTAAAAAATAAACCGCGCAGAATTATTCCGCAAGAACCGGCAGGGGCCAGTCGAGAAAGTGTAATAATTTCTGACTGTGCCACTGTCATAACGTCGGGGGTCCCACCACTTTATGCCACAGAACTTTCAAGATTTCTCTCCCGAAGCATAGCGTTATGAGCAGCAGTTAACTTTCTTGATCAGAAACGGGCGTAAGAAACCTCACCGTTGGCACAGCGCGCACGCGCCACTTTTTGGAGGACCTCCCGATACTTCGCCTTGATCCCAAACTCCGGAAACTCTGGGATCCGGCCTTTGCAGCCATGCGACCATTTCTTTGTCATAGCAATCCTCTTTCCGCAAACGATAGCACGCCGCTTCCGGCGACAATGAAATGGTCGAGCACGCGCACGTCAACGAGTGCCAACGACTGTTTCAGCGCCTGGGTCAGGGTTTCGTCGGCATGGCTCGGCTCCGCAACACCCGAAGGATGGTTGTGCGCGAAGATGACCGCGCCAGCGTTGTGATGCAGCGCACGCTTGACGACTTCGCGCGGATAGACGCTCGTCTGCGTCAGCGTGCCGCGAAACAGTTCCTCGCTGCCGATCACGCGGTTTTGCGCGTCGAGAAACAAAACGACAAACACTTCGTGCGGCAGCGCCTGCAGTTTCATGCGCAGATAGTCGCGCACCGCCGACGGAGAATTGAGCGCGTTGCCCGTCGCGAGCTTTTCCTTCAATGCGCGGCGCGCGATTTCGAGCACCGCCTTCAACTGCGCATACTTGGCCGGCCCCATGCCCGGCAGTTCGCAAATCTCGCGCTCACTGCCCGTGCACAGCGCGGACAGCGAGCCGGACTGCTGCAGCAATTCGCGCGCGAGATCGACCGCGCTTTTGCCGTTGATGCCCGTGCGCAGGAAAATCGCCAGCAGTTCGGCGTCCGACAGTGCATCCGCGCCCTTGCTCAACAGTTTCTCGCGCGGCCGATCGTCGACCGGCCAGTCCGTTATCGCCATTTCATGCTCCCAGCGTTGACCCGACCATGACTTCAACGCCGCATGCCGCCGCCCGTGGATAGAACTAAAGTCATAGCCGTATCTCGAGCCGGCGCCGCGCCGGTTTGTGCGTCGCGGAATATGGTTTACACTCTTGCGCTCGTCATACGGAAACGGCTGAATCGATAGTGAAAACGGGCCAAAAGCAAATAGTGCTCGGCGTGACCGGCGGCATCGCGGCTTACAAGGCGGCGGAACTCGTGCGCCTGCTCGTCAAAGACGGCATCGAGGTGCAGGTCGTAATGACCGAAGCCGCGTGCGGTTTTATTACGCCGGCAACGATGCAGGCCCTGTCCGGCCGGCCTGTATTCACCGACATGTGGGATGGCCGCATCGCGGACAATATGGCGCATATCGAATTGTCGCGCGGCGCGGACGCGATCGTCGTCGTGCCCGCAACGGCCGATTTTCTCGCCAAGGTCGCCAACGGGCTCGCCGACGATCTGCTCTCGACGCTGTGCATTGCGCGCGAATGCCCGCTGCTGGCCGCGCCCGCCATGAACCGGCAGATGTGGCAGAACAAGGCGACCCAGCGCAACGTCAAGCAACTCGGCGCGGACGGTGTGGTCATACTCGGCCCGGCGAGCGGCGACCAGGCGTGCGGCGAAGTCGGCATGGGGCGCATGCTCGAGGCGCAGGAAATATACGACGCAGTCATTTCGTTCCTGCAACCGAAGCTGCTCGCGGGCAAAAATATTCTGATTACCGCGGGGCCGACATTCGAAGCGATCGATCCCGTGCGCGGCATCACCAATCGCAGCTCGGGCAAGATGGGCTATTCGATCGCGCGCGCGGCGCTCGATGCCGGCGCACAGGTCACTCTGGTCAGCGGGCCGGTGGCGCTCGAAGCGCCGGCCTCGGCACGCGTCGAGCAAGTCGAGAGCGCCGTGCAGATGTTCGAAGCCGTTAAAAAGCACGCGAAGGCAGCGGACATTTTTATCGCAGTCGCCGCGGTTGCCGACTATCACGCCGCCAAAACGAGCAAGCAAAAAATTAAGCGCACCGATGCCGACCTGAGCCTGACGCTGGTGCCCAATCCGGACATCCTCGCGTGGGTCGCCGCCCTGCCCAAGCCGCCGTTCTGCGTCGGCTTCGCGGCCGAGAGCCAGAACCTGCGCACGTTCGCCGATGCCAAGCGCCGCAAAAAGAAAGTCCCGCTGATGGTCGCCAATCTCGCGCAGGACGCGATCGGCGCCGACGACAACGAAATCACCCTGCTCGACGACGCCGGCATCCACACGCTGCCGCGCGCGCCGAAGCCGGAAGTCGCCCGCCAGCTCGTGGCTTACATCGCGAAACTCCAGCAGGCGAAGAAAAACAAAAAAGCCTAGCCGGAATCGTGCGCAGCAACG
>Ga0207676_10002384_pt1 | contig 13414 bp, 6 predicted proteins | sample KBSSwiS72_FD_184307 | JGI IMG/M metagenome (GOLD analysis project Ga0207676, IMG submission 184307) | Switchgrass rhizosphere microbial communities from Kellogg Biological Station, Michigan, USA - KBS Switchgrass S7-2 (SPAdes) (version 2) | ecosystem: Host-associated > Plants > Roots >... | reverse complement strand
TCCAGCCGGTCGGTGTGCGATGACCACACCGCGGCGTCCGGCTTGATCAGCAACTTCTCCGCGATCGACTTCATGGGTGTCCATCATGCCAAGATCGACGCAACTGTCCATCAGTTGCGGGGTAGCGAAACGAAACACCCCACAACTTGTGGACCGTTGCGCGGATCTTGGGCTGCCGCGACGCGGGTGGCGGGGCGACGCGGGTGGCGGGGCGACGGGTGGCGGGGCGACGGGGCCGGGCTACTCGATGCAGGCGCGGCCGAGCAGACCCTTGACCTCGGACAGGAAGCTGGGCGAGGGGTCCACCGGGTAGTCGTGGAAGGCGAACATCTTCGAGCCACCGCCCGGCGACCGCAGCCGCAGCTGCAGCGGCGATGACCCCTGGTGCGACGTCAGGATCCGCCGGAACTCCTGCACCAGCTCGGCGTTGATCTGCTTGGCCTCGGCCACCACGACGACGGGGGTCGTGCCGTCCGGGGAGACGGTGGTGAGGTCGAGCACCATGAGGTCCATGCCGACCACGGTGACCGCGTTCTCCCGGCGGTTGATGCGGCCACGAACGGCGACCGCGACCCCCTCGGCGAGCTCCCCACCGAAGAGCTCGTAGCTCTTCGGGAAGAACAGCACCTCGATGCTGGCCGACAGGTCCTCGATGGTGGCGATGGCCCACGACTTGCCCTCGCGGGTGACGCGCCGCTGCAGCGTCGTGATGAGGCCGGCGATCACGACCTGGGTGCCGTCGGCCACCTCGTCGTCGAGCAGGCTGGCGACCGGGTTCTCCCCGTGCTTGCGCAGCAGGCGTTCCGCGCCCGCGAGCGGGTGGCTCGACACGTACAGGCCGAGCATCTCCTTCTCGAAGTCGAGCTTGACCTTGTGCGGCCACTCCTCGCGTTCGAAGTCGAAGTTGAGCCCGATGATCGGCGCGTCCGGCTCGTCGTCGACCAGCTCGGAGAACAGGTCGAACTGACCGACCGCCGCGTCGCGCTTGATCCCGATGACCGCGTCGATGGCCTGGCTGTGGTGGTCCAGCAGGCCGCGCCGGGTGTGCCCCAGCGAGTCGAACGCGCCCGCCTTGATCAGCGACTCCACCGTGCGCTTGTTGCACACCACCAGCTCCGAGCGCTGCAGGAAGTCCGCGAACGAGGTGTACGGCCCGCCCTTCTGCCGTGTGTCCACAATGGACGCCACCACGTTCGCGCCGACGTTGCGGATCGCGCCCAGCCCGAACCGGATCTCCTCGCCGACCGGGGTGAACTGCAGCGTCGAGGAGTTGATGTCGGGCGCCAGCACCCGCACACCCATCCGCCGGCACTCGGCCAGGTAGATGGCCATCTTGTCCTTGTCGTCGCCCACGCTGGTCAGCAGCGCCGCCATGAACTCGGCGGGGTAGTTGGCCTTCAGGTACGCGGTCCAGAACGAGATGATGCCGTACCCGGCGGTGTGGGACTTGTTGAACGCGTACCCGGCGAAGGGAACCAGGATCTCCCACAGCGTACGGATGGCCACGTCGCCGTACCCGTTGTCGCGCATGCCGGCGGCGAACGGCTCGAACTCCTTGTCGAGGATCTCCTTCTTCTTCTTGCCCATCGCGCGGCGCAGCATGTCGGCCTTGCCCAGCGAGTAGCCCGCCACCCGTTGGGCGATCGCCAGCACCTGCTCCTGGAAGACGATCAGCCCGTACGTGGTGTCGAGGATGTCGGCCAGCGACTCGCGGAACTCCTCGTGGATCGGCACCACCGGCTTGCGGCCGTTCTTGCGGTCGGCGTAGTCGATGTGCGCGTTGGCCGCCATCGGACCGGGCCGGTAGAGCGCGAGCACGGCGGCGATGTCCTCGAACCGGGTCGGCGCCATCGCCCGCAGCAGCGCCCGCATCGGGCCACCGTCGAGCTGGAACACGCCCAGGGTGTCGCCGGCCGCGAGCAGGTCGTACGTCTTGTCGTCCTCGAGCCGCTCGGCGGAGAGGTCGAACGAGGCCTCGCGGTTGGCCCTGACGTTGTTCACCGCGTCGTCGATGACGGTCAGGTTGCGCAGGCCCAGGAAGTCCATCTTGAGCAGGCCGACCGACTCGCAGGACGGGTAGTCCCAGCCGCTGATGATGGAGCCGTCCTCGCGGCGCCAGATCGGCAGCACCTCGAGCAGTGGCTGGCTGGACAGGATCACCCCGGCCGCGTGCACGCCGGGCTGCCGGATCAGGCCCTCCAGCCCGCGCGCGGTCTCGAACACCTTCGCCGACACCGGATCGGACTCGATCAGGGACCGGACCTCGGCCGCCTCGCCGTACCGCTCGTGGGTCTGGTCGACGATGCCCTTGAGCGGGATGTCCTTGCCCATCACGGCCGGCGGGAACGCCTTGGTCAGCCGCTCGCCCACCGCGTACGGGTGGCCGAGCACCCGGCTCGCGTCCTTGATCGCGGCCTTCGCCTTGATGGTGCCGAACGTGATGATCTGGCAGACCTTCTCGTCGCCCCACCGCTCGGTGACGTAGCGGATCATCTCGCCGCGCCGGCGCTCGTCGAAGTCCAGGTCGATGTCGGGCATCGAGATGCGCTCGGGGTTGAGGAACCGCTCGAAGATCAGCTTGTGCACGATCGGGTCGAGGTCGACGATGCCCAACGCGTACGCCACCAGGCAGCCGGTGGCCGAGCCACGCCCGGGCGCCACCCGGATCCCGTTGCGCTTGGCGTAGTTGACGATGTCAGCCACGACCAGGAAGTAGGCCGGGAAGCCCATCTCCTCGATGATCTTCAGCTCGTAGTCGACCCGCTCGGAGTACTCGGCGTCGTAGCCGTCCGGGAACCGCTCGGCGAGCCCGGCGTAGGTCTCCTTGGCCAGCCACGACTGCTGGGTCTCCCCGTCGGGCACCGGGAACAGCGGCATCCGGTTGACCTCGGCGAAGACCTCGTCGTACGGGCCGATCCGCTCGGCGACCAGCAGGGTGTTGTCGCACGCCTCGGCGAGCTCGCCCGGGAAGAGCGCGCGCATCTCGTCGGCCGTGCGCAGGTAGTAGCCGTCGCCCTCGAGCCGGAAGCGCTTCGGGTCGTCCAGCGTGCGGCCGGAACCCACGCAGAGCAGCGCCTCGTGCGTCGGCGCCTGGTCCTGGGTGACGTAGTGGGAGTCGTTGCTCGCCAGCAGCGGCATGTTCAGCTTGCGGGCGATCTCCAGCAGGCCGGTCCGGACCCGCTTCTCGATCTCGATGCCGTGCTCCATCAGCTCCAGGAAGAAGCTGTCCCGGCCGAAGATGTCCTGGTACGCCGCGGCCGCGTCGAGCGCCTCGGCCGGCTGGCCCAGCCGCAGCCGGGTCTGCACCTCGCCGGACGGGCAGCCGGTGGTCGCGATGAGCCCCTTCGCGTACCGGGAGATCAGCTCACGGTCCATCCGCGGCTTGTAGTAGAAGCCTTCGATGCTGGCCAGGCTCGACAGCTTGAACAGGTTGCGCAGGCCCTCGGCGCTCTCCGCGAGCATGGTCATGTGCGTGTACGCGCCGCCGGCCGAGATGTCGTCGGCCCGGTCGCCCGGTCCGCCCCAGAACACCGGCTTCTTGTGGAACCGGTCCTCCGGCGCCAGGTAGGCCTCGATGCCGATGATCGGCTTCACGCCGGACGCCTTCGCCTCCTGGTAGAAGCCGAACGCGCCGAACATGTTGCCGTGGTCGGTCATCGCGACGGCGGACATGCCCAGGCGGGAGGTCTCGGCGAACAACGGCTTGAGCTGGGCCGCGCCGTCGAGCATCGAGTACTCCGTGTGCACGTGGAGGTGCACGAACCCATCGCCTGCCATGGCTCCCTCGTACTGATCGAGCGGCGGCTGGGAGGATGCCGCGAGCCTGACGAGCCTAACCCCGACCTATGACGGATCCCCCGGTTCGACACTCCCGCACGTACGGCCGAAATGCCAAGATCCGCACAGATGTCCGGTACGGGTCAGCAGTAGTTGGCCCCGCCGATGAACGCCGCTTTCAGGTACGACGAATCGCCCGCGCGCATGACGCTGACGTTCTTGCCGGGGTCGAGCTCGAAAATGATGCCCCGGCCGGACAGCGTCGTGACCAGGAAGGCCGGGTTGCCGCCGGCCCGGGTGAGATCCTGCCCGGTGATGCCAGCGTAGATCTTCTTCAGCTGCGTCAACGGCGTGCCGAGGTAGACGCCGGACGGCGTGGGCAGGTCGAGCCCTCTGTTGGTCACCATGTACAGCGTCCCGTCGGCGTGGAACGAGAGCAGGACGTCCTTCCACTTGCCCGTACCGCGGGCGGTGGTGTTGCTCGGGCACGGCGCGGCACCGGCGCTGATCTGGTCGAGCCCGGCCGCGCGCAGCGACTGCAGGGTCTCGTCCAACTGGTACGGACCGGCGCCGTCCACGGTGAACTCGAACAGGTTGGACGGCGTCTCGCTGACGTCGGGCGAGGCCCCGTCGGTGGGACCGTCCGAGCCAGCACTGGGGGTCGATCCGGACGGACCGGACGGCCCGGGGTTGCCGATCGCGGCCGGCTTTGAGCAGCCGGTCAGCGCAACCGACGCGACGAGCAGCGTCGACGTGACGATCATGCCAATGCGCCTCACGCCGTCCAGAGAAGCGGATGGGGACCGCGCGTGCAACCCCGCAGGTCGAAGCGCCCGAGTCGAACCGCCGACACCAATGGCTCGTTTCATTCAAGGATCTAACTTTTTCCCGTTCAGGTTCCTCCCGCCTGGGTATTGCACCTGCCAACCGGAAGGAGACGGATTTGTCCGTCCTGAGTCGACCCTCGGCCCGATGGGTGCGCCGCAGCGTGCTCATCGTCGCCGCCACCGTGACGATGATCGCGGGCACCATGAGCAGCAGCTCGGCCGCGACCCACAACGACTCCCTGATCGCCGTCACCGATAAGGGTTTCGTACGCGGTACGGAGGTCAATGACGTCCGCCAGTTCCGCGGCATCCCGTACGCCGCCCCGCCCACCGGAGACAACCGCTGGCGCCCGCCGCAGCCCGCCGCCCGCTGGCAGGGCATCCGCGACGCGTCCCAGTTCGCGCCGCACTGCGCACAGCTCGGCGGTGCCTTCGGCCTCGCCAGCGACAGCGAAGACTGCCTCTACCTGAACGTGTTCATGCCCAAGCTCGCCCTCCAGGAACTGCCGTTCGCGCCGGTCATGGTGTGGATCCACGGCGGCGCCCTGGTGACCGGCCTGAGCGACGTCTACGACCCCAGCCCGCTCGTCGCCAAGGGCGTGGTCGTCGTGACCATCAACTACCGGCTCGGTGCGCTGGGCTTCCTCGCCCACCCCGCGCTGGCGGCCGAGTCCCCGCAGGGCGCCGCCGGCAACTACGGCCTGCTCGACCAGCAGGCGGCGATGGAGTGGGTGCAGCGCAACATCCGCCACTTCGGCGGAAACCCGCACAACGTGACCATCTTCGGCGAGTCGGCCGGCGGCCTGTCGGTACACACGCAGCTCGCCTCGCCGCTCGCGGCCGGGCTGTTCGACAAGGCGATCGTCGAGTCCGGCGCGTACCAGCCGACCCAGCCCTCGCTCGCCGCGGCCGAGACCTCCGGGTCGAACTTCGCCACGGCCGCCGGCTGCGCCGACCAGTCCGCGACCTGCCTGCGGGCCCTTCCGGTGGCCACGATCCTGGCCAAGCAGACCGGCGGGGTCGAGGCGCCGACCGTGGACGGCTTCTTCCTCAAGCAGTCGATCACGGACGCGTTCACCTCGGGCAACTTCAACAAGGTGCCGGTCATCGAGGGCAGCAACCACGACGAGTGGCGGCTGTTCGTGGCCCAGGCCGAGGCGGTCACGCATGTACCGCTGTCCGCCGCCGGCTACCCCGGCGCGGTAGCCCGACTCGTCGGTCCGGCCAACGCGGCCGCGCTGCTCCCCCACTACCCGCTGGCCAACTTCCACAGCCCCAGCGAGGCGCTCGGCGCGCTCGGCACGGATGCGATCTTCGCGTGCAACTCGCGCAAGCTCACCTCCGCGCTGGCCGCCAGCACCAAGGTGTTCCAGTACGAGTTCAACGACCCGAACGCGCCGGTTCAGTTCTTCACCGGGATCAGCTTCCCGATGGGTGCCTACCACGCGTCCGAGATCCAGTACCTGTTCGGCTCGTTCGGCCAACCGCGGCCGGCGATGACCGACGACCAGACCAAGCTGTCCCAGACGATGGTCCGCTACTGGACCCAGTTCGCCTGGTTCAGCAACCCGAACACGTTCGTCACGCCGTTCTGGCCGCGCTTCGACGCGACCAAGCTGCAGGACCAGGCGCTCGTCCCGGGCACGTCGTTCACCGACATCAACTTCACGACCGACCACCAGTGCTCGCTGTTCGGCATCCCGGCCACGACCTGAGCGACTGACCGCCAAGGGGTTGTCGCGCGCTGATCGCCAGCCAGGCCGCGACAACCCCTTGGCCTTCCCTTCTGCTCGACCCGTCCGCGCCGACCGTTCTGTACAAGTTGATCATGAGGTTAGACGGCCATGATCGCGGGACGGGTCTGTGGTTGGGCGGCCGGCGGGGCGGGCGGTCCGCGTACTTATGCGCATGGCGGGTGTCGGGTGGGTGCCCGCGCGGCGGTAAGGGACCTGACTGCTTCGATCCGTGGCCGCACCTAGCGTGATCGGGTATGCCTCCTATCCGACCTGTCCGACTCGCCGCACCAGTAGTGCTCGCGGCCGTACTCTTCGTCGCCGCCGGTTGCGGCGGCAAGTCCAGCCAGGACGCCGCCGGCCCGGGCCCGGCCGCCACCACCGGCCAGCCCAGCGGCACCGCGCAGCCCCCCAAGTCGGACGCACCCCCGACCACGGGGAGGACGACCACCACGAGTTCCTCCACGTCCGACTGGCCGAACCCGGAGGACTGCATCTCCTACAACCCGTCCACGCTGACCACGGCCTTCTCGTCCGGGGTCTATACCGTCAGCAGTGGTTCCGTCGCGGTGATCCGGGTCCATGGCCAGCAGGGCGACAACACGGGGCAGAAGGCCCTGGCGTTGGCGCAGCACTACAAGCGGCACTGCTTCATCGGTCGCAACAACCCCCGACCCGACCCGGGGCCGTACAGCATGGACTACTGGCGCGACTCGTCCGGGCAGAACCCGACGATCCCCGACCAGGAGAACGACTGCTCGCCGTACAACCGGAACAACCTGACCGTGGAGGACATGGGCGGGGGCGACGGCTGGCGGGTCAAGGACCACGACCACGTGCTGCACCTGTTCGACAACGGGAAGGACGCGCAGAACGGCAAGCTGGTCATTTCCAAGTACTCGAAGGTCTGCTCGTTCGGGGACGGGGACAACGACCAGGACGTCATCACCTACTGGTTGTGACCACCCCGTAATGTCTCGGGGCATGTCTCCCCTCAGACTCGTCGTACCGCTGGTCGTCGCCGCGGCGTTGCTCGCCGGATGCGGCAGCAAGCAGGCCCCGACCAGCGGTGGGCCGACGGCGGACCAGACCGTTCCGGCGACCACCGCGGCGGTCACACCAAGCTCGACGCCGGCGGCCACCAACGGCGGCGGGAGCGGCGGCGGAGGCGACTGGCCGTCTCCGGAGGACTGCGTCTCCTACAACCCGACCTCACTGACCACGCACTACGAGGCGGGGATCTGGACGGTCGGCGACGGCTCGGTGGAGGCGGCGCGCGTCGAGGGCGGCCCGTCCGACAACAAGGGTCAGAAGCTGCTCGCGCTCGCCCAGCACTACAAGCGGCACTGCTACCTCGGCCGGGGCCGGATGTACGAGGACACCAACAACCAGGTGTTCGACTACTGGCGCGACCCGACCGGCCAGACCGCGGCCATCCCGGACCAGGACACCGACTGTTCGGCGTACGACCCGACCAACCTGACCGTCGAGGACATGGGCGGCAACGAGGGCTGGCGGGTCAAGGACCACGACCACATCCTGCAGCTCTTCTTCACCGAGCAGGACGCCCGAGCGGGCCAGTTGGTGCTGTCGAAGTACACGAAGGTCTGCCTCATCGGCGACATCTCGTACTCCCTGTGATCTTCCGATCTCAGCGATGCCCGTGAATGCCAGCACATCGACGATCGGGCCATTTACGACAGGCACCGATCCCACTACTGTCGGCGACCATAGTGGGAGGTATGTCGTCAGGCCCGCCGTTGCCCGGTGGGGGCCCGGTCGATGTGCCGCCGCAGACAGTGGCGGGCTTCGAAGTCATGGGCGAGTTGGGACGCGGTGGGCGCACCGTCACCTACCGCGTACGTCGGCATACCTCCATCTATGCGATGAAGATCCTCCAGCGACGCGGCGAGGAAGAGTCGCCCCACCGGGCGTTCTGCCGCGAGGCGGCGCTGCTCGCATCGGTTAACGATCCGGGCCTGGTTCGGGTTCACGAGGTTGGCACGGCCGACGGCCAGCCGTACCTGATCATGGAATACGTCGACGGGCAGTCGCTGACCAGCGTGCTCGCCGACGGGCGGCTTCCGGTCGTGCGGATCGCGCAGATCGGCATCGACGTGGCCAGGGCGCTCGGCGCCGCCCATCGCGCCCGGCTCGTCCACCGCGACGTCAAACCGGCCAACATCATGGTCAGTGCCGACAGTGCGGCACGGGTCATCGACTTCGGGTTGGCGGTCCGACCCGGTGACGTCGACGAGACGACCACCGCCGGCACCCTGCTCTACTGCGCCCCCGAACAGGCCGGCATGCTGCATCGGCCGGTGGATGGCCGGGCCGACCTCTACGCGCTCGGTGCGGTGCTCTACGAGTGCGCCACCGGGCAGCCCCCGTTCTCCGCCCGCGACCTGGGTGAGCTGATGCGGCTGCACGCCACCGCGGCGCCGCCCGACCCGCGACTGGCCCGGCCGGACCTGCCGCCGGCCCTTGCCGCGGTCATCCTCCGGCTGTTGGCCAAGGACCCCGATGACCGCTACCAGAGCGCAACCGGAGTCGCGGCGGACCTGGCCCGGATCGCCGCCGGCGAGACCGACTTCGCCCTGGGTACGGCCGACCACGCACAGCCCCGGCAGGACCACCCGCTGACCGGGCGGGACACTGAGCTGTCCGCCCTGATGCGACGGTGGGAGGCCGCGCGCGGCGGGCCTCGCGGTGGCGTGGCCGTGGTCGAGGGCGCGGCCGGCAGCGGCAAGACCCGGCTCGCCCGGGAGGTGGCCGCCCGGGTCCGCGGCGAGGGCGGTCTGGTGCTGACCGGCGAGTGCGAGCCCGAGCACGGGATGCCGCTGGCGCCGTTGCGCCGTGCGGTCGACGACCACCTGGCCGCGATCGCCGCGATGCCGCCGACGCAGCGGGCGGTCGAGCTCGACCGGGTACGGGCGGCGGTGGGTCCGGGCGCCGCGCTGTTGCGCGGCCTGTCGCCCGCCCTCGACGCCCTGCTCGACGCGCCCGGCCTGCCCGACGAGGACCGCCATCAGCAGTTCCCGATCGCGGTGGCGTCGTTCCTGGCCGCGCTGACCGACAACGGCGTCGGTTCGGTCCTGCACCTCGACGACGTGCACTGGCTCGACGACGCCACGCTGCGGGTGCTGTCGATCCTGGCCGAGCGCCTGCCCGACCTGCCGCTGCTGGTGCTCGCCACCGGCCGGGACGGTCCGCCGAGCGCGGCCGTCATGGGCCGCCTGCGCTCGACCGTCGGCCCGACCCTCGACCTCACCGTGGCGCTGCGGCCGCTGCGACCCGAGGTGATCGGCGGCCTGGTCTCCTCGGCCACCGGCGGCCTGGTGGTCGACGACGCCACCGCGACCACCCTCGCCGCCCGCAGCGACGGCAACACGTTCACGCTGCTGCAGTACCTCGACGCCGTGCTGGACGCGGGACTGCTGCGCCCCGACTGGGGTCGCTGGCAGCTCGACACCGACCACCTGAACAGCGTGCGGCTCGCCGACGACCTGATCCTGCGCCGGCTCGACGGGCTCGACCCCGACAGCCGGTACGTGCTCGGGGTGGGCGCGGTCTACGGGTCGGTCTTCGACCCCGGCGTCGTCGCCGCCGTGTGCGCGCTGACCCGGTCCCGGATGCTCGAGGTCGCCGACGCCGCGGCCTGGCGCAACCTCATCGAACGGCGTGAGGGCGGCCGGTACGCCTTCCCGCACGACCGGATCCGCGAGGCCCTGCTCGACCAGTTCGACGCGGACGCGCTCTCCGGCGTGCACCAGCGGATCGCCGACGTCCTCGAGGCCGCCGGCGACCAGGGCCCGGAGGCGGTGTTCGGGCTGGCGCGCCACTGCCTCGCCGGCGATCCGGAGGGCCACCCCGAGCGGGTCTACCGGGCCTGCCATGCGGCCGGCCAGCTGGCCTTGGCCGACCACGCGCCGCTGGAGGCGTTGAGCTACCTGGAGCGGGCCGGCGCGGCGGCCGAGCACGCCGCGCTCAGCCCCGACTTCGCCTTCCTCTTCCTGCTGGCCACCGCCCAGCAGCGAGCCGGCCGCTTCGGCGACGCGATCCGCACCGCCGAGGTGGCCCACCGGCGCGCGACGTCGGCGTTCGAGCGGGCCCGGGCGCTGAGCCTGTCCGCGCAGGCCCTAGACACCGCCTGGGAGAGCGAGGGGGTGACGGACGTGGTCCAGCGGGCGCTCGGCGAGCTGGGCCGCGCGCCGTCCACCAGCTTCCCCGTACTGGCGCTCTCTACACTGTGGACTGTCCTGGTGGGACAGACCATCCGGTTCACGCGGATCGGCCGGGGTCGCGCCCGGGGCCGCAAACGCGACCTGTACCGGCTCGAGTCCAACCTCTACAGCGCCGGCGCCTGGGCGTTCGCCCGCCAGATGAAGCCGTTGCACGCTGTGCTGTTCCGAATGCGCCAGACCCTGCCGGTGGTCCGGATCGGGGTCGGCCCGGAGGAGACGCGGATGCGGCTGGGCCTGACCGCCATGAACATGGCGATGGGCCGCATCCGGGCCGGTCGACGGCAGTTGACCCGGGCGCGGGCCGCCGCCCACGTCGTCGGCGACCCGATGCTGTCGGGCACCGTCGCCTGGATCGACGGCTTCACGAGCCACACGTACGGGCTCGACCAGGGCGAGCGGCTGCGCCGCGTGCAGGAAGAGCACAGCCGCTGGCTCGAGGTCGGGCTGCAGAGCGACCTCACCCTCGTCCTCGCCTGGGACGCCGTCCACCGTGGACAGATCCGGGAGGCGCAGCGGGTCGTCGACCTGCGCGAGGGGTTGCTCAAGCTGGTCGGCCAGGCCGGTGGCGAGGCGACCGCCCGGTTCGAGCACGGCACCGCGGCCCGCGGTATCGCGGCCGCCCTGCTCGCCTGGCAGGACAACGGCGAGAAGGCGCTCGCGCTGCTCGGCCTGAGCCCCGACGAGACGCGGTCGGACTGGGAGCGGCTGCCGGTGCGCGGCACGGCCATGGTGGTCGCGTACGAGATGCGCGAGCTCGGCGACGTCTTCGACCGCGCGGTGGCCGAGTTCGACGCGCTGACCGTACCGATCAGGGTGCTGATCCCGCTCGCCCTGGGCTACTACGCGACCCGGTCGCTGGGCCGGCTCGACCAGTGCCGCCTCGCCACCGGGGTGGAACGGGCGGTCCGGCTCGAGCAGGCCACCAACGCGGTGCGGCTGCAGCGCAGGACCGCGCGGATCCCGGTGCTGCGCGCGCACTACGAGGTCGCGTACGCGTCGCTGATGCAGGTGCGGGGCCAGCCGAAGGCAGCCCTGCGGCACCTGGCCCGGGTCGAGCCGACGCTGCTCGCCGTCGACGCGCCGGCCGTCGCGTTCGAGGCCGCCCGGGTACGCGCGTTCGCGCTGCGCGACCTGCGGGTCCTGGGCGAGTCCGAGCGGCAGGCCCAGGCCGCGCTCGCCATCGCCCTGGAGCAGGACTGGCGGCACCGGGCCCGGCGTACCGCGGCCGAGTTCGGCCTCGGCGACCCGCCTTCGGTGCCCGACCTCGGCATCGCCAGCACGAACGAGGCGATCGCGCTCAGCCGCTTCCGGCAGCGCCTGGACGCGATCGAGCAGCTCGGGTTGGCCGCGTCCCGGGTGCTCGACCCGGTACGACTGGCCGCGATCGCGCTGGACGAGACGATCCGGATCCTCGGGGCCGAGCGGGCGTTCCTGTTCCTGGCTGACGGGCAGCCGGTCGGCGACGGGCATCCGCCCCAGCTCGTCCCGGGCAGCGGCCGCGACGCCGAGGGCAACGACCTCGACCAGCTCGTCGACTACAGTGCGTCCACTGTGGACCGTGTTCGCCGATCGGGCATACCGGTCGTCATCACCGGCACGGAGGACAGCACGACCCTCGGCCAGAGCGTGTTCCTGCACGGCCTGCGCAGCATCATGGTCGCCCCGGTCCAGCTCGACGGGCGCCTGCTCGGCGTGGTGTACCTGGACAGCCGGGTGGCGAAGGGCATCTTCACCCCGGACGACGCGGGCGTGCTGACCGCCATCACCAACCACATCGCGGTCGCGCTGGAGACCGCGCGGGCGGCCCAGCTCGAGGTCGCGGTGGCCGCGGCCAACCGGCAACGCGACCTGGCCGAGACGCTCCGGGACGCTCTCGCCGAGATCACCGGAACGCTGCAGCCCGAGCCGGAGTCGGTGCTGCTGCGCCTGCGTCGAACGGTCGTCGGCAGCGTCGGCGCGGACCGCGCGTTCCTCGTCCTCGGCCAGCCGGACGGCGGCGCGGTGCGGATCCACACTTCCGACACCGAGCAACCGTCCCACGTGGAGCCCGGACCGGTGCTGAGCCAGCTGCTCACCGCCAGCGCCACCGTGGTCGGGACGAGCGCGACCGGCCGGCCCGAGCTGCTGGCCGACGTCGAGTCCTGCTGGCTCGCGATCCCGCTGCTGGCCCGCAGCGAGCACCTCGGCCTGCTGCTGCTCGCTTCCCGCGACCCGCACGCCTACGACGACGGCCGGGCCGATCTGGCCACCGCGCTGGTCGGGCAGGCGATGGTCGCCTACGAGAACGCCCGCCTCTTCGCCCAGGTGCAGCACCTGGCCACCACCGACGACCTGACCGGGGTGGCCAACCGGCGCCACTTCTTCGACCTGGCCGCCCGCGCGCTGAACCGGGCCCGAAGCGACGGCTACGGGCTGGTCGCGGTGATGGTCGACATCGACCACTTCAAGGCGATCAACGACCAGTACGGGCACCAGGTCGGCGATGAGGTGATCCAGATCGTGGCGACCCGGCTCAACCGGTTCGCCCGCGCCGAGGACGTGCTGGGCCGCTACGGCGGCGAGGAGTTCTCGCTGCTGATGCGCGGCGGCGGGCAGGACCCGGGCGCGGCCGCCGAGCGGCTGCGCTCGGCGATCGCCGACCATCCGATCGTCACCCGGTCGATCACCCTGACGGTCACGGTCAGCGTGGGCGCCGCGATCCTGCGACCCGAGGACACCACCGTCGAGACCTTCCTCGGGCGGGCGGACCAGCGCCTGTACGAGGCGAAGCGGGGCGGGCGGAACCGGGTCGCGACCGACTGACCACCCGCTCCCGCAGGGGTTGGTGGGATGA
>Ga0207676_10002380_pt1 | contig 13422 bp, 12 predicted proteins | sample KBSSwiS72_FD_184307 | JGI IMG/M metagenome (GOLD analysis project Ga0207676, IMG submission 184307) | Switchgrass rhizosphere microbial communities from Kellogg Biological Station, Michigan, USA - KBS Switchgrass S7-2 (SPAdes) (version 2) | ecosystem: Host-associated > Plants > Roots >... | reverse complement strand
AGGCTGGGAAAATCCAATAAGATCCTCTCTACGAAGAGTATTAATCAGATGTTGACCCCTGAAATAGACAACGTTGCCCTGGGCTGGCTGGTGGACGGAAAAGATGACTCGGCGCGATTCAGTTTCGCCGGCAGCAATGTGGGCTACAAATCCCGCATGCTGGCCTACATGAATTCGGGACGAGGCGTCGTCGTGATGACGAATGGAGAGAATGGCGCGGAGCTAACAACTGAGATTCTACGCAGTGTTGCGGCCGAATATGGCTGGCCCGATTTTCATCCCCGAGAGAGAGTCATCGCCCAAAGTTGATCCGGCCATTTACGACGCTTACGTCGGTGAGTATGAGATTGCTCCCGGGTTCATACTCTTCGTGTCCAGAGAAGGAGACAAGTTATTTAGTCGGGCAATGCCGATACCCACGCCCCCGAGCATGACCGATCAGCCAAAGTCAGAGATGTTTCCGGAATCGGACACTAAATTTTTCGTAAAGGATGCGGATGCACAGTTCACGTTTGTGCGTAACGACAAAGGACAAGTAGTGCAGGTGAATATCCAGCGGACTACGCGTCTGTTTGAGGCGAAAAAAATCAAATGACGCTTTGACCGCCTGAAACTCCTGCGTTGCAAACGTGCCTGCGGAATACCTGAGATATTTGGCTGGGAGGCAGGGATCGAACCCCGATAGCCAGATCCAGAGTCTTAACTGACCATTTTCTCTCAGTCGTTGTCAGTTCCTTTTTGTGCTGATTCATTACCGTTCGACTGCTTACTCATTCTCTGTGTGTCTCACAGTATCGCGCCGTTTGTTTGGGTTGGCACACTATCGGCACCCAAGAAAGTAAACAAACGCGGAACCCCCCATATACGGGAGTCAAAAAACAAAAAAGGAAAAAAGCTTGCTCACAGGTGACTTGTCAACAATCTTATCCTGTCAAAACGTTCAACTGTCAAAACGTTCAACTTGACAGGGGCATTCCGCCATCACTACATTGTGGTGGGGACGCCGAGAGTCGAACTCGCAAAGCCGTGAAGCTACAAGATTCCTAGTCTTGCGCGTTTGCCTTTTTCGCCACGTCCCCGCTGGAAGAAATTTATTTGCCTAGCCTCAGAGGGGACTCGTTGACGCGAAACCCTCTGAGGTTTTCTGTTTTACGCCCCGCTAAGTCGGCATCTCGACGGTGCTTTTCTTTCTTCTCATTCCACTTGTCCCTCCAGAAAGACATCTTTACAGCAAAGTAGGTTTTGTAAGAAGGACTTAATTCGCAGGAATTATGGCCCAATTTAGCGGCTTTTTCCTCCGAATTAAACCCTCTCTGAGAGGCATAATTAGTGCTAATTATGTCCTCGTTCTTCTCTGTCCTTTCTGACGCTTTCTATGATGGCATTAACAACGTCCTTCCACTTCCACTTAGGCCAGCTAGTCTGAAGCCAACGTCTTAGGGTTCTACCGTCATCATTCGCTTCAGGAAACAGTTCTTCGGCAATGTCAATCGCCAGAATTTTCTTTGTCGGCGTTCCTTCGTCGTAACGTCGCATTACCGCAGCTCTGATCGTCTCGAAGAACTGTTTGTTATTTTGGAAATATTCGGATGGCTTGCCTCGTCCCCGCGCAAAAAGGGAGAGTGCTGTGTTAAGAGCTGAACGAGCCTCTGTGGTTTCAAAATCAAATTCTTCAACGGTGAAGATGCGTCCATGAGTGGGCCACCAATGAAGGTTTAAGACAAAACTGAAACCTTCATGCGTTATTCTGCATGCGTGCCACAGCGTATAAGTGGTCTCAAACCCACGTCTGGTATCCATACCAAATAACGGCACAGGCGGCATGTGCGGTTTCTCTGTGAATTCACAGCCCAAGATTTCGACAGTAAGCGGTTGCCATTTCGGAGCAAAGTGGTCTCGCCCAACCACAAGTTTAGAGTGCAAGCCATCGAGTTCCCGTTGGACTATCGGAATCGGCCATAACCGGCCCGGTTCATTTTGTAATCGCTTAAAAAAACGACCTCGCGAACTTAGCCCTAGCTCAGAACGGCTTGCGGAAAAAGAAAAGTCGGCGTGGAATAACTCAGGATTCTGACAAAAAGGACATTGAACGGGCGCACTCACCAGATCGGCCTCCCTGTGGCCTCTCCCTGACTTGCTGTATCCGGCCCGCCTGTTACGTTCAGGGAAGTCGCAACTTGTCCTCTAGGTCTATCCTGGCCGGACAAACTGAGAGTCAAGGCGAGCCGAAATTAAGTGTTCGGATTTTACCGCAATGCTAGAATGCCGGGAATGAGAGACAGTAGGAGCCGCTGCCGATGCGTGACAAACGTGACAGACAAAAAAAGAGATTCCTCGCGGCGCTAACGGCTCAAGGCACCGTTTACCACGCCGCACAAGCCGCCGGGATCTCTCGTCAGACGGCCTATCGATGGCACCGGGAAGATCCTGACTTCGCGGATCAGTGGGACGAAGCGATTGAGAACGCCGTTGACGCGGAGGAGAGCACGATCTACCAGCAAGCTGTCGGCGGCAACACACTCGCGGGGATCTTCTACCTCAAGGCCCACCGTCCGATCTATCGGGACAGACTGAACATCGACATCGAACAAGTGAACAGCGAAATCAAAGAGCGAATGGCGCAGCTCGGAGTGACCCCACACTTACTCGCGCAAGCAATTCCGGCGCTGACAGAGTGACAGATTCCCCGATGCCGGAAAGTCGATCTGTTAACGTCAAAACCTCGAATAAAAAACCTCATAGCAGAGGATAACGAGGCCCACCTAATCTAGGCGCGGTAATTACATATTTTGCCTAAGTGCCTATGGCGGGTTTTTGCTATATCGATCGGCAGTTTCCAACGATGTACTGACTTCAGATAGGAAGTATCCTCCCTCCGGCGCTCTTGCAAATGCCAGAAGTGCTCGCCAGCAAGCACCTGGGATCGAAAGAGCGTAGAAGCAAATGTCCAATAAATCTGGCATTAATCGTTACTAGGCTTTGTGGTAGGGGCGCGAAAGTTGCATCGTTATTTGGCGTTCAAAAAGTCTAGTTAAAGTATTACTTGAAATACTATTTAAGCGGATGTATCATCGCTTCGCCACCTTCTTCGCAAAAGCCGCTCGCGTTACCCAGCGCGGGATCGGCTTTTGTTGTTTAGGGGGCCATTAAATCATTCGCTGTCTGTTCGCCTTAGGTCTTTACAGGTTCCACGGGCCGGTGCTAGACTCCGCGCCACTTTGAGACAATCACGGCCAATCTCCGGGCACACGGAAGTGCAGCCGTTTCGTCTAAAGTCGTTGACGCCTCGCTCACGGTCTTAGTAAGCTTCAGAAGGAAGAGCGGTTAAACATCGTTTACTTCGCATCCTTACTGCCTGCTTGGACCTACTTTGTACTTAAGAATCCGCAAACTTTCGCGACAGTGTTAGCGTAAAGTTCGGACGTACAATTAGCGGAGAGAAGCTCGATCTGACGCATCGGCTAGCATGGTTGATGCATCATAACTTGTCTCCCCCATTGTCTTTAAGGGGTGAGTACGATGGCTGTTAAGAAAACCTTACAAGGAGCAAAAGTGATTCGAAAAGATCTCCACGGTGATAGCACACGCTCGGTCGGACTCAAAGGCCGTAGCGGTGAGCTGAGATCCATTTACCGACGTCTAGAGAACCGACCCGTGTTGTTACCTCCGGTCAAGCCCGACACGGACGCGAAAGTGCTAGCAGCGGCGGTGCGGGCTGTGGTCCACGGCAAAACAACCAGATAAAGCATCTGCCATAGATGGCGGATAAGAAATAGGGCTAAAGCAGTATGACTGCCTTAGCCCTATCCAGTTTTTACCCCAAAAGCAGGAACCTCATCTATGAAAGTGTCCTCTGACTTTGCGCGCAATGTTTTCATCAATTGTCCCATTGACCCGCAGTACGATCCGCTGTTTCACGCCATGGTCTTTACTGTTTATTTACTTGGTTTTCGTCCGAGGTGTTCTCGTGAAGAAAACGACTCAGGCGATATAAGAATCGGCAAAATTGTGAAGCTGATCAGGAAGTCAAGGTTTGGTATTCACGACTTGTCACGTACCGAGCTCGATAGTCATAAGTTGCCGCGGTTCAACATGCCATTTGAGCTAGGCGTAGATGCTGGGCTGCGTCACTCTGGCAATCCAAAATTCAAGAAAAAAGTTCATCTCGTTCTCGATAAGGCCCCATACCGATACCAAAAGTATATTTCGGACATAGGCGGGCAAGACATCAGCGCACACCACGGAAGGGCTAGCAGAATTATCTCAGCTGTTAGAGATTGGCTGAGAACGGCCACAAATGCGACCGATATGCCGAGCGGAACGATAATTGGCAAAGAGTATCGCCGATTTCAAAGAGACCTGCCAAAAATCTGCGAGCGATCACATCTAGACATCCATGAGGTAACGTACCGCGATTACTCACATATCGTAGTCAAGTGGCTCAAAACGGAATACAAGAAAGGCGCCTAAAACCCTGTTTGGTCACGCGACGGGTCGGCTCGGTGGTTCAAAGTTTCATTTTGTCATCGATCAAACTCTCGACTGAAATACCCGCCAAACCTGGCATACGCGAGCACCAGCATCATCGTTGGCTCACGCTGCCCGCTCTCATACTGCGAAATCTGCAAAAAATTCGGCTGGCACACTATAGGCACACAAAACGGGCGACCCAGTTTGTGGGCCGCCCGTAAGTGTTTGATTCTTTGTGGCTGGGAGGCAGGGACTCGAACCCCGATAGCCAGATCCAGAGTCTGGAGTCCTACCATTGGACGACCTCCCAGCAAGAGGAATTTGAATTTACGTATCCGGGCCTCTGCTTGTCAACTGAGCCTGACCTAAGCGCGATCCTCGACGCCGTCGACCTTGAACTTGCCTGCAGCCGCCAGTAGTTCGGCCTCGGCGGGGCGAAGTTCCCAGTGCCACGATTCGTTCGGCACGGTGCGGACGAATCCATGCTTTGGTGCGTTTGCCTTCAGCCATTCGTAGATCTTGTCAGTGCCATCAAAGAAGTTATGACGGGTATTGAGATCAAACGCCTGACCGTGCTGATGATTGGAGTGTCCGGGTTTGGCTGCGAGATTGCCGTGTCCGGCTTCGAACAAGCGTCGCAGTTCGGCCTGTCGTTGAAAGGTTCGAAAGGCGCTGTTGATTGAAAGTTGAATGTTGTCTTCTTCCGCGGCATTTTTCAACTTCAGATACGGATCGAGACTGTCCAGCGTGATCTGTTCCATCTCGGCGCCAAAGCCGACGATGTTCACCAGCAGTTTTGGACCAAGGTACTCACCGCGGCGCCAGCAAGCGTTTAATCCCTTTTGACTGGTCCACTCGTTGGAGAAGTAAAAATCCGCGCAGCCATCTTTGAGGTTCGACGCTTTGGTCCACCCAATCTCTTCGCCAACTTGCATCTGATTCCCAGCGACCGCAATGCGGCTCACTCTCACAAACTCGCCCGAACGTTCTTTAACAACCACAAACGATTTGATCGGGATCGTGGTCCCTCTCGACGTAAACGCAGGCGCGCCGTCACGGACGAACGCTTTCGCATCAATGCACGTCATGTTGTCGCCCAATGGTTCGAGTTCCCATTTCGCCGGTGCCAGGCCGGCAGTCTCGTTTTTGAAACCGCCCTCGAGATTCATCGCCGAAGTCCAACCAAGCTGCTGATCTCCATTAGCAGCGACAGTGAATACAAACGTGTGCCGTCCCGGATCCGTCTTGACGTCAGTGACTTTGATTTCGGTTCGCTGTGGGATGGTCTTCACGTCTCCTACCTGTTTGCCGGGCGGAAGCGCTTCGCCGGCCTGATACTTCTGTTCTCTGAGTTGCGCATCACAAATGATTGCTTTGCTCGACTCAACCACGAACACTTTTCCCGCGTAGCTTCTGAAGTTCATCACCTTGACCTCCATCAAAAAACTTTATGCTTGAATCTAATCCTCTCAAGATGCACAATGGGTTCGCAGTTTCGGTTTTTAGCGGCCCACACCTTCTAGAAAACAACGACAATTGCTTTTACCTCCAGCGCTGGAGATTGCGACAAAGAGTCGGAATGAGTGAACACGAAGACCAGATTGCCCAATATCGTCTGAAGCTCGAAGAGACGGCGGCACTTGTGGCGCGCATTCGTCACGAGATCAACAATCCTCTGACCGGCGTGTTGGGCCAGGCCCAACTGCTGTTGCGCGAAGATTTGAGTGAACGATCGCGGAAACGAGTACAGACGATCGAAGACCTGGCCTTACGGTTGCGCGATGTAGTGGCCCAGTTGCGTGAAGTGCAACGGCCCGGCGGCGAGACAAACGGCGATCAGCCCAACCAGTGAACCCCCACCCGTGTAAATTCGTGCTCTAAACGGAAACGGTATCTTCGTCTTCGACTAAATAAGGACTGACTTGCTGGACTTGCTTTTCGTTGGCATCTTCCGCGAGCACAGCCTGGATGACGGGAAGACTCAAAGTGTGTTTCGTCGTGCGCAAGGGAACCGGCTTGCCGGCGGCGTAGACTTTGTGGCGCCCATGGTCTTCGTACCACTCCGCAAGGTTCGCCGTCTTGTGCATGTTCTCGATGATCTGTCGCCAGCCCACTCCGGTGTTATACGCACAGAATGAGATCTCGCCTTCCTGAGTCCCGTAAGGAATCACGCACATCTCAGTGCGACGAAAGTCGTAATTGAAAAGATCCTGGAACCACATGCCTTCGACACAGAGGACGCGCCACATATCGTTGGAGTCCGTGTGCTTCTGGGCCATGCGATCGTTGCGATCGGAATTCGAATTGGTTGACGAAGGCTTGAACAGGTTGACGATCTGCGAAATCGGAAATCCTTCCGGCGCTTTGGCGGCGTCGAAGTTGCGCATGATTGCCATGCCAAGCTGCGCGTAAGAGAGTTTACGTCCACGCGCCGTGTCGGTAATCACCGCCACGTCTTTCATGAATTGTTCGTAGTTGAAGAATTCAAACAACGACTTGAACTCTCCGGTGTGCCGGTTGACAACCAGCAACGTGAAGATGCCGCAGTTTGGGTGACAATTACAGGACGACCAACCCCACGGCGCGTCAGCACCCTGCAACATGTCCATCACGCTCGTGAACGCGGAGTAGGACGAAAGCGGGAACCAGTCGCGCAGCGGCTGAATGTTTCCGCGCAGTTGGTTCTTGAGATCGTGAGTCATGCCGGCGAGCGTGTAACGCCACTTCTTGCGTAACTCGTCGGAAATGTCTTCGTCACGCCCGGTAAATGAAACTGGTTGGAAAGCGATCGTTTGGACCTTGTCGATGTTCTGCGCAGCGAAGTCGACGATCTGTCCGATGCCATCGTTGTTCAAGTTGTTGACGATGGTCACGACGAGCGTCACTTTGATACCGGCTGCTGCAAGGTTTTCAATCGCGCGCAACTTGACGTCGAACAAGTTGCCGACGCCCCGATGCTTGTTCTTCTCTTCGCTGACGCCGTCAAACTGTAGATAGACGCCGTGCTGTCCCGCAGCCTTCGCAGCTTTACAAAATTCCAGATCTTCGGCGAAGCGAATGCCGTTGGTCGCCGCGAGAATACGATAGAAGCCGATCTTCTTTGCGTAAGCGACGGCATCGAGATAGTAAGGCGAAAGCGTTGGCTCGCCGCCGGAGAAGAGAATGATTACCTGTCGTCGTGGTTTGAAAGAGACGGCGCGATCGAGAATGGCTTTCGTGTCTTCAAATGTCGGCTCATGCACGTAACCAACCTGATTCGCATCCATGAAGCAGGGATTGCACATCATGTTGCAGCGGTTGGTCAGGTCGACAGTCAAAACAGCGCCGCGTCCAAACTTAATATTCGAAGTGCCGTGATGATGCACGTCTTTGTCTTCGGCAGCGCGGAAGTCGCGGCCAAAGAAGAGCGACTCGATACGTTCGAGAAACGCCGGATCCGTCGCCATCACATCTTCGAACTGTCCGTGCTTGGGACAATTCTTTCGCATCACGACCTGGCCGTCAGCTTCGACGATCTCCGCCTTAATCTCACCCGGGTGCTCGTGCATCAACGTCTCGAGCGGAACCGCGCCACTGATCACAGCATTGCGAACTTCTTTAACGCAGGTTGGACAAAGGCTGTCAGTCTCACGCGGAAAACCGAGTGGCGGGGCGCTGCGTTCGTAGGATTTAAGCAGAGGACCAGGCGCCCAGTTCGGACGAATCGCTTCGCCCTCCGGCAGTCGCTGATTAACGGACTGAAACGCTCTCCACGCAACATCGGAGAGACCGGAAATCAGGCGGGAACTCTTCACTCCCGACAACTTGCTTTTTTCTGATTCCCCGCGACGAAACTGATCACTAAACAAAGGCTTTTCCGTCTCCCTCGCTAACTAAAACCCTACAACAGTCCAGCATCATAAACAGGATTTGCACGATCCACAAGACGCGATTATCCTCAAAATGTTGTAAATACGCTAAATTCCGTCAAAAATGCCCATCCATCCCACAGCCATCATCGAGGATAACGTCGAAATTGGCCCAGATTGCGAGATCGGCGCCTATGCCGTCATCAAGCGATTCACGCGCATCGGAGCCCGTAATCGCATCTTTGAGCACGCCGTGATTGGCGGGGAGCCGCAGGATTTGAAGTTCAAAGGTGAGACCGGTTATCTCGAGATTGGCGACGACAATATCATTCGCGAGTTCTGCACGTTTCATCGTGCTAACGGCCAGGGACTAACAACGAGCATAGGCTCGCGCAACTTCTTCATGGTCGGCGTACACGTCGCACACAATTGCGTGATCGGTGACGACAACATCTTTGCCAACGAGGTTGCCCTCGCGGGTCATATCGCAATCGAGGACCACGTCTTTCTTTCCAATAACGTTGGCGCCCACCAGTTTGTACGTATGGGCCGTTACGCGATGATCGGGGGGAAGTCGAAGATCGTGCAGGATGTGTTACCGTTCTTTGTCACTGACGGCAATCCGGCGAGCGTGCGTGGTGTGAACAGTGTTGGGTTGCGGCGCGCCGGGTTTACTGAAGAAGGGCGGCAAGCATTGAAAGAAGCGTACCGGATGCTGTTTAGATCGTCGTTACCGATTGCGGATGTTTTGCAGCAGCTCGAACAAGTTGACAACGAACACGTCGCGCATCTCGTGAGTTTCATTCGTGGTTCGAAACGCGGATTCGTAAGAGCATGAAGATGAAGGTGCAGGAACTTGCTGAGCTCGTGAATGGTCGCGTCGTGGGCAACGGCGAGACGGAGATCGAGCGCATTGCTGACCTGGACCACGCCGGTGCAGGCGAGATTGCATACGTCGAGAATGAGAAGATGTTTGCGGCAGCCGCCGAGAGTAAAGCGTCTTGTTTGATTGTGAAGCAGGGCGCTGGGAAACTGGCGAGTCTGGCGCTAATCGAAGCTGATAATCCGAAGCTGGCGTTCTCGTTAATTGGTGCTGCACTCAATCCACCTGTTCATCGCGAACCGGGAATACACGAGACAGCAGTCGTCGCTGAAACTGCCGACGTGGCGCTCACGGCGTACGTTGGTCCAAATGTTTGCGTGGGCGAGTACGCGCACGTCGGCGCCAACACGCGACTGGAAGCCGGCGTGGTTCTGGGTAACGGTGTCAGCGTCGGTGATGATTGCGTGTTGCATCCGAATGTTGTTTTGTACGACGGGGTCTCCATCGGAAATCAGGTGATATTGCACGCTGGTGTGTGTCTCGGCGCTGATGGCTTTGGCTACGTGCGACACGATCTCGGCTATCAGAAGTTTCCGCAGGTTGGCACGGTGGTGATTGAAGACGAGGTTGAGATTGGCGCGCACACGTGCGTCGATCGTGCGGCGCTGGGCCGCACGCGCATCGGTCGCGGGACGAAGCTCGACAACATGGTCCACGTGGGCCACAACTGCGACATCGGCGAGCGCGTAGTCATCGCCGCTCAAACCGGGATCAGCGGCAGCGTAGTGATCGAGGATGACGCTGTGATCGGTGGTCAAGTGGGTTTTGGTGATCACACGCGCGTGCAGAAGGGCGCGATTATCGGATCGAAAGCGGGAATCCTGCCGGGAAAAATTGTGCGACCCGGGGTGTGGTGGGGAATACCGGTGCAACCGCTCGATCAATACAAGGTGATGAACGCGCACCTCAATCGCTTGCCGCAGATGAGGAAAGATCTCAAGCGCCTCCAAGAAGAGCTTGAGGAGTTAAGAGAAAAGTTGAGCCACGGATGAACACGGATTCATCCGTGGCTCAAAAACTTCAGGATCGACTCTGCGGCGCGTTGCGAGGCGCCAGGCGCTCCCAGTTTCTGTTTCACCTCTCGCAACTGCTCTCTCATTCTTTCATTAGTTCCCGCATCGAGCAGCTTCATCAACTCGGTAACAATATTCTCCCCCGTTAGTTCATCCTGCATCAGTTCCTTTGCAATCTCTTTTTCTGCGACGAGATTCACCAACCCGTAGTGCGGCACCGTGATTAACCGCCCGAGGGTGTGCCAGTTGATCGGCGACTCCTTGTAAACAATTACCATCGGCGTTTCGAGCAAAGCTGCTTCGAGCGTCGCAGTCCCACTCGCAACTGCCGCAGCAGCGGATGCGTTGAGAGCTTCGCGAGTTTGTTGTTCGATTAGTTTGACGCTGGTTGCAGTGATTTCGCGAATTTCGTCGACGGTGCGACTCGGCGCGACCACGACGATCGATTGCACTTCGGGCCGCGCGTCCCGCAGTTGCTCGATCGCGTCCAGCATCGGCGGCAGAATTCGCTGCAGCTCTTTTATGCGGCTGCCAGGAAGAAAAGAGACGATCGGCCGCGCCGGATCGAGATCGTTGCGCCGGCAGAACTCTTCACGCCCAAAGCGCGCCTCGACCTCGCCCGACAACGGATGGCCCACGAATTCAACGTGATCCACGTGTTGCGCTTTATACCATTCAACTTCGAAGGGAAGAATTGAGAGCAAGAGATCAACGTCGCGCTCGATTTTCTTTACCCGGCCCGCACGCCACGCCCACAACTGCGGGCTGATGTAATAGATCACTTTCAGCCCGCGCCGGTGTAACGATGAAGCGAGACGTAGATTGAACTCGGGCCAGTCAACCAGCACCACCGCGTCTGGCGATCTTTCAATCGCGGCAGCTTTCAGCTTGCGAAAGGCACTGATGAACTTTCGAAAAACGAGCCCGACCTCGACGATGCCCATGATCGCCAGTTCGTCGGAGTTGACGATCGTTTCGACGCCCGCATCGCGCATCAACGGACCGGTGGCGCCGAAGAAATCAATGTCCGCGCGTTCCTGAAGCGCCCTAACGAGCGCCGCGCCGTGAGCATCACCGGACGGCTCACCCGCAACGACCATTAATTTGTGGCGCTTCGGCACGGCGCGGATAATAGCAGACGCGAGAACGCCATCCACAGATTACACAGATTCGTGCTAGCATCCACGCGCCCCTATGATTCGCCTCGTACTGGCAACCATAATCATTGTCTTTGCCTGCCAGTTTGTATTCGCGCAGCAGACGAACCCGGTCGATCGGAAAGTTTCCAATCCGATGACCGACACTCCCAACGTCAATCCACTCAATAACGATCAACCAGTGCAGCGTCGCCCCTCGACGGCGACTCCGGTGCAGGGCGCGCCCACCGACAGGATCACTGTCGTGGCGATTAAGCAAAGCGCGGAAGGACCTGAAAACGCGCGTATCGCGCACTACGAGGGAAACGTCGACATCCGCATCGGCACTTATCGCCTGCAAGCTGACAAGGTGACCGTTTACGAAGCGGAGAACCGTGTAGTCGCGGAAGGCAGCGTCGTTTTTGATCAGGCTGATCAGCAACGCATCACTGGTTCAAGAGGCGAGTGGAACTACCGCACGAAGACTGGTTACTTCGTCGACTCCACCGGCTACACAAACCAAACCCAGGACGGCACGCGCATCTATTTCACCGCCGATCGCGTGGAGAAAGTCAGTCTGGATACGATCGAAGCCATGAACGTGCAGGTCACTGCCTGTGACGAAGACGTTCCGAAGTGGAGTTTTCACGCGAGCAAGGCGCGCATAAAAACCGGCGATCGCGTTTACGTCTATTCGCCGAAGTTGAAGTTGAAAGATGTCCCAATCTTTTATTTGCCGTACGCCTCAGTGTCGATCAAGACTCGCGATCGTGCTTCCGGTTTTTTGACGCCGACGTTTGGCGGCTCGGGCTCAAAAGGTTTTCGTCTCTCGGCCGCTTACTATCAAACACTCGGTCGTTCCGCCGATTTCACTTTTCGCAGCGACATCTACACGCAGCGCGGCCTCGGCGTAGGTGGCGATCTGCGCACGCGCGCAAACTCCCGCTCTTATCTCAACGTCGGTTTCTACGCAGTCAAAGATCGAATCTTTGGACCAAAGGCGTCCGAGGCAAATCCGGACCAGGGCGGCTCGAGTCTTTACGTCGACGGCGTACACTACTTCAAGAATGGTTTCACTGCAGTGGCCGACGTCAACATCACGTCGAACCTCGCTTTCCGGCAGGTGTTCTCCGACAACATTCAACAAGCCATCTCACCGGAAGAGACGTCGCAGGTTTTTATAAACAAGGACCACAACGAATACAGTTTCAACTTCCTCGCGCGCACACAGGTCACGTCGTTGACGAATGCGCGCATTCGTATTCGGCAGTTGCCGAGTATCAGCATCGATAAGCGGCCGACGATTGTGAGTTTCCTGAAGAGCCTGCCGCTTTACTTCTCGTTCAGTGGCAGCGCGGATGGTGTGAGTCGCAAAGAGACGGTTGAAGACGCAGTGCAGTTTGTAAACGACGTCGGGCGCAATCCAATCATCACGCCGTCGATCGTGCAGCGACTCGATGTGAACCCGCGCTTTGAGTTGCCGCTGAACTTTGCCGGCTGGTCCATCACGGCGTCGGGTAATGGACGCGTCACTTTCTACTCAAACTCGTTGGATCCAAACACGCGCGACGTGCTGAGTCGCAACCTGACGAGGAGTTACGGCGAGTTTGAACTGGACGTGCGCCCGCCCGCGTTCGCGAAAGATTTTCATCGCGGCGGCGGTTTCTTTTTCCGGCACGTGATCGAGCCGTACGTCATCTATCGCAAGCTTTCCGGTATTAACAACTTCGATCGCATCATTCGCTTTGACTACATCGACGCTATCGCCGACACCAACGAATTCGAGTTTGGTATCGCCAACCGTTTCTTCACGCGACGTTCGACGGAAAACGTCAGCGACGAGCGCGTGAAAGAAACCGGCGACGAGACCCGGCCGTTGTTATCGACCCAGCCTTATGAAGCACTCACCATCACGTTGCGCGGTAAATACTTTTTCGATCCATTCTTCGGAGGAGCGTTGATTACAAACCAGCGCAACCAGTTCTATCCAATCAACACGCTTTCCGGCTTTGTTTACGGCGGCCGGCCGCGACGCTTTTCACCCATTAATGTCGACACGCGCTACCGGCCAC
>Ga0207676_10002374_pt1 | contig 13442 bp, 12 predicted proteins | sample KBSSwiS72_FD_184307 | JGI IMG/M metagenome (GOLD analysis project Ga0207676, IMG submission 184307) | Switchgrass rhizosphere microbial communities from Kellogg Biological Station, Michigan, USA - KBS Switchgrass S7-2 (SPAdes) (version 2) | ecosystem: Host-associated > Plants > Roots >... | reverse complement strand
CAAGTCGCGGTTCCTGGCCAATATGAGCCACGAGTTACGCACGCCGCTCAACGCGATCATGGGCTTCTCCGACATCATGCGGCAGCGCCTCTTCGGGCCGATGTCCGACCGCTACTCGGAGTATGCCGAGCTGATCCACGAGAGCGGCGCGCACCTCCTGGAACTGATCAACGACGTGCTCGACATGTCGAAGATCGAAGCCGAGCGGTTCGAGCTGAGCCGGGAGGACTTCGACGCCCGCGACGCGATCAGCGCGGTCCTGCGGCTGATGCGCGGCCAGGCCGACCGGGCGGGGATCACCCTGCGCGGCTCGCTGCCGGCGGTGCCGCTCGAGGCCGAGGCCGACCGGCGGGCGGTCAAGCAGATCGCCATGAACCTGCTGTCGAACGCGCTCAAGTTCACGCCGCGGGGCGGAGCGGTGACGATCTCCGCGCGCGGCGAGGGCCGGAACCTGATCCTGACCGTCGCCGACACCGGCGTCGGCATCGAGCGGGAAGACCTCGCCCGCCTTGGCCGGCCCTTCGAGCAGGCGGGCGATTCGGAGCAGCGGCAGGCGGGATCCGGACTGGGCCTCAGCCTGGTGCGCGCCTTCGCCCGACTGCACGGCGGCGACATGGAGATCGCCAGCACGCTCGGCGAGGGCACCACGATCACCGTGCGCATGCCGGTCCTGATCCCCGCGGGCCAGATTCCGCTTGGTCTCGAACTGGACCTGCCTTCCGAAGGCGAACGCGACCTCGCCTAGCGGGCGGCGACCTGAAGGAAGGCGCGGCCGGCTGCGAAGTCGCCGACTTCCACATAGGCCCGTCGGGTCTGGTCCCCGGCGAACAGGAACTCCACCGCGATTGCCTCGCGCGGATCGAGCGTGGAAAGCTCAACCGCGGCGCTGTCAGGGAAGCGGAAGGCCCAGCCCGACTTGGCGTCGCGGGGCAGCAGGTCCTGGCTGGCGGCGCTGCGCGCGGCGGCCGGGTAGGTCTTGAGCGCGCTGCGCGGCGGCAGGCGGCGGTCCAGCGGCAACCGCGCGGTCGAGCCGCTGGTCCAGCGGTCGAGGTAGGGCCGGGAGCTGCGCGCGCCGTCACGCAACAGCAGGCGCGCCGCATAGGGCTGCGCCCCGTCGGTAAAGCGGGCCACGGCGATCAGCACGCCTGGGCCCTCACGCCCGGCTAGGCCGAACGCCATCCGATCGGTCCCGAACGCGGTCTCCTGCGAGAGCCGCCACGATGAAGTCCGCCCGCCCGCGCGGTCGGCGCGCCAGGGGGCGACGTCGCCGGGATAGGTCAGCCGGGTGATCTTGGCGTAGCCGGAGAAGGCGGTTTTCACCCGCGAGGCGGCCAGGGTGATGTCCGGCGAGGCGCAACCCGCCTGGGCGGCCTTGTTGCGGGCGTTGATCTCAATGGTGCGCAGCGCCTCGGAGGAGGTTCCGGCGCGCAAGGCTGCGCCCCGCGCCTGGGCCGCCGAGGCCGCAAGCGCCGCGCCCAGCTCGGGCGTAAACAGGTCGCAGCGCGCGTGCGCCACGCTCATGACCGTGCGCTCGTAGAACAGGTCAGCCGGCTGCGCTTGCGCGAAGCCGGGCGCCGCGACGATCGCCGCGACCCAAAACCCCATCCACCGAGACGCCGGCCGCGCGCTTCTGCGCGAGCTCTTCATACGTCTTCTTTTCTATCACCGGTCTTCTAGACCTGCGGCGAAGCTAGGCTGCCGGCCTTGCGATTCCGTTAGGCGACATGGTTGATGAGAGGCGCCGGAGCGGCGCATGGTCCCGCCCTGATGCTGCTTTCCACCGACATCTGGGTGAGCGCCCTGATCCGCCGGGCCGAGCTCTCCGGCGCCTTTGGCATGGTCATCCGCAAGGGTGACGCGCGGGCCGGAGCCGTCCTGGTCAAGGCGCTGAACCGGCCGCAGGGCACCGCCAGGCTCTATGCGGAGGCCACGCGGCTCGACGGCGAACGGGTCTGGATGCAGCCTGCGCCCTCCGACCAGGAGCCGGACCTCGACCGCTACATCGAACGCGCCGTGCGCGTCGACCCCGACGTCTGGGTCGTGGAGATCGACGACCGCGAGGGCCGCCACTTCCTGACCGAGCCGGTGGAGAAGGGCTGAGGCGACCTGCCTCCCCCCGCTTCGCAGTTGCGGTAAGGGATGCTAACCCCCGCCCATGAGCACGTCCCCCGCGGCCGAGGCCGCCCGCCGGCGCACCTTCGCCATCATCTCCCACCCTGACGCCGGCAAGACCACCTTGACGGAGAACCTGCTGCTGGCGGGCGGCGCGATCCGGGCCGCGGGCCAGGTCCGCGCGCGCGGCGAGAACCGCCGCACCCGTTCCGACTGGATGAAGATCGAGCGAGAGCGGGGCATCTCCGTCTCGGCCAGCGTCATGACGTTCGACCACGACGGGCTGATGTTCAACCTGCTGGACACGCCGGGCCACGAGGACTTCTCGGAAGACACCTACCGCACCCTGACCGCGGCCGACGCCGCCGTCATGGTGCTGGACGCGGCCAAGGGGATCGAGCCGCAGACGCTCAAGCTCTTCGAGGTCTGCCGCCTGCGCGACATCCCGATCGTCACCTTCATCAACAAGATGGACCGCGAGGCGCAAGACCCTTTCGCGCTGCTGGACGAAATCGGCTCCAAGCTCGCCCTCGACCCTGCGCCGCTCTACTGGCCGGCTGGTTCGGGCGGGCGGTTCAAGGGCATGCTCGACCTGCGCCGCGACCGGTTCCTGCCGTTCATGAAGAAGGGCGGCGGCGCGCCGGGCAACGAGGACGGTCACCCTGGCGCCATCGCCTTCAAGGGCAACGCGGTGGTCAGCTACCTCGATCCCGACGAGCAGGAAGAGCTCAGCGAGAACGCCGAACTGGTGCTGGGGGCATCCAAACCCTTCGACCCGCAGTCGTTCCTGGAAGGCCACATGACGCCGGTGTTCTTCGGCTCGGCGCTGCGCCACTTCGGGGTCGACCAGCTCCTGGAAGGCATCGGGACCTACGCGCCCCCGCCCAAGGCCGTGGCGGCGGTGAAGGCCGGCGAGCCCATCCACGTGGCGCCCGGCGACCGCGAGGTCTCCGGCTTCGTCTTCAAGGTCCAGGCGAACATGGACCCCAACCACCGCGACCGGATCGCCTTCCTGAAGCTCTGCTCGGGCCGGTTCTCGCGCGGCATGAAGCTCAAGGTCCAGAACACCGGCAAGCAGCTCAGCGTGAACGCGCCGATGATGTTTTTCGCCTCCGACCGGGAGCTGGCGGAGGACGCCTTCGCCGGCGACGTCATCGGCATTCCCAACCACGGCGTGCTTCGGGTCGGCGACAGCCTTTCGGAAGCTGGCAGCCTACGCTTCGCTGGCCTGCCAAACTTCGCGCCGGAAATCCTGCAGCGCGTGCGCGTAAAGGACCCGCTGAAGGCCAAGCACCTGAAGAAGGCGCTGGAGAGCCTGGCGGAGGAGGGCGTGACCCAGCTCTTCCGCCCCAGCCTCGGCGCGGACTTCATCGTCGGCGCCGTCGGCCAGCTGCAGTTCGAGGTCATGGCCGACCGCCTTCGCGAGGAATACCAGCTCGACGTGATCTTCGAGCAGAGCCCCTACGCCGAGGCTCGCTGGATCCTTGGCGACAAGGCCGACCTGGAAGACTTCGTGAGCAAGCACCGCTCGGCCATGGGAGCCGACATCGACGAGCAGCCGGTGTACCTCGCCAAGTCCGCCTGGGATATCAACTACGCCGCCGACCGCTATCCCAAGGTGCGCTTCGAGCGGTCCAGGGAACGGGCCTGACCGCCATGGCCGGCGTGCTCCTCTACGGCGCCCCTGCGCCCGGCCTGGTCGAGGTCCCCCGCGGTGCGGTGCAGGTCTCGCCGATCATCCTGGGCTCCCTGGACATTGCTGCGATGGCCGACGCCAGCGCCGACCAGGCCTTCGTGCTCGCCCCCGGCGGCACGATCGAGCGCGACTATGTGCTGGCCCAGGCTCTGCGGGTCGTGAAGCCCGGCGAGCCGCTCACCGTCTTCGCCCCCAAGGCCAAGGGGGGCGCGCGCCTGAAAAAGGTGCTGGAGGCCTTCGGCTGCGCGGTCAGCGAGGACGCCCGCAAGCATCACCGGTTCTGCCACACCCTCCGCCCGCAGGCGCCGCAGGGCATCGCCGAAGCCATCGCGGCCGGCTCGCCCGTGCTGCTCCCTGACCTCGGCCTCTGGTCGCAGCCGGGCGTCTTCAGCTGGGACCGCATCGATCCGGGCAGCGCGCGCATGCTGGCGCTCCTTCCCAAGTTAGCCGGCCGCGGCGCCGACCTCGGCTGCGGGATCGGCGTGCTCGCGGGCCAGATCCTGGCCTCGCCCGCGGTTACCGAGCTGACCTGCGTGGACAACGACCGTCGCGCCGCGGCCTGCGCCGAGCACAATCTGAACGACCCCCGCGCCCGGGTGATCTGGGGCGATGCGCGGCAGCGTGACGACGAGATCAACGGCCTCGACTTTGTGGTGATGAACCCGCCGTTCCATGACGGTGGCTCGGAGGACCGCGCGCTCGGCGTCGCCTTCATCCAGTCCGCTGCCCAGATGCTGCATCGGGGCGGCGTCTGCTGGATCGTCGCCAACCGCCACCTGCCCTATGAGGCGCCGCTCGCCGCCGCCTTCACCGAGGTCGCGGTGCGCGCAGACGCCGGCGGCTACAAGATCTTCGAGGCCCGCAAGTGAGCAAGGCCCCGATGGCGCGGCTCGACCGGCTGCTGGCCAACCTCGGGTACGGCTCGCGGCGCAAAGTCACTGACCTGGTTGCCCGCCGCCAGGTCGTGCTCGACGGCGCGGTGGTGAAGGACGCCGGCGCGCGTATCGCCGTCGCCGGCGACCTTCCGGCGCGCATGACCGTCGCCGGCCAGCCGCTCGACCCGCCCGCGCCACTCACCCTCCTGATGCACAAACCGCTGGGCGTGGTCTGTTCGCACCGCGAGGCAGGGCGCAGCGTCTATGAGCTGCTGCCGGCGCGCTGGCGTGCACGCATCCCGGCGCTCTCGACCATCGGCCGGCTCGACAAGGAGACCTCAGGCCTGCTGCTGATCACCGACGATGGCGCGTTCCTACACCGGGTGATCTCGCCCAGGAGCCAGGTGGCCAAGCGCTATGTCGCGACGCTGGATCGGCCGCTGAAGGGCGACGAAGCGCAGGCCTTCGCCGCCGGGACCCTGATGCTTGAGGGCGAGAGCGAGCCGCTCGCGCCGGCGGTGCTGGAGCCAACCGGTGCGACTGAGGCCCTGCTCACCATCACCGAGGGCCGCTATCATCAGGTGCGGCGTATGTTTGCCGCGGTCGGCAACCACGTTACCGACCTGCACCGGGACCGCATCGGGGGCCTCCACCTGCCCGCGACGTTGGAGCCCGGAGCCTGGCGAATCCTCAGTCCCGACGAACAAGCTTCAATCTTTTCCTGACCGGCGAAGCTGGAATAGTTGCCTTGACTGCAACTCTGCTGCGCGGCCGCCAGTTTCTCTCTCTGCAATTGCCGGGGGAAAGCCTTGCAGCCGGATCTGATCTACGACGTCGGTTTCCACGTCGGCGAGGACACTGAGTTCTACCTCAAGAAGGGGTACCGCGTGCTCGCGGTCGAGGCGAACCCCGAGCTATGCGCGCGCGGCCAGATGAGGTTTGCCGACGCGATCCGGGACCACCGCCTGACGATCGTTAACCGGGCCCTGGCGCGGGAGGCCGGCGAACTCACCTTTTATCGGAACGCCAATACCGTCTGGGGCACCATCGACCCGACCTGGGCGGAACGGAACGCCCGCCGCGGCGCCCCCAGCGAACCTATCAGGGTGCAAGCCACCACGATGCCCTCTCTGCTGGAGGAATTCGGGGTCCCGCACTATGCCAAGTTCGACATCGAGGGCCTGGATATGGTCGGGGTGGAGGGCTTGGCCACTGTTGACGAGCGCCCCCCCTATATTTCGATCGAAAGCGAGAAAGACAGCTTCAAGGCGCTGCGGCGCGAGTTCACGGTGCTGACCGCCCTGGGCTATGGCCGCTTCAAGATCGTGCCGCAGAGCAGCGTCCCCACCCAGAGGACCAGCGACGTGCCCCACCAGTTTCCGGAAGGCTCAAGCGGCCAGTTCGGAGAGGATGCGCCGGGGCGTTGGCTCACCAAGGAGGCCGCGATCGAGGCCTACAAGTCGATCTTCTTCCGCTATGCCCTGGTCGGCGATGATCCTGTCGCGCCCCGCTGGATGCGGAGTCTCGCCTGGCGACTTGGGATGCGCAATGAGTGGTACGATACCCACGCCAAGCTGAGCGCCTGAACAGGCCGCCGCCCTCGCCTGAAGAGCCGGCAGGGACAGAATCTCGAGACCTGGCGAGCGCCGGCGCTTTACTGTGGATCGCAAGGTTCCGTTAACCATAACGGCAAAGTTAACCACTTGTTAAAGCCTGCGGCTCCGGCTTTGCTCTTGTCGTTCAAGGCCAGCGTACGCCGTCTCATCCCGGGACGGCCGCCAGCCGGAGCGGCGCGATGTTTGAGTTTGGTCGTGAGCTGATGAAACTGATCGCGGGGGAACGAGCCAGGCCCTTCGCGGACGGCTTGACCGGCGGCGATTCCACCTTGCTGGAGCTGCTCGACCTGAATCTCCTGACGCAAGAGGCCAAGGGCGCCGACGTGGCCGCCGGGCGCATCGGCGCCAAGGACAAGGCTCAGCTGCGCCTGGATTCTGCGATCGTCTGGCGCGAGGTCGCCCGTCGCTCCGGCGACGCCGTGGCGCTGCGCAAGGCCGCCGCCACCGCCGAGGCCGCCGCCGCCGCCTTCGATCCCGACCGCCGGCCCGACGGCTGGGCCCGCGCCCGTTGCGAACAGGGGCTCTGCGCGCTGCTCGGCGCCGAACTGTTCGGCGATCCGGGCCTGGACGCCGCCGCTGAAGCCGCCTTCCGCGAGGCCCGCGCCGGCGCCCGTGGCGGCCTCGCCGCCGCCCTTGCCGACGTCGGCCTGGCGATCGTCGAGGGCCGCCAAGATCTTGCCAAGGGCGACGAGGACGCCGCCCACCGCGCCATCGCTCGTTTCAATTCGCCGATCTCCGCTCTGGACGGCCTGAGCCGCCGGTCCGCCGCCGCTCGCCCGTTGGCCGCCGAGGCGCGCCTCGCGCGGGCTGACCTGCTGTGCGGCTGGGGATCGCGCTTGAAGGACGGCGCCCTGATCAACTTCGCGGTGGAAGACGCTGCCGCGGCCGCCGAGCGGCTGGATGCCGGCTACGAACCGCTGACCTGGGCGCGGGCCGAGATCCTGCGCGGCCAGGCGCTGGTTCTGTGGGGTGAGGCCGTCGGCGACGTTGACGCCGTGGCCACCGGCGCCAGCGCGCTCGCCACCGCCCTCGATCACCTGACCCGCGACCACAGTCCGCTCGATTGGGCCCGGACCCAGATCGCGCTCGCCCAGGCCCTGCAGGCCCTGGGCGAGGCCAGCGCCGACGAGCGCGCCTACGAGCAGGCGGTCACCTGCTACGACCGCGCCAACCTGGTGCTGAAGGACGCGCCTTCGACGCCGTTGCGCGGCCTCGCGGCCGGGGCGCGGGCGATGTGCCTGGCCAGGTCGGCGGAGCTCAGCGGCGACCTCGGCGTCCTGGACGCGGCCGAAGCGGCGATGAAGATCGAGCTCACCAACCTTCGCGCCAGCCGCGATCCGGTGGCCTGGGCGCTCGCCCAGCTCCACCTGGCCAGGCTCTACGAGGCGCGCATCGACATCACCGGCAAGGACCGCGGCGAGCGTGCGGCGGCGGTCACCGCCCTCGACGGGGCGCTCGACGTCTTCGCGGAAGAGGGCCTGCGCTCGCTGAGCGTGGTGGCCAACGAGGCGCTGGAGCGTCTTCGCAGCGGCCCGGCCAGGCCGCGCACGGCCGTCTGAGCGCTTCTCAACCGGGGCTCCGCCTGCCAAGCTCGCCGGCTGCAGTAGGAGTGCTTCGATGACCTTCAAGTTCGCCGCGATCGCGGCCGGCTGCGTGCTGGCGCCGCAGCTCGCGGCCGCGCAGGCCGGGCCGACCTGGATCGAGGCGCCGAGCGCCGCCGATATGGCCGCCGCCTATCCCGCGAAAGCCAAGGCCGCTGGCGTCGGGGGAACGGTCGAGCTTAGCTGCACGATCAATCGCGAGGGCCGTCCGCGCTCATGCGGGGTGCTGAAGGAGCCGCCGGGGAATTACGCCTTCGGCACGGCTGCACGCCGCGTGGCGGAGAAGCTGCGCGCGAACGAGGCCAATCTGCGGAACCAGGACGTGATGATCCCGGTGACCTTTAATCCCGAGGTGCTGAAGGGCGACGGCGTGACCATCACCAAGCCCGCCTGGGTCGCCATGCCGGGCATCCAGGATTTCCAGGCGACGTTCCCGAAGACCGCCAACGGCGTGAACAGCGTCCGCGTGGTGCTGGCCTGCACGGTGCAGACCGACGGTGGGCTCGGCGACTGCGCGGTCGACAGCGAAGAGCCGCCGGGCCAGGGATATGGCCAGGGCGCGCTGGCGTTGGCTTTCAAATTCCGCGTCGGCCCCTGGAGCCAGGATGGCCAACCCACCCTCGGCGCCAAGCTCAAGCTTCCGATCCGCTACGCACTGACCCAAGCTGCCGGCAAGAACTAGCGCCCCCGCCACCAGCGCAGGCCGGTGCGTTCGGCGGCTTGCAGGAGGGCGTAGAGCACGGCGCCCATCGCGCCCAGCACGAAGAGGGCGGCGAACATGCGTGCGGTCTGCAGGCGATAACCGGCGTCGAGGATGCGCCACGCCAGTCCCTGCACCTTGCCTGAGCCGGCGACGAATTCCGCGACCACCGCGCCGACGATGGCCAGGCCCGCGGCGACCTTGTGGCCCTCGAGCACGAAGGGCACGGCAGACGGCGCGCGCAGCCGCGTCAGCCGCTGCAGCCGCGTGGCGCCGTAGAGGTCGAAGAGCCGCATCAGGTCGGGATCGACGGCTCTAAGCCCGGTCACCGCGCCGGAATAGATCGGGAAGAACGCCACGATGGTCGCCAGCGCCACGATCGCGCGTCCCGGATGGTCCGTCCCCGCCCAGATGTTGACCAGCGGCGCGATCGCGATCACCGGCGTCACTTGAAGCACCACGGTCAATGGCTGCACCGCACGCTCGAGGATCGGGCTCAGGGTGACGGTCAGCGCCAGGGCCTGGGCCAGCAGGCTGGCGATCATGAGGGCCAGGAGCGCGTTGGAGACCGTGTACCAGGCGGCCTTCAAGAGCCCCGGCGAGTCGGCCACGAGGCTCGCCCCGATCGCCGAGGGCGGCGCCAGGAAATAGCTCGGCACGGCGAGCGCCCGGCAGGCGAACTCCCACGCGCCCAGCAGGACCGCGATCAGCATGACGGGGGCGAACAGCTCGACGACGCGCTTCATGCCGCCATGCCCCCCGCCAGCGCGTGCGACACCGTCTCGACGGTCGCGCGAAAAAGCTCGGAGGTGCGAAAACCGGGCGGCCGGGGCAACGGCCCCTCGACCGCGATCTCGCCGGCGGTGCGGCCCGGTCCCCGGCTCATCACCACCACGCGCGAGGCCATGTAGACCGCTTCCTCGACATTGTGGGTCACGAAGACGATGGCCGGGCGGATGTCGGCCCACAGCCTCAGCACGTCGTCGGCGAGCCCGCGGCGGGTGATCTCGTCCAGCGCTGCGAAGGGCTCGTCCAGCAGTAGCAGCTTCGGCTCGGTGACCAGCGCGCGGGCCAGCGACACCCGCATGGCCATGCCGCCCGAGAGCTGCGCCGGTCGGGCCGCCTCGGCCCCCGCTAGCCCGACGCGGGCCAGGGCGGCGTCAGCACGCTCCGTCGCCGCCGCGCGCGGCCTCCCCGCGAGCTCAAGGGGCAGGGCGGCGTTGCCGCGCGCGCTCAGCCATGGCGCAAGCGTCGGGGTCTGGAAGACCACTGCCGTCTCCCCGCGCCCAGCGGCGCGCACGACCTTGCCCCGCGTCGGCGCCTCCAGCCCGGCCAGCAGCCGCAGCGCCGTCGACTTGCCGCAGCCCGAGGGGCCCACCAGCGCCACGATCTCGCCCGCCCCGATCCCCAGGCTGAACGGCCCAAGCGCCGGCCCCCGCGGATAGTCCACCCCGACGTCCTCAAGCGCGGCGATGTTGGCGCCCTGGCTCACTTCGCCGGCGGCGTCACGAACTGCAGGGTGTAAGCGCGCTTGTAGTCCAGGGTCTTGGGATAGACGCCCTGGCCGGCCGCCATGTCGAAGAAGGTCTGCCACCGGGCGTCGGTCATCGCCCCGATGCCGCCAGCCTTGGCGTCGCCGCCGTCGACGATGGCGTAGGCTTTAAGCTTCTCGCGCGCCTGGTCCAGCACGTCCTGGGTGATCTCCGGATTGTCCTTCCTGATCAGGGCGTCGGCGGGCTTCGGGTCGCCGTAGAGGTAATCCTTCCATCCCTGGGCGGTCGCCTCGAGGAAGGCTTTTACTGCCGCCGGGTTCTTCGCGATCAGGCTATCGGGCGCGAGGATCATCGTCGCGTAGCCGGGGTAGCCGTTGTCGGCCAGAAGGAAGACCTTCGGCTTGATCCCGGCCTCCTTCTCGATCGTGTAGGGCTCCGACGTCACATAACCCTGCTGGGCGACCCGCTTGTCGGCCAGGAACGGCGCGGAGTTGAAGGTGTATTTGCGCACCTGGTCGTCTGTGAAGCCGTACTTGGCCTTCAGCCAAACCCAGAAGGCCGTGACCGAGGCGTCGCCAAGCAGGATCGGGTGGCCCTTCAGGTCGGCCAGGGTCTCGACGCCCGTGCCCGGGTGGGCGATCAGCACCTGCGGGTCCTTCTGGAACACCGCCGCCACTGCCTTCAGAGGCACCTTCTCCTGCGCCAGGTTCATGACGATGAAGCTGTTGGACCCGACGCCCAGGTCCACAGACCCCGCCGCCAGCAGCTGCGGCACGTTCACGCCCGGCCCGCCCTGCACGATGGTGACGTCGAGCCCGCGCTTGGCATATTCGCCGTTGGCCAGCGCCTCGTAGAAGCCGCCGTGCTCGGCCTCGGCGCGCCAGTCGGTGGCGAAGCGGATGGCGGTCTTCTGCGCCCCGGGCTGGGCCGCCTCTTCCTTCTTGGCCGGCGAGCAGGCGCAGACCAGCGCGGCGAGGACGACGGCGAACGAACGCAAGGCTTTCATGGGACCCCCGGGACCGAAGCGGCGAGGGTAGGGCGCTCCGCGCGCCGTTGGAAGTTGCAAGACGGACGTGGGATACCGCGCATAGCAAGAGGGCGGCGCTCCAGTTGCCTGGTGCGTCGCCCTCTCATCCAGATCCGTTGGGGGATCTGTGCCTTCCAGGTCGTTGCGACTTCGGTTTGCGGGTCGCCCCGCTGGTTTTCCGTCGCTTCGTTGCCGCTTCAAAATCTGTCCCGGGTTGCCCCGGTCCGCGTCTTTAACGGCCTCCTGCTCGCCTTTGCTTCTGGGTCCACCGTTGCCGGTTTTTCCGTCCGCCTGCGCCGCATTCCCTCTCGGCAAAATCAGGTTGCTCCCGAACCCCGAGGCCCGCAAGCGGCTCCGGCGCACAAGGCCTGCCGCGGTGTCCAAAACCCTGTGAGTATGTGGTTAACGGATTGTGGAGAGATGTGAATTTGTCCTGTAAAAACAACACATAAAGATATCCACAAGAAAGCGCCGATCGTCCGTCAACGGCCGGCTTCCAGCGCCTCGCGGCGTTCTTCAAGGGCCAACCACTCCTCCTCAGCCGAAGCGAGCTCGGCGCGCAGGGCGTCGAGGTCGCGGCTGAGTTTCTGGAAGCCCGCCGGATCACGTCCATAGAGGCCGGGATCGTGGAGTTTGGCCTCCAGCGCCGCCATCCTGCCGGGCGCCTCGGCGATCAGCGTTTCAAGTTCAGCGAGCCGCCGCTGGTCCTTGTAGGTGAGCTTGGCCGCCTTGGCAGGCTCCGGCTTCAGCGGCGGGGCAGGCGGAGCCGTTTTCGACGCCGCGAACTCCGCGATCGGCAGGTGGGTGAAGAAGCCCGGGTTCTGCGCAATGAAGTCCTGCCATCCGCCCGGCGTCTCCACCGCATGGCCCTTGCCGTCGAGCCCGATGGTCGAGGACGCCAGCCGATCGATGAAGTCGCGGTCGTGGCTCACCAGGATCAGCGTGCCCTCATAGTCGGCCAGCAGATCCTCCAGGAGGTCCAGCGTGTCCATGTCGAGGTCGTTGGTGGGTTCGTCCAGCACCATGACGTTGGCGGGGTTGGCCAGGGCGCGGGCCAGCAGCAGGCGGTTGCGCTCCCCGCCCGACAAGCTGCGCACCGGCTGGCGCAGCTGCGCCTCGGTGAACAGGAAGTCCTTGGCGTAGGAGACCACGTGGCGCGGCTCGCCCCGCACCAGCACCTGGTCGCCGCCCAGCGGCAACAGCACCTCGCGCAGCGTCATCTCCGGCTCCAGCGCGGCGCGCGCCTGGTCGATGTAGCTGATCTCCAGGTTGGTCCCGAGCTTCACCTCGCCGGCGTCGGGCGCGATCTGGCCCAGCAGCAGCTTCACCAGCGTCGTCTTTCCCGCCCCGTTCGGCCCGACCACCGCCACCCGGTCGCCGCGCAGGATGCGGGTCGAGAAGTTCTTCAACAGCACCCGGTCGCCGAACGCCTTGGAGACGCCCTTGGCCTCGACCACCCGCTTGCCCGAAACGCCTGAACTCGCCAGCCCCATGTTGAGCTCTTTGCGGGTGTCCTTTAGCCGGTCGGCCTTCTCCTGGCGCAGCGCGTCCAGCCGGCGGCGGCGGCCCTCGTTGCGGGCCCGCCGCGCGGTCACCCCGCGCGCCATCCAGTGCTGCTCGCGCTGGATGTAGCGGTCGAGGCGCCTGGCCTCCTCGGCCTCCGCCGCGGTGATCTTCTCAGCCCAGTCGTCGAAGGCCGCAAAGCCCTGGTCCAGGCGCTTCACCTGCCGGTACTCCAGCCAGAACGAGCGCTTGGTCACCCGCTCCAGGAAGGCGCGGTCGTGGCTGACGATCAGGGCGGCGGCCTTGGAGGCGGAAAGCTCGTCCTCCAGGGTCTCGATGGCCAGGATGTCCAGGTGGTTGGTCGGCTCATCCAGCAGGATGACATCGGCGTCCTCGGCGAACGCCCGGGCCAGCGCTGCGCGCCGGATCTCGCCACCCGAAAGGCCCTCGGCCTTCTTCTCCGGATCGAGCCCGAAGTCGCCCAGCCTCGCCTGCGCCTGATAGTCCTGCGCCCCGCCGGCCGTGGCGTAGTCCAGCAGGGTCGCCCCGGTGATCTCCGGCTCCTGCGGCACAAAGGCGATCCGCGTGCCGGTGGTGACATTCCGCTCGCCCCCATCGGGCTCGATCTGCCCGGCCAGGATGCGCAGCAGCGTCGATTTGCCCGCCCCGTTGCGCCCGACCAGGCACGCGCGAACCCGCGCATCGAGCGCCAAGTCTACGCCGTCGAACAGCATCAGCGGACCGTCCGCCAGGCGGACGTCCTTCAGGGCGAGGATAGGGGCTCTCATGTGGCGGCCTCAGATATAGGGCCGGGCCGCG
>Ga0207676_10002370_pt1 | contig 13456 bp, 10 predicted proteins | sample KBSSwiS72_FD_184307 | JGI IMG/M metagenome (GOLD analysis project Ga0207676, IMG submission 184307) | Switchgrass rhizosphere microbial communities from Kellogg Biological Station, Michigan, USA - KBS Switchgrass S7-2 (SPAdes) (version 2) | ecosystem: Host-associated > Plants > Roots >... | reverse complement strand
AAATGCACTGCCCGCGAGCTGAACATCACGCGGGCTACTCCGTCAGCAAGCGGCCAACTTACATTCGCATCGGCTTGAATGAGGTCCAGGCGGCGACTGCACTCTTTCAACATACCCGCGGATAAGTCGAAACCGGCGTAGCGCACCGGTGTTTCAAACCACTGACCTATCTGACCTGTGCCGGAACCGATCTCGACGATCAGATCGCCGGCTTTGGCCTCGCCGATCTCAATTACCTTCTTCGCTATGGCGCGACAGCAAGCCTCTGGCAGGCCGGCGCGCCGCTCAAACAAACCGGCTTGGCCGTCGAACAACTCCGGACTCGCATTCATCATTGGGGTCCAAGTGTGAAACCGAGGCGACAGAATATAGCAAGTTGGATAGGTGGGCAACGATTAGCTCATCCACAGATTACACAGATTCCATAAAACAATCTGTGTAATCTGTGGATCAGATGCGCTAGGATGGAAGTAATGGCGATTTTGGAAACTGAGGCACTCACTCGCAAGTTTGGCGAGCTGACTGCGGTAGATGCGATGACAATCTCGCTGGCGCCGGGAGAGGTGTTCGGATTGTTGGGTCCAAACGGCGCTGGGAAAACTACCGCAATCAAGATGCTCACTACACTGTTGCCGCCCACATCAGGGACGGCGCACATCGCCGGCTTTGAGATCACTCGCCATGCCGACGGCGTGCGACGCGTAATCGGGTATGTGCCGCAGATGATCTCAATCGATCCCTCGCTGACTGGCTATGAGAATCTGTCGATCTTTGCAAAGTTATACGAGATACTGCGCGCTGAGCGGGAATCGCGCATCAGCGACGCGTTGAGTCTGGTTGGGTTGACCGATGCGGCCGGTAAGCTTGCGCGCCACTACTCCGGCGGAATGATTAGACGGTTGGAGATAGCCCAGTCGACGTTGCACCGGCCTGTCTTGCTATTCCTGGACGAACCGACTGTCGGGTTGGATCCCATCGGACGCCAGGCGGTCTGGGATCATATCGAGAGCCTGCGTGTTAATTTCGGTACCACGATATTTCTGACGACGCATTACATGGAAGAGGCTGAAAAACTATGCAGTCGTGTCGCAATTATGCATCGAGGGAAAATAGTCAAAGATGATTCTCCAGCCGGTCTGAAAGCATCCGTTGGTAATGATCAAGCGACGCTGGGTGATGTCTTCGTTCACTATGCAGGGGATACGCTGGAATCGGGAGGAAGCTATCGTGAGACTTCAAGAGGAAGACGCACGGCTAAAAGGCTTGGCTGACTCGTCGATCTTAATTCCCACCAACCCGTTCACTAAAGTCACCGCGTTTTTCAGTAAGACATTTGCAATCACCGAGTTTGAGATTCGCAAGCTGCGCCACGATCCCAGCGAGCTCATCACTCGCGCCATCCAACCGTTACTGTGGCTTCTGTTATTTGGTGCAGTGTTCACCAGAGCGCGCGCAATCCCGACAGGTGGAATTCCCTATCTCGATTTCCTGGCTCCCGGCATCCTCGGACAGAGCGCATTGTTCGTCTCGATATTCCTGGGCGTAGCGATCCTCTGGGAGCGCGATCTGGGAATCACAAACAAATTTCTGGTCAGTCCAACGCCGCGAGCAGCGCTGGTGCTGGGTAAAGCATTATCGGCATCTGTCCGTTCGCTTCCACAAGCGGTGATTATTTACGTGCTGGCATGGCTGATGGGAGTAAAGGTGAAATGGAATCCCTTGGCGCTCGCGGGCGTGATATCCGTGATCGTGCTCGGTGCTGCCTTGTTCTCGACTTTTTCTCTGATCATCGCGTGCCTGGTGAAGACGCGCGAACGCTTCATGGGAATCGGCCAGTTATTGACTATGCCGTTGTTCTTTGCGAGTAACGCGATTTATCCGCTTTCGTTGATGCCGGACTGGCTCCGAGTGATCTCGCGCATCAACCCGCTGAGTTACCAGGTGGATGCGCTGCGTGCGTTAATGATTCAGGGCGGAGTCAGCAATTTTGGGCTAACAGTTGATTTTACCGTCTTACTGGTTTCGACGGTGGTGTTGGTAATGATCGGGGCGCGGCTGTATCAACGCGTCGTGATTTGATGAACGCAAACCGAAGACTTGATCTTCTAAGGAGACACTATATGCGGCGAGGAACGTGGGTAGTATTCATAATCAGCTTATTTGTTAATCCGATATACGCCCAGGCGACTAAAGTACAAGCGCCGGAATTCGAGCTTCAAGTCGGGAACGCCAAGTACGATGTGGCCGAGGGGAAGACATTCTCCATAGTCACGCCGAAAGGCGAGCGGATTGAAGTGCTCCTGCGCCGGAAGGAGGTGCTTCAATTTGCGGAGCACGGAGTGTCCTTCAACTACGACTCTTCGATGAAGGTTGAGGTCACGAAGGAGTTGGGCGTTGTCACAATCGCGGTGGAATCAATCGCCTCAACCATAGCGATGATCCAGATTCACTCCGTCCCGGCAAAGCCAAACGAGGTACGCGACGTCCTTATACAAAGCCTTCGAGACGAATATAAATCGCGCGGGGCTGAGTTTCTTGAAGGCAGTGGTAGAACTATCAAACGACAGTTTCGCGGTATGGATCAGGAAGGACAATACCTTGAATTTCTGTTAGGCGGCGAACGGATGAGGGCTGAAATATATGCTTTTCAGAAAGGGGATACGGTAATAAGCATTATGTTTCAGCATCTCGCCAGCGATGCCGAACTGGCGAAGAGAAACTTTTCGGTAATAAGCAATTCCTTGCAATAACTACCTGAGCGGCGAGCCCCTTTCTCTGTTAAGCTGCTCGCGCCCCGATAACTACCTGGCGTAAGAGGAAATCTCATGGCGACAGATATCAAGCTCGACCAACAAGGTGGAGACTGGCTGATTGTAAGTGACAGATCCCCCCACAGGAATCGCGAAATCTTATTACCTAATTAACGACGTTATTGCCCCACTTTCTCAAACTCGCGATAAGCGTTCTTAAGGATAAACAGCAGGTAGTTCACAAACGGCCACGGATCGTGTTTACCGTCGTGCCAGTTTTGAGAACTTTCTTCGAGCGTTTCGTAGTATCGCTCCTTGTTCTCCTCGATCAACCGCTCCAGACTGATGTAACGACCAACTTCAAAACCGAGCTGATAACACACGAGCAGCAATAGCAAACGTGACACGCGGCCGTTTCCGTCTCGAAACGGATGAATACATAGGAAGTCCAGATTCAAGGCTGCCACCGCAATCAATGGATGGATCTTTTTCTCCTCGAGAGTATCGTCCCAGGCTATGACGAGGTTGCGCATAAAGGATGGCGTTCGCTTTGCCGAAACCGTTTTAAAGCGAATGCGCGATCGCCCGTCCGCGTATTTTTCGATGATGTCGCTGTCTTTGGTCTTGTATTTACCTGCATCGCCGATTTTGGCACGGCTCATGACGTGCAATTGTTTGATAGTCTTTTCCGAAATAGACAATCTGTTATGTTGATCGTGAATAAGCTTAAGCGCGTCACGATAGCCACGAATCTCTTCCTCGTCTCTATCACGAAGCAGAGACTTACCAATAATCACCGGTTTTACCCGAGATTGTTCAATCGTCACACCCTCAATTCGGTTTGATGAAACCGCACTTTCAATCAGCGCATGCTCTCGCAAAGCCCTCAGACGTTGCGGCGACTGCTTAGTGAAGAGTTCCTGCTTGCCGCGCTTCTCAGCGAGATCTGCCACGGACCAGGCTACTGACGTTGGAATGTTTCGAATTGAGGCGAGTTGCTGAAGTGTCTTCATCTTCGGATACAAGGTAACTTTATCACGAATGTTATTGGCGCTTGCTTCACAGGTTATCGGCATGCGGTTTAAAAAACTTCGGGCGTCTCCGCGGAGACGCCCGAATCAAATTGCACCAGTACCTACGACCGTTTACTCGTGCGACATAGGGGTGCCGGCGGGACTGACATTGACCAACTGCATCATGCCACGATCTTCGTGGCCCAGGATATGGCAGTGGAAAACGTATGTCCCGGTAAAATCTACGAACCGAGTCCACATCGTCACCCAGCCCTGCACAGGAATTGCGAAATTATCCCACCAAACCCAGGGGCTCCTCATTGGCACGCCCGTGGACCGCAAAGACGGGGCCATGATAGCCGGGTCAAACCATCTGACAATCTGAAACGGGTTGACGTGGATGTGGAAAGGATGCGCAGGCCCTCCTGTAACACTGTCATTAAACAAGTTCCACTCTTCAGTTGCGCCGAGTTTCATGTATTGGTCTATTTCACCGCTGAACTGCTTGCCGTTGATCGTGTGTGTCGGGGGCGCATTGGGCCACAGCGGCGGGGCTGCGTTACCGGGGTTCCGCCCACCTCCAGTTCCTTGTGGCGTTGGTGTGGGGGTTGGAGTTGGGAACTGTGTTTTCGTTGTATTGAAACGGATGTTCCGCGTTATCATTCCCGCTGGTGGCACGATGTCCCAAAGGAATCTTGGCATCGGTGGAAATTGAGCCGGGGTCGGGAACGGCACGGCGGTCACGGCTGTACCCGTTACTCTTACCGTGAACAGCAGAGTACCTCCAAACGTTATCGGATAGGTGCCGGCGGTGCTCGGTGCTTGCACCAGTAAATCAATCCGGTTACCGGGCGCCAGACTGCCAGTTGAAAACCATGGGCCGGTACCGTTGATCTGGAAAGCCTGTGGCGGATTTGGAAATGTGTTGCTCTTTGCAGTTGGATCCGGATTATAGTTCTGGGGATCGAGTTGGACGCCGTCCTGAGCAGTTTGCACCCACTTGACGGCGGTCGAAGTGTCAAGCGGCACTGCTGTCTGGTGACAGGTATTAATAATTCGCCAGAACTGCGTTTGGTTCGGCTGCATCTCCAGCACAGGCTGGTATTGCCCATTCACCCAAACGAAATCCTTTGTTCCCCGGGGACGAAGCAGACCGACCGTCGCTGAGATCTGCTGCAACACCAACACCTTTTCGTTGGCCTTTAGGTTTACGCCTTTGCTTTGATAGTAGCTCTGCAGCCCCGCATCGTAATCACCCTCAATGATCAGAGCGCCGGCCATGCCATTAGCCAGATTTATCGCCGTTGAGCCGTGCTTGTGAGCGTGGTACCAATGCGTCCCAGGCGCCTGACCCATGCTGGTTGGCGAACCATTCCATTTCGGCGGCGTAAAGCAGTAGGGGAAAGCGCCGATGTAATACTGCGGCAACTGATAAAGATCTATCAGGTGCTGGTTTTGCCACCATAATTGATTGTGTTGCGGCAGCACCGGTGGCCCTCCTGGTGGCGGATTTTGACCCCTCCAGGGAGCGCTGTTGTCATATTTTACCAGCTCGGTCTTCTGGAAGTTTTGCCAACTTGATGGCCACTGACTCCACTGCAGGGGCCAGGGAGACTGCGTTGCGCACTGAGCGAATATCTCCTTGAACATCGCGGCCACAGTCTGCTCGGTGATTAACGGTGTACTGTTAGGTCCCGCCGGCAATGTCCGGGGTGAGGGCCGAAGATTTATCAGGATGTTATCGGAGATTCCGCTGGGACTGACGTGAGTACCATGAAAATGCAAATTGGTCGAACTCGAACCATGGAAGCAGTTTGGCAGGGTTTCCCAAGTTGGTTTACCTGGATAAAGATTGACACCGTCGGACATGTTTTCAGCACAGGCGGTGTCGGTGGTGCCTTTTTCAGCTACGTCCAGCTGGTTTGAATCGAAGTTCGCGGTGTTTACGTTGTTCACGAGGGTGATTTGAACTCTGTCCCCTACGCTCAGCCGAAGCGTTGGTCCGGCACTCGGGGCACCCTTAATCTTAGGCCAGACGTCACTCGGGTTGTTCATATCGTAGCCGGAGATATAACGCATCTGTGAACACTGGACCGTCGGCGTCGTGCCCCCGGCAATGTTTCCATAGTAGGTCCTCGGTTCATCGAGGATTTTCAATACGGCCTGTAGCGTTTTGGGGCCGGTACCAGAACCAGCACTCCTGATCTCCATGACTTTTTGTAGTGGCTGGCCCTGGCCCGGGCCTGGGCCACACTGCGGCACTGACGTCAACACATCTGTAGCATAGGACGGTAACAACGAGCCGATGACCAATCCCGACGCCACCGCCATGCTCCGTTGGAGGAAATCCCGCCGAGTAAATCCCGACTCCTCCGTTATGCTGGGTGACGCGTTTTGATCTGTTTCCTCCACCTGATCCGTGGAGATCCTCTTCTCTACCATGGGAATCCTCCTCACTTAAGGTTATAGCAGCAGCTTCCCGCAGCGTGGGCTGGGGGGCTTACGATGAAGTCGCCGGTTGAGTCTTGATAGCGAAAACTATTTCTTCGTGGTGGAACCGAACGGGCTTTTCTTAGTCTTTGCACCCAACGTGCTTTTAGTCTTTGCAGCGAATGGGCCCTTCTTAGTCTTTGTACCGAACCCGCCTTTTTTCGTCTTTTTACCGAACGAGACTGCTTTCGGGGTTGTTACAATTATTTGTCCGCTCTCGCCATCATGAAGGACGCAAACGTAGTTGACGGTTCCGGGATTGCCAAAGCCGGCCAGACTGGATTGTGAGTTGGGAGGAATCTGGTAAGACATGAACCCCGTCGGATTTGATTTGCTCGGCGCCGGCCAATGAGCCTGCGTTTGGTCGGCATTGAACCAGAAGACACTGTCGTTCGCAGCTATTGTCTGCGGATTTGGGTTGAATTTCGCAGGTGGACCAGCGTTTATCGTGATCTTGAAAATGGACATAGAAGGTCTCCTAAATGTCTTGTAAGGTTGACTGATATGAGACAACGAAAGGCTTGACCTAGAGCGAGCGAGAGTCTACCACAGGCCACAAGAATTCCAGCAACTAAAATACAAAACTTGCCACGAAAAAAGAACTATGTTATCAACCCGCGACACTCAAGCTCGAAACAGGCGATCAAAATGTTCTCACTTCCCCCAAGCAAACTAGTTTCAGGCTTCATCTTCATACTCATCTGCTGCGCCGCATCCGCCTTTTCTCAAAGTCAGGTTACTGGCCGGCTCGCCGGAACCATTACCGATGAAAAAGGTGCTGTCATTAACGGCGCGCAAGTAGTTGCAGTTAATCAAACCACTAACGACCAGCGTACGGTTGTTACCGATGCAACCGGCAATTACTACGTGTCGCTTCTGTTGCCCGGTGCTTATCACGTCACAGTTAAAGCCGCCGGTTTCAACTCTGCTGTCTTCGATTCAGTGCAAGTCGTTATCACGGAGACTACAAGAGTCAACGTCAAACTCACGGTTGCCGACATTAAGGTTGACCCCATAAACGTACGCACGGGATCGCTGAGCCAAAGCGACGGCGCACAGCTTGGCCGAGTTGTTAACTCACGAGCAGTTTCAGAATTGCCCCTGGCCACTCGTAATTTCACACAGATTCTGGCGCTGTCGCCGGGCACGTCGGCGGCCTTACCTGATAACACCGCGCTCGGTCGCAACTCGCTGAATGTCTCAGTCAATGGTTCGCGCGTTACCCAGAACAATTTTCGACTCAACGGAGTTGACGCAAACAACATCGGCACCAACGCCGCCGCGTTATTGGCCGTGCCCGCACCCGAAACCATTCAGGAATTCATCGTTCAGACTTCACTCTACGATGCGACGTTTGGACGTGGCGCGGGCGGAAGTATCCAGGCGGTTACGCGCACCGGCAACAACGAATTTCACGGCGCAGCCTATGCGTACTTTCGCGATGATTCTTTAAACGCGAACAATCCGTTTCTTAAGGCCGCCGGCGTGGAGCGGCCTACACTCTCGCGCAACGTTTTTGGCGGCATGTTTGGCGGGCCAATTAAGAAAGATCGCTCATTTTTCTTCCTGTCATACCAGGGTACACACGAACGCAACGGAGCAGCGCCGAATAGTCTGAGCTCGAGTATTTTCATCGCTCCGGGACTCACCAACGACCGTTCACAACAAACACTGCTGGCCACGTTCAGACCTCGCTTGCCGAATGGAACTCTGGCAACGGCGATTAATCCGGTCACCCTCGCCCTTCTCAATAGCAGGTTGCCGGATGGTCAATTCGTAATTCCTACGCCACAAGCCGATGGTCGTTATTCAGGCTCAGCTATTTCCACGTATCGAGAGAATCAACTCAACGCGAATGTGGATTACCGGATTAATGACAGGAACTGGCTGGCGGCGAAGTTTTTCTATTCGAATGCACCGAACTTCTTTGCCTTGCCGAATGGCGGCGCTAACGTGCCGGGCTTCGGCGCCGATCAAAAGCAAAACAATAGTGTGTTTGCTATTAACGACATTCACAGTTTTAGTCCAACGGTCCTGAACGAAGCGCGAGTCGGGCTCAACTTTATTCGCAGTGACATTGTTGGTCTGAATCCGATACGCGACTCAGAGCTCGGGATCAGGAGAACAAACGCCGCCGCGTTTCCGGGTCTGGGGTTGATCAGGATTGGAGCCGCGGGAACTAACGCGCTGGCAATCGGCAACTCAGGTGCAAATGTAGACACACAATCGGTGCTATCGTCGACGACTCTGGCCGATGTGCTTTCAATCAACAGTGGCGAGCATAGCTTCAGGATGGGCGGCGAGATCCTGTTTTATCAGGATAGAATTACGACCAACAACAACCGGCGCGGGCAGATCGTTTTCCAAACCTTCAACAACTTTCTGCTTGGTCTCGCCAACAACTCGACTTATGGAGACGGCGTCGACGAGCGGACCATTCGAACAAGCGATTACAGCTTGTTCTTCCAGGATGATTGGCGAATTTCACAGAAGCTGACCTTGAATTTGGGTTTGCGTTACGAGTTGAATCTGCCGGCCTACGAGAAGGACGGTTTACTCTCCACGTTTGATCCCTCGCTTTACCAACCGAGAATGGCAGTTGACGCCAACGGAAATCCGATCGGCCCGCCAGCGGGCGGATTCGTTCAACCCGGAAATGTGATTCCTCAATATGACTTGCCGAACGTGCCGAACGTCAGCAAGCGCATGCTCGCGAGCATCGATCCAAACAACTTCGCGCCTCGCTTCGGCTTCGCTTATTCGCCGCTCGACTCGGGACGACTCGTAATCCGCGGCGGCTATGGCATCTTTCATTCGCGGTCGTCGCTTATATATTTAGTTGTCGGCACAAACGCGCCGCCGCTCTTTGCAATCCGCCGCAGTCCCGCCGGGGGAACGGTGCCTTTCGCGGATCCCTACGCTGCACTGCCGTCTCAGGATCAGTTTCCGACCTTTGTAAATGGGGTTTCACTCGCTGGTCAGGTTTTCGATCGACAACTGCGTACGCCGTATGCTCAGCAATACAATGCAGGCGTGCAGTTTGAGTTGAGCCGCAACTTGTTATTTGAAGTGACGTTCGCGGGTAAGCGAGGGCTCAACTTGATCCGCAGTATTGGAATCAACCAGGCGAGACTCGCGAGTCCTCAGTCTCCCATCATTAACGCCGTTAACGGCAGAGTGATCACGACAAACACTGCCGATGCGACGAACGTGTCGTTGCGCGCGCCGTACCAGGGAGTCGAAGTCGGAGGCTTTCTTCAGATTCAGACGACGGCGCAGTCAACCTACAATTCGTTGCAGATGAGTTTGACCCGGCGCTTTGCGAAAGGCTTGCAGTTTCTGACTGCCTATACTTATGGAAAGTCGATCGATAATGCTTCCGGAACAAATGGCGGTTCTGCGGACGCGGTTCGCGACACGGGAATCATCCTGGGCAATCAGTTAGACAATCGAGCGAATCGTGGTTTGTCTGACTTCGATCGCACGCATCGACTGGTCGTTAGCTTTCTGTGGGACTTGCCGCAGCCTTCCTTCGCAGCGAAATCAAAGATGGGCCGATTGTTGGTGGCGGATTGGCAGATCGCGGGAGTCGTCACTGCAATGTCCGGACTGCCGATTGATATCACTGATGGTGGCGCAGGTTCGTTTTATGGATTGAACAATGGCAACAATCCACTCGCACGTCCGAATTGGGCGTCCGGCGCGACGTTGAGCAACGTTCCCGCTGGATATTTCTTTAACCCGTTTGCGTTTGTGCGACCGGTTGTTACCGCGGGGAAACTTATTCCCAGCTCCAACGGCGCGGCGCGAGCGGACGGACTCGGCACTGACATCGGAAACGTTGGCCGCAATGTCTTGCGCGGACCACGACAGTCAAATTTTGACTTCTCGGTTATTAAACGTTTCCGCTTAGGTGAGCAGAAGAGCTTTGAATTTCGCGCTGAGTTTTTCAATCTCTTCAACCACGTAAACTTCGACAACCCGATCAGCAATCTCAACGTGATCACGTCCTCGGGCGGCAGCATCGACGCCAACACCGGACGAATAATCAACCCCGGCGACTTCGGACGCATCCTCTCGACGAGCAACAACCCGCGCTTGATTCAGTTGGCTATCAAAGTGAACTTTTGATCCGAGCCCACGCAGCAGCAACCTCATTCCGGGTGCCGAGCCCACGAAGCAGTAATCATTCCCGGGCGCCGAGTCCGTTCATTCTCATTCTGGGCGCCGAGCCCCTTCATTCTGGGGCTCCGAGCCCGTTCATTCTTATTCTGGGCGCCGAGCCTGTTCATTCTGGGGCGCTGAGCCCGCGAAGCGGGCGGCAGAATAAAGCCTGGGGCGCAAGCCCCAGGATCGAGCGATATTAATAAAGGCGTTGAGCCCATGAAATGGGCGACAGCGTAACGGCTCTCGCCCGCTTCGCGGGCTCAATCGCTATTTTTCTATATCGGATCCTGGGGCTTGCGCCCCAGGCTTTATTCTGCCGCCCGCTTCGCGGGCTCGGAGCTCAGGAATGAAGTTGCTTGGTACGTCTCACGTAAGATTCCACGTAGCAACTTACTGTCTAATCGGCAACGGCAATCAGAGGTGAAGCGACGAAGTCGCTCAGCTTGCGTTGAGGTGGGTTCCCGAGACCTTCGCGCAGGAAGTTAGTCAGAAAGGGATCGATGGCTTTAAGTCCGGCGTAAGGAGTGAGGTTGAGGTCGATGATGTAATAATTGTCGTTACCGTCGTGCACGATGTCGAGGCAGCCAAACTCTACCGCCGACTGCTCGAGAAATGTGACGAGATCTCGTTTTAAGGCCGCGCTGATCTCTAGTTCGTCTTTACCCGCCTTAAGGTGTTCGAGGTCCGACACGTAGTTCGTGTCTCGCCGATCGTTCGACAATTTCTTAATAACGCCCGGAGAAAAGGCTTCGACGATGATGACTCGTTCACCGGAGAAGTAAACGCGGTAGAACGAGTCCTCGGCGTTGCTGATATACCTTTCAATCGTAATGGACGGGTCGTTCCAGATTTCCGCTGGAAGCATTTCCCGCAACACGGTTTTATACCAATAAGCTCCTCTGATGTTTGGTGAAACCAGATGCTCAAAGCCACTGGCGGCAATGCTCTCCAGTGGTAGCTGCCTTTCCGGCTCGCCACCAAAGTTGAGATCAGTCTTAACAATCAGAACTTCATGAGAAGGACCGGACGGCGTTACTTTTACCGACGGAAGGTCAATAGCTTCAAGATGTGTTTGCAGCATCGACTTGCGAATATCCTGTACGAATCCGTTGACTACAAAGACGCCGCGTTCAACGAACCTATTCGTAAGGTCGCGGATCCGCAACGGCAGTCGACTGCGAACTGACAGGTTGACCTGAAAACAGACCGTCGAGAATGAATCGCAAATCCGATCGAATTGCTCGGACGGCAATTCGCGGAACGGATCAACCTTGATCCGTTCCGCGTCATCACCAAGAACATGAGCAAGCAAAAAACCTTCCCACGCTAGCCACTCAAGAACCGCGACTTTGCTATCGCTCATCAGATCACACCCTGTAACTCGATCAACTGGCTGGCTCCTTTGTCGCCAGAGGTACACATCCGGCAGATAAAGACACCCGGGCCAACAGGATTTCCCTGATCGTCTTTCCCATCCCATATGATCGTTTGTTTTCCTCGTAGCTGCATCTTCTCACTTACCAGAGTCCGGACGTGAAACGCGAACTTATTCCAGAGTCCAACAAAAACGTTCTCGGCATCTTCAGGCAACGTGTAGCTGATCTGAACCGTGCCGTCATCGTTCTGCACCTGCGACAACTCGAAGCCGTGATCTACCATCGCTTGCACCGGCAATGAAGCATCCGTCTGTGTAGAGTTGGCCGGCTCGATACGTTTCATGGCGGTCAATCCCATAGTGCGCGCCGCAAAGGCTGCCTTCTTGCCGCCGCCGACATTCAGCTTGAACACCTGCTGGCCTGAGCAGTATCCGGTGGTCACGTTCCCGAAGATATCCTTCACAAATCGATAGCGATTGATACGGTAGCGCGGGTCGTTATGGCTCGATGGAGGAATGTTGGGATTGGGCAAATGATTTTGCGCGATCCAGGTTTCGCCTCCGTCTTCGGTAAAACTGTTCTCGAGACCACCTACAGGAGCGCTGAGATCTTGAAAGCCCCAGCCTCCGACCCAACCCTGAAGCTCATTGACGAAGCCGATTCCCTCCAGGTCGTTGTTGATGGCGGCAGACGAAGGATCCTGATTCTTGGCGACATGCTTCCTCACCCAGGAGTCGCCGCCATCCTTCGTTACCAGGATCGACGCATCACGGAAGTTCTCCAGCGCGATAAAGCCGTGCTTCTCGTTGAGGAACTGAATCTTCCAGCCCCACTCTCCAGCCTCGAAGTCCTTGATATTGGCGACCGTGTTGGTCCACGACTTTCCGCCGTCACGAGTGCGAAGTATGACGGGCTTAACCTGGCCATAACGGCTTAGACGTGGGGGAGGATAAGCCTTGTGATCAATCTTGGCTTTCGGGTCGATTAGTCCACCGACCACGAATCCGTTGTCCTCGTCAAAAAAGTAAATGTCGATCAGGTTCGAGGCGTGCGGCCTCATGTCAATCAATTCCCAACTCGCACCGTTGTCCGTCGTCTTAATGATTCCCGGACCCGGGAGACCGGGATCGTTTGTTCCAGAGCCGTAGGCGACGCGCTCGTTGACTGCGTGAAAACCACAGAATCCGGCCGGTGAACCCTCCGGCAGGTTTTCGACAGGTTTCCATGTCTCTCCGCCGTCGGTCGTGTGGTGCAGGAGTATGCGAATGAACTGGCTGGGCGACGTTATCGAGCTAACGTCTCCGATACCGGTAACTGCTCCGAACCAGCCGATCTGGCGATTCGCCCAGGACATGCATCGCAGATAGGGAAAGCTGGGAAGATTTGGTGCGAGAAAAAACTTCGGTATCCAATTCTCGCCTCCATCTTCAGTCTTGCAGACGTATCCACTGCTGTTGACAAGCCATCCGGTCAGTTCGTCAAAGAACCAGATATCGTCGGTTCGAGAATTTGCGACCGGAGAATTCTGTAGTAGTTGCCATTGGTATTGGGTAGCGGGGGCCAAAGTTGGGGTTGACATAGTAGAAGCTCCTTAGAGTGAGTATGAGATTTTAAACAGGACGACTGGTAAGAACTCGTGCATTCTCCACAATTCACTCGA
>Ga0207676_10002367_pt1 | contig 13472 bp, 9 predicted proteins | sample KBSSwiS72_FD_184307 | JGI IMG/M metagenome (GOLD analysis project Ga0207676, IMG submission 184307) | Switchgrass rhizosphere microbial communities from Kellogg Biological Station, Michigan, USA - KBS Switchgrass S7-2 (SPAdes) (version 2) | ecosystem: Host-associated > Plants > Roots >... | reverse complement strand
GCTTATCGAATTCAAACAGCGGGGGCAAGCCCCTCTTCCTGACTTGTTCTTTTCTGAGTTCTTTATTCTTCCTTCTCCTTCTTCATTTTGTGCCTTTTGTGCCTCTTTGTGGCAATGGAGGAATGATTTGAAAGGTGTGGTGTTAGCCGGTGGGTTGGGGACGAGATTGCGTCCGCTGACCTCTGTCACAAACAAACATTTGCTGCCGGTTTACAACCAGCCGATGATCTATTACCCCATTCAGGCTCTCGTGAATGCCGGCATCACCGACATCATGGTTGTGACCGGAGGCAATTCCGCCGGCGACTTCCTGCGCCTGCTCGGAAACGGCAAAGCGTTCGGTCTGAAACATCTCAACTACACCTACCAGGAAGGCGAGGGCGGCATCGCCGAAGCGCTCTCGCTCGTCGAGCACTTCGCCGCCAATGGTCCGGTTTGCGTTGTCCTCGGCGACAACATCATCGAGGGAAACATACTCTCGGCCGTTAACGCATATCGCGCGCAGGGTAGCGGCGCGAAGATCATTCTGAAAAAGGTCCCGGACCCGCAGCGTTTCGGCGTGCCGCGGCTCGATGGCCGTCGCGTTGTTCGCATCGACGAGAAGCCGGCGAAACCTCAATCGGAGTACGCTGTGATCGGCATTTACATGTACGATGCTCAGGTCTACGACATCATTCGATCTCTGAAGCCTTCCGGTCGCGGCGAGCTCGAAATCACGGACGTCAACAACGCTTACATCGAGCGCGATGCGATGACGTGGGAAGAGATCGAAGGCTGGTGGACTGACGCCGGAACGTTTGAGAGCTTGTTGCGCGCCTCGAACCTCGTGGCTGAAACGGGCGCCAACAAAATGTATTTCGAAGCCCAACGGTAGTTGCACGCAATCCCGCAACTCATGTCTGATGTACGTCCCACAAAAGTGATCCGGATCATTGCTCGCCTGAATGTAGGTGGTCCAGCGAAGCACGTTGTTTGGTTGACATCAGGTTTGCTGGAAGCAGGTTTCAATTCGTTACTGGTCGCAGGCAAAGTGCCTGAAGGTGAAGATGACATGAGCTACTTCGCGGCGGATCAGGGAGTGACACCGCTTTACATTCCGCAGATGAGCCGCGAGATATCTTTGAACGACATCACCACCGTCTGGAAACTGTTTCAACTCTTCCGGCGCGAGCGGCCCGACATCGTTCACACGCACACGGCAAAAGCGGGGACGGTCGGGCGCGGGGCGGGTTTCTTGTATCGCTGGCTGACGTTTGGAACACTCGTCGGCAAGCCGCGGCAGTGCAAGTTTGTTCACACGTATCACGGTCATGTCTTTCACAGCTATTACGGGGAACGCCGGACGAAACTCTTTCTCGCGATCGAAAGACTGTTGGCGAGGCTGGTTACTGATCGACTGATCGTCGTGAGCAAGCAGCAGAGCACGGAGATTGGCGAGACATTTCGCGTGGGCCGGCCGGGACAGATCAAGGTGATTCCGCTGGGCTTGGATCTCGGCATCTTTGCCGATCATGGTTCCCGGCGCATGAAGTTTCGTCACGAGCTTTGTATTCCGGATCATACGACGCTGATCGGCATCGTCGGCCGGTTAACTGAGATCAAGAACCACGAGATGTTTCTGAACGTGGTTGCGCGCCTGAAAGCGATTGATCCGGCGTGTCGCAGGCTGGGCGCGGTACGTTTCATCGTGATTGGCGACGGCGCGCTGCGTTCGCAGTTGGAGTTGCGGAGCCAGGAGTTAGGACTGGATAAAGATGTGATCTTTGTTGGCGGTAGAAAGGATCCGGAGTATTTCTATCCCGCGCTTGATGTTGTGGCGCTAACTTCGCGCAATGAGGGCACGCCGCTGACGTTGATTGAAGCGATGGCGAATGCGCGCCCGGTGGTTGCGACTCAGGTTGGCGGCGTGGTGGATCTTCTCGGCGATGTAGTTGAAGATGGTTCATACCAGGTCTGTCGACGTGGTATCGGCGTCCCTGCCGGAGACGAAGTGGCCTTTGTAGCCGCCCTGAGCCGGATCATTCGCGATCGATCGCTGCGCCAGGAGTTAGGTGAAAGCGGTCTCGAGTTTGTGGAAGTGAATTACTCGAAGGAGCGCTTAATCGAAGACATCAAGGGTTTGTACAGCGAACTGCGCCATAAAGAGGCGGAGAAAGCACAAATGCTTCCCGCAGTTCGTTTGTGATTTTTGTGCCTTTTTGTGGCTCAATTCGAAATTGTAAAGGAGCATAACGTTTGCGAGTACTAATCACAGGCGGAGCCGGTTTCATCGGATCTCATTTGACTGACGCATATCTTCAGCGCGGCGATGAGGTCTACGTTATTGACGATCTCTCAACCGGTTCGATCGGAAATATCCAGCACCTCAAAAGTAATCCACGTTTTCATTACACGATCGACACTGTTCACAATCATCCCGTGACGGCGGAGCTGGTCGATCAGTGCGACGTTATTTTTCATCTTGCCGCGGCGGTTGGGGTGAAGCTGATCGTCGAGAGCCCGGTGCGGACTATTGAGACTAACGTGCGTGGCACCGAGGTGGTGCTTTCGCTCGCCAACAAGAAAAAGAAGAAGGTTTTGGTTGCTTCAACTTCGGAAGTGTATGGGCTGAGCGCCGACGTGCCGTTTCGCGAGGACGGCAATCTCGTGATGGGTGCTACGACGAAGGGGCGCTGGAGTTACGCGTGCTCGAAAGCTATCGACGAATTTCTCGCCCTCGCGTATTGGCGCGAGAAGAAGCTACCTACGATCATCGTGAGGTTGTTCAATACAGTCGGCCCAAGACAGACGGGCCAGTATGGCATGGTGATCCCGACGTTTGTGAAGCAGGCACTCGCGGGCAGGCCGATCACCGTCTATGGCGATGGCAAGCAGAGTCGGTGTTTTGGTTATGTCGGCGACGTCGTCGGCGCGCTGATCAAGCTCATGGATACGCCCGAGGCTGTGGGGCAGGTCTTTAATATCGGTTCAAACGTGGAGATTTCGATACTCGAGCTGGCCCAGAGGGTGAAAGAGATTACTCAGTCGAAGTCGGAGATCGTGTTTGTTCCTTATGACGAGGCTTACGAGGAAGGTTTTGAAGACATGCCGCGGCGCGTTCCGGATATCAGGAAAGTCAGCGAACTGGTGGGTTTTCGGCCCAGTTTGAGTCTCGACGGCATTCTGGAAAGCGTCGTCGACTACCAGATCGGCCGCCGCACCGCCGCCGCCGATTAGAACCTCTCGGCAGTACCTTAACCACAAAGACACTAAGACACTAAAAATGTCCTTTGTGTCTTCGTGCCTTGGTGGTTAAGTTTGTGATAGTTTTTCGTCACTCCTATGCCTTTTAGCCCGCGCACGATTCTGGCAGTTGCGACATCTTTTTGTTTAGCGCTGATTCTCACCTTTCTGGTGCGAGCAATCGCCCGGCGCTATGGGTTTGTCGCACAGCCAAAAACCGATCGCTGGCATAAAAAACCGACCGCGATGCTCGGCGGCGTCGCGATCTGGCTCTCGGTGATCAGCACGGTGCTGGTGCTCTCACTGCACACCACCTACGGTCTACAGATCCTGCTCGCCAGCACGTTCCTGTTTCTCGTCGGTCTCGTCGATGATCTGATCCACATCAAGCCTTACCAAAAACTTATCGGGCAGATTCTCGGATCGGCGTATGTCGTTTACTACGGATTGTCGCTGCCCTGGACCGGCTCGGTGCTGCTGAACATGGCGCTCGCGATCTTCTGGCTGATCGGCATCACAAACGCCATCAACCTGCTCGACAACATGGACGGCCTCGCCTCCGGCATCGCGATCATCGCAGCCGGGTTTTTGGCGCTCAGTTTTGTAAACAGCGGACAGTACACCGAGGCGATGATCATGCTGGTCTTTGCTGGCGGCCTGCTCGGGTTCCTTGTTTACAACTGCAATCCCGCGTCGATCTTCATGGGCGACTGCGGCTCGATGTTTGTCGGTTTCTTCCTGGCGAGCACGGCGTTGATGCACGTCAGCGGTGGCCGGTCGAGAAATTTCCTCCCGGTGCTTGCAGTGCCGATTCTCGTTCTCTTCATCCCCATCTTCGACACGACGTTTGTCACCGTGCTGCGCAAACTTTCCGGGCGCGCGGCGTCGCAAGGCGGGCGCGATCATACGTCGCATCGACTGGTGGCGTTGGGAATGTCGGAACGGCGTGCGGTGGTGATGCTCTACGGGTTTGCCGCGCTTTCCGGTTTGCTCGCGATCGTCGTGCAAAGGACGCGTTTGGACGTCAGTCTTGCAGCGATCGCGGGCTTCACAATCGTGCTCACGCTGATTGGCGTGTATCTCGCCGGAGTCAAGGTTTACGACGCGAGCGAAGAGGAGATGGCGCTTAAAGACAAGCCGCTTTACGCCTTCCTCGTCGACGTTTCTTACAAGCGCCGCATCTTCGAAGTGTTGCTGGACGTGGTGCTGATCACGCTGTCGTACTGGTCTGCTTACGCGATCAACTTCCCGCCTAACAGCGGCGCCTGGAATCTGTTTATTCGGACGTTGCCTGTGCTCCTCTTCATCAAGATGTCAGTGTTTTTGGTGATGGGTGTTTACCGGGGTCTTTGGCGCTACACGGGCATGAGCGATTTGATCGTGTTTGCGAAGGCGGTGATGCTGAGCTCTGTGGGCAGCATACTGGTGCTGCTGTTTGCGTTTCGTTTTGAGGGTTTTTCGCGCAAGGTATTTATCATCGACGCCATCTGCATGTTTTTGTTTCTGGCGGGGAGTCGTATGGCGTTCCGGCTTTTCCGGCAGCTCGTGCCGGCTGTCAGTAAACAGAATGGACGCCGGGTGCTGATCTATGGCGCGGGTGACGGCGGCGAACTTTTGTTGCGCGAGTTGAGGAACAATCGCGAGTTACAGCTTGCGCCGATCGGTTTTCTGGATGACGATCCGGCGAAGAGCGGGAAGGTCATTCACGGGCTGCGCGTATTTGGCGGGAACGGAGATCTCGGCGCGGTGTGCGCTCAGCACGAGATTGATGAGAATAGTGATCTCCAGCTTGAAGATGAGTGAGGAGCGCATTCAGGAGATCCTGCAGTGCTGCACGGAGAAGCAGATCGTCGTGAAGCGGATGCGCATCACGATGGAAGATTTGACGTCGCGGTAATCGCAGGTTCAGAGTTCAGCCTTTAGGCTGCTCTTTTGCGCAGGCAAGCTAAAGCTTGAACTCTAAACAGGAAATGGCGAACGACTTAATTCAGGTAAACGTTAGGAATCCGCTGGTCAGGGTGGTTTTGATCCTGTTGGTGCTGGTTGCTGCTGTCTGGTCGTACTTTGTTGTGCGGTGGTATCTGGGAAATACGTTCGCTGAGTATTTCAACACGGAGACAAACAGCGTCGAAGCTGCGCAACGGGCGGTTTCGATGGGGCCGGACGATCCGATGACGCACTGGCGCGTGGGTCAGGTTTCACAGAAAGTCCTCTCGCTGGAACAACAGGCTCAGGCGATCGGGGCGTACGAAAAGGCTGTCAGTCTCTCTCCCAACGATTATCGCTACTGGACGTCACTCGGGACCGCGTACGAACAGGTCGGCGAGACCGCCAAAGCAGAGCACGCGCTGAGACGTGCAGTCGAACTTGCCCCGGCTTACGCTTACCCGCGCTGGTATCTCGGCAACCTGTTAGTGCGCGATGGTCGCTACGACGAGGCTTTTGCTGAATTGCGTCTCGCCAGTAAAGCAGAGCCGGAATTTCAACCCCAGGTATTTAACCTGGCCTGGCAGATCAACGGCGACGACGCGCAGGCAATCAGGAAAGCGATCGGCGACAACTCAGCGATCCAGGCGCAATTCGCGGTCTACCTTATCGGGCTAAAACAGATCGACCAGGGTCTCAAGTTTTGGAACGAGATGAGCATCGAGGATCGGAAAGCCAACCTCGCGAGCGGCCAATCGATCATCGCGAGTCTCAAGAACGAGCACCGGTATCACGATGCGCTCAAAGTGTGGAACGACATCGCGAACGAGAGCCTTCGTACGGAAGTAGGCCGCATCTTCGACAGCAGTTTCGAAGAGGCGGGCAGTTACGGGTCAGACATGCCATTCGGCTGGCAGGACAGGGGCGCGCCACAAGTGGCAATCGACGTCGATGCAAACAAGAGCCAGAAGGGCGGGCGAAGCCTGCATTGGTTATTCCAGGTGCGCACGAACGTGGGACCTGTTCAGGTCGCGCAGCTTGTGTTGGTCGAGCCGCAGACGGAGTACGAATTTGAAGGTTACGTGAGCACTGAGAATCTCGAGAGTGGAAGCACGCCGCTGATCGATATCGTTGATCCGATCGACGAAAAGACAATCGTCGCTTCGTCAGCGGCGCCGCGCGGGACTAACAACTGGAACCGCGTCAACTTCACTTTCAAGACAGGTGAAAAAGCTGAAGCGGTGATTGTGAGGATTGTGCGTAATTCATGCGTCTCGGAAGAAACGCCGGTTTGTCCGATTTTTGGTTCGGTTTGGTATGACAACTTCAGTATCAAACGACACTAGCATCGCGGTTACGGACAGCACGCCGCCGCCGGCGAGAACGAGCTCCTCGGAGCATCGTGTTCATCGCCCCAGGCACACGCTGGCCAGCAGGTTTGCGTTTCTCGTGATCTGCATCGCGATCGTGCTTTCGGCGCTCGCTTACGGCACCGTTCACTACTGGGCGCTCGGGTTGTTCAATCTCGGCGGACTGACGGTCCTGGTTTTGTGGGTGGTCGACTCGTGGCGTCTCGGTAACTTCAGAGTCAGTCGCAACCTGCTGCAACTGCCCCTGCTCGGAGCATTGGCGCTCGGCTTAGTGCAACTGCTGCCACTCCGCGCAGTGACGTCTGACACTGCCTTCGGGCTCGCGAACACCTTGTCGCTCGATCCTTACTCGACGCGCCTTGTGCTGGTCCAACTGGCGACACTCCTGATCTACTTTGCGGCGACGCTCGTGTTTGTCGACACGCCACATCGCCTGCGCGTGCTCGTGCGGACGATCATGATCTTCGGTTTTTGCCTCGCGATATTCGGGTTGACGCAGTCGTTCACCAGTCCGACCAAGGTTTACTGGCTGCGAGAGTTACCCCAGAGCACTGCTTTCGGTCCATTCATCAACCGGCACCATTTCGCCGGTTACATGGAACTGACGATTGCGCTGCCGCTAGGTTTGCTTTTCGCGGGCGGCGTCGATAAAGACAAGCGACTGCTTTACGTGTTCATCGCCGGAATGATGGGTATTGCGCTCGTGATGACCGCGTCGCGCGGCGGCATCATCAGCCTGGTGGCGGAGATCATGTTTCTGGTCGTAGTAACCGCGATCTGGCGTTCGCAAAGTGAACGGCACAGGACGCATTCGAGCCGGTTGAAGCAGGTTGGCATGCGGGTTGGAATGGCTGCGGCGCTGCTGTTTGGTTTGTTTGTCGGCGTGATGACGTTGGGTGGTGAGTTTTCGATCTATCGTTTCATCGACAGCGTCAACTATAACGATCCGACTACCGGTCGCGCACATTTTTGGTCGGTGACGCTGGACATTATCAAGGCGCATCCATACGTCGGGACCGGGTTGGGCGCGTTCGGTGTGGTTTACACGAAGTATGACACGCGTAATGGTTTCTTCCGCCTCGAGCAGGCGCACAACGACTATCTGCAAGTGCTTTCCGACGGTGGGATCATTGGCGGCGTTGTGGCATTAAGCTTTGTGTTGTTGTTGTTTTATTTGGCTTTGAAGCGTGCCCGATCCCAGGATGATTTCCGGCGTGGCGTGGCGTTGGCGGCGTTGAGTGGTTGCTTTGCCGTGCTGGTGCATAGCTTTTTCGATTTCACATTGCACACAACGTCGAATGCGTTGCTGTTCCTGGTTGTGGCAGCGCTGGCGACGCTCAACGGCCGCGTCGAAAACGCACCGCGAAAGCGCCACCGCCGCAGTTCTCAGAAAGAACTGAACCACTAAGGCACTAGGACACAAATTGTATTAATGAAATTAGTGTCTTTCTGTCTTTGTGGTTTAAGATATGGCGTAAATTCCGATGGCCTCGGCAAAATCCGCGAAAACTGAAACCTCCAGGGAAGCGTCTTCCGTTCCGGGTTTGATCCTTGGTGCAGTTTCCCGTCACAACAAAGAAGATGCGCTGAATTACCGCGCTGACGGCAAGTGGCACAACATTCCCGCGGCCGCGTTTATTGAGCGCGTGAAGAATGTTGCTCTCGGCCTTTCGGATCTTGGCGTGCGGCCGGGAGATCGCATCGCCTTGCTCTCTGAGAATCGTCCCGACTGGTCGATCGCCGATCTCGCGATTCTGAGTCTCGGCGCGATCAACGTTCCGATTTACACCACGCAGGCGCTGGACCAGGTTGAATACATCCTTTCCGACTCCGGCGCGAAAGCGATGTTCATCTCCACTCGCCGGCTCTACAAGCACGTGCAACCGGTGCTGGCGAAACGGCCTCTGGAACACGTCATCTTCTTCGATACCGAAGTTGCCGAAGACATCGATCACAGCTTCGACTTGAACACGTTGGAGCAAAAAGGTCGTGAGTTGGCCGAACAACGTCCCGGTGCATTTGACGCTTACCTCCAAGCCGTCAGGCCGGATGACCTCGCGACGATCATTTACACCTCAGGCACCACGGGCGAGCCGAAAGGCGTGATGTTGACGCACAACAACTTCATGTCAAACGTGATCTCAATCGGAAAGGGGTTGCCGATCGGGCCGACTGACGTGGCGCTGTCAGTGCTGCCTCTATCGCACATCTTCGAAAGAGACGGGTTCTACGTTTTTTGCTATTGCGGCGTGTCTGTTTACTACTCCGCATCGATGGAGCAGGTTGGCGAGAACCTGCGCGAAGTTGCGCCGACCGTGATGACTGCTGTGCCGCGCCTGTTTGAAAAGGTCTATCACCGGATCATTAAGAAAGGCATGGCCGAGAAGGGCTATAAAAAGTCGATCTTCATGCGCTCGCTCGCAGTGGGGCAGCGTTACGGCGAGCTCAAAGACAAACGAAAGTGGATCTCGCCGCGGCTGGGAATCAAGCAGAAGCTTGCCAGTAAACTGGTATTTTCGAAGTGGCGCGAGGGTGTGGGCGGGCGTTTGCGATACTTCGTTTCGGGCGGCGCGCCGCTCTCGCCGACGCTGTCGTACTCGTACCTGGCTGCCGGCATACCGATCCTGCAAGGTTATGGAGCGACGGAGACGTGCATCGTCTCGGCAAACCGGCCTGGCAACAATAACGTCGGATCGGTGGGAATACCTTTCGAAGGCATTGAAATCAAGATCGCTGACGACGGCGAGATCCTTGTGCGCGGTCCGAATGTGATGCGTGGTTACTACGGCCAGCCGGAAGCGACTGCCGCGGTGCTGAAGGATGGTTGGTTCTACACGGGCGACGTCGGGCATCTCGAGAAAAATGGTCATCTATACATCACCGATCGCAAGAAAGACCTGTTCAAGCTTTCGAACGGAAAATATGTTGCGCCGCAGTTGATTGAGAGTCTGTTGAAGGAGAGCGAGTTTGTCAGTCAGGTGGTGGTGGTTGGAACTGGTCGGAAGCAGCCGGTGGCGTTGATCGTTCCTGAATGGGAAAGTCTGAAACAGGCGCTCGCAGAAGCGGGTGAAGAAACGTCAAAGGACCGCGACGCATTGAGCAAGGATCCGGCCGCGATCAAGATAGTGCAAAAAGACATCGCCAGGCTAACTGCCGAGCTGGCTGACTACGAGCGAATCCGCCGCGTGGCGTTGCTGCCGAATGAGTTCACCATCGACGGCGGCGAGCTCACGCCCACCCTGAAAGTCAAACGCAAAGTCATCGACGAGCGCTACGGCGACATCATCGAAGAACTCTACTCTTAACCACAAAGGCACGAAGGCACAAATTAATAATTAGTGTCTTCGTGTCTTTGTGGTTAGGATCGATTCGGCCAGGATCCGCAGATCCAAGGGGATTTCGGGCGTCTTGAATCCACGATCCGCGCCCGCCGTGTGGTGCGCCAGCAGCGGCAGTTCGGCGCTGCAAAAATCACAGACCTCCAAGTGGTCCTTGACGAGGACCGCCGCTCCCGCCGAGAGGCTACCCACGCGAAACGAGAGCAGAGTCGCCGAAGCAGGACAAGCGGCTGTTTTTAAGAAAGGCAATGTTCTCGTTGAGGTTTTCATCCGTCTCCTGAGTTCAACGTAACAAAACACACAATCCCGCCTATATTCCAGAAGCTTTTCTCACTTTTTTCTGAGCTATTCCGCTATTTCTTTCAAATGTAAAAAAATGTTGCTCATTCTTTAATATCTTGTTACCATGCCTTCCGTTAGTCAGGTGCCAGAACCGGTTACCTGTCAGCATTCTCCAGGACTCACCCTCCAATTTCGACTATACGAATTACGACAATTCAGGCGCAGAACAAGGGCAAAACCCGCCGATTCCCAGTGAAAAACTCCCAAGAGTAGGACCAACACGGACAATCCTGTGAAATCCATAAGTGAAGATCCTGAAAAAGCAGCGAACCCCGGAGCTGGTGAAAAACGCCCCATGCCCCGAGAGCGCCGCAACGACCGGCAAGGAAAGACTGCGAAGTGGGTCGATAGTCTTCGGTCTTCAGACGTCAATCGTCTCTGGACTGACCTGCACCGCATAGTCTCGCACCACCCGCTGGTCCGCGCCTCCCGCAGCGCCGGTTTGTTGGTCGAAGAAGGCGCCGGAGCGGCCTACACAGATCTGACGCAGGAACTGTTTGTCCAACTGCTGAGCAAGAACCGTTTCGAGCATTACCTCGAGACGGCCATGACTGACTACGAGATTGAGTGTGAAATCAGCCAGATCGAGCTAACGAATTTACTGACCGCCGAGCTACGCAAACGCCACCCGGAAAGCTACCGGCTGGCACGTCGCATTTCGACTCTGATTCAATCGAGCCCGAATTTCCGGCGTTTTGACACGAGCGGAGTCGACGACGAGCCGCACCGGCGTTTGGCGGATCGTGTTTATGGTCTGAGTGAGTGGAAAGTCGACAAGTCGCGCCGCGGCTCTCACGACGTCGAGCAGCGCGTGCAAATAATCCCGGTCCGGCAGCGAGATACACGAATGGTAGGCTGCACCGGCGATTCACAGATTGTCATCAGCAACGCCGACCTCGAAGATTTGATCGTCTCTGTTCTGGACGCAGTTGATTCGCCGGTCGACGTGCGCACTTTGCGAAGCCTCGTGATGTCGCGTCTCCCGGTGATGGATATCTACCTCGTGCCCCTGGACGGCGACGACAGCGACAACGAGAACAGCAACAGTTACGAGCCGGTCGATAAGCGCGAAAATCCTGAAGAAGGCCTGGTTCGTCGCGAGTCTGAAAGGGAAGCTGCGGGTTTTGTCGAGCAGTTTATGGCCAGCCTGAACGAGGCGGTACGAGGCAAAGTAAAGCAGTACAACCGGATTATCGGTGTTCTCTGGTACTGCTATTTGAGCCCGGATCACTCGACGCAACTGGAAGTAGCGGCGGTATTGGGCGTTTCTGATTCATTGGTGTCTGACTACCGCAGGCGCATCGAGCAGGAGCTTCGGGCGCTCTCTTTCACCGAGGTCGAAGAGGCCAAGCAGTTTGAGATGGCCCTGAGAGACCACGTCAAGGCGATGATGTTTGACCTGGAAGAGAAAGAGGTAGTTGTGTAGGGGACTGGCATAAGTGGTAACAGGATTGCCACAAAGAAGCACAAAAGGCACAAAGTTTTGATCGGATCGTCAGTGCCTTTTGTGCTTTTTTGTGGCTTTATATACTCTGTCAGCTAGGCTGGTTTGTAGGAGACTAATTTTTGCATTTCGCTTCGTCGGATAAACCTGACGCACTTGATTACGAGGGTGTCCGCAGAGTCGCTCGCAAGAACGACGCGGACGACGACCCGAGCGGTTGGGGTAAATTCAAGAAACGCGCGAGAGGCCTGACGAACGCCGCGGACGATAACGGCGCGGCCGTCGAGACGTCTAAACCAGTCGACTCGAACCATGCGAATCTCCGGCTCGGCAAACGCGGACACGCGATCAGCTTCGCCGGATTTTTTCTGTTCACGGTAGTCCTTTACTTCCGCCCGTACGAACTCATACCCGCGCTTTCCTCGCTGATGCAAATGGCGTTTTATATCGGGTTGTTTACCCTGATCGCCTATCTAATCTCCCAAATAATCGCCGAAGGAAACATCACCGCTCCCCTGAGAGAAGTAAAACTCGTAACCTTACTTGGTTTGTTGGCGCTCCTTTCGATACCGATGGCGATCGATCCTGGTGAGGCGTGGGGCGACTTCAGCGAGATTCTCATCAAGGCTCTGTTGATGTTCATCGTCCTGGTAAACGTGGTACGCACCAGGACGCGTATGATGATGCTGATCCTGGTTGCCATTGCGGTGAGCATCTATCTGAGTGTCAACGCGATATCTGATTATCGAAACGGAGTCTTCATAATCGGAAAAGCAGACCTGGCGCGAATCGGAGGGAGCATCGGAGGTTTGTTTAAGAACTCCAACGACCTGGCACTCCACCTGGTCACGATGGTCCCCATCGCTGTGTGTCTCGGTCTGAGCACCAAAGGACTGTTGCGCAAGATCATTTATTGGGGCGCGGCTGGTCTGATGGCGGCGGCTACTGTCGTAACTTTCTCGCGCGGCGGATTTCTTGGTCTGATAGGCGTGACGCTTCTTTTTGCTTACAAGTTCGGCAAACGCAACAAGCCGGTGACTATCGGGGTCCTGGCATTGACGTTTATCCTGTTTATAGGGTTAGCTCCGGGCTCTTACGGGGATCGCCTGGGCACGATCTTCGACTCCGCTTCAGATTTGAGTGGCTCATCCAGCCAACGAACGCAGGTGTTAAAGCGTTCGATAGTGGTGGCGTTGCGTTATCCGCTAACCGGTGTCGGCATCGGCAACTTTCATCACAAATCGTTCCAGGAGCTGGGAACTCACAACGCCTACACACAGGTGGCTTCTGAGATCGGAATTCCGGCGTTTGTGGTTTACGTGATGTTCCTGCTTTATCCGTTGAAGAGGCTGCGACAGATAGAAAAGACGTCGGCTGAAAGTAAAGACAAAGAAAGCCGGTGGTTTTTCTTCATGTCGATTGGATTGCAGGGCGCGATCATCGGCTACATGGTGAGCAGTTTCTTTGGCGCCGTAGCTTACCAGTGGTACATCTATTATTTGGTGGGATACGCTATTTGTCTGCACCGCATGTTTTTGGTTAGGACGCCGAGTTTGGCGCACGTCTCCTGGGAGACACCGTTTACGAGGGCGACAAAGCGGGCCGACAAGCAGGCCAAACTGATCAATCAACCGACGATGGCAAGAACGAGTCAGGTTTAAGGTTTTTGATTTCGGCATTACGCCGAAGGCGTTGGCTAATGTCAGCCCAAGGTTGGAGCGCTAGCGACAACCTTGGGTCGGTAATTTCAAAACTCGATCCAACCCTGAAAGGGTTACGACCCGAGGGTATGAAGATGGAACAAACCCTTTCAGGGTTAACAATTCATTT
>Ga0207676_10002357_pt1 | contig 13498 bp, 10 predicted proteins | sample KBSSwiS72_FD_184307 | JGI IMG/M metagenome (GOLD analysis project Ga0207676, IMG submission 184307) | Switchgrass rhizosphere microbial communities from Kellogg Biological Station, Michigan, USA - KBS Switchgrass S7-2 (SPAdes) (version 2) | ecosystem: Host-associated > Plants > Roots >... | reverse complement strand
GGAAACGACTCGATCTTCGGCGAGGACGGCAACGACTTCATGAAGGGCGGCAATGGCGACGACAGGCTCGACGGCGGCAATGGCAATGACAGCTTTGACGGCGGCTTCGGCAATGACAAGATGTACGGCGGGCTCGGCAACGACATATTCGACGACAAGGGCGGCAACGACCTGATCGACGCTGGCGACGGGCACGACATCATCATCGCCGGGATTGGCGACGACATCATCTATGGCGGCGCCGGTCGCGACTATATCGATGCGGGCGACGGCAATGACGTGATCTACGCGGGCGATGACGACGACGGTTTCGTCAACGAGATCAACCCGGCGACGGGCCTGATAACGACACAGGCGGTCGGCGGCGGTGCGGGCAACGACACCATCTACGGCGAAGGCGGCAACGACAAGCTCAAGGGCCAGTCGGGCGACGACCATGTCTATGGCGGTATCGGCAACGACCTCGTCGACGGCGGCGACGGCAATAATTATCTCGACGGCGGCGACGGCAACGACATCCTCGCCTCCGAGGGTGGCATAGACACATTGATCGGCGGCGCGGGGGACGACAAGCTCAGTTCCGGCGCGGGCGACGACTATCTCGATGGCGGCGCCGGTATAGACTATATGAGCGGCGAAGCGGGCAATGACCGGATGTTCGGCGGGGACGGCAACGACCTGTTCTACGGCGGCGACGGCGACGACCTGATCCACGGCGATGCGGGGTCCGACAAGCTGATCGGCGAGCGCGGCGCCGACCATCTGTGGGGCGGCGCGGCGAGCGACTGGTTCATCTTCAAGGGCGTGGGCGCGCTCGACGGCGCGGTTGACCGGATCGAGGATTTCCAGGACGGCAGCGACCTGATCGTGCTCGAAAAAATCGGCGTCACCCATTTTGCCTCCGGCGGCGGCTTGGGCTCGATCTATGCCCAGGACGCGGCCGACGGCGGCGTGACGCTGCTCGCGACGACTTTGACGGGCGAGCATTTGACGATCAGCGTCGCCGATCCCGCAGGCAATCTCAGCGCGGCGAATTTCTCGGCGGCGGATTTCCTCTTCGTTTAGTCGGACTGGAAATCGAACGGCGAAACACCGCGTTCGCGCTCGTTCAGGGTCAATAATCGCCCCAGCGGCGGGGCGCTGCGCTGTGGGCAGTCGAGCCGGGTGCAGGCGCTGCAGCCAAGGCCGATCGGCGTGGCGTCGCCGCCGTTCAGGTCGACACCGCGCGCATAGGCCAACGGCGCCGCCAGATCGGCCCTGATCCCCAGGACAACGCCGAACAGCGCGCCCTGCCCGCCGGCACCGATGCCCGGCCGTTCCACCGTGCGCGCAAGGGTGAACCAGCGCTCGCCCCCGCTCTCCCCCCGGCCCTCATCGCCGTCGAGCGCCACCAGATGGGTGCGCACCTCGCCGGGCCGTTCGAACACGCGGTGGACCTCCCAGAGCGGGCAGCGCCCTTCCGCCTCGACCAGCGGCGCGGCGCTCGCGCCGGCATAGCGCTTTGACGCCTGGCCGGCGCGGTCGATCCGCAGCATGAAGAAGGGCAGGCCGCGCGCCCCGACCCGCTGGAGGGTGGTCAGGCGATGCGCCACCTGCTCGAAACCGGCGCCAAATCGCCGCTGGAGCAGCAGGATGTCATAGCCGCTCTGTTCGCAGGCGCGCAGGAAGCGGGCATAGGGCATCATCAGCGCCGCGGCGAAATAGCCGGTGAGATGCCGCCGGTAGAGCCGCTCCGCCGTCTTGTCGCCGAAACGCGCTCCGGCGACCAGCGCGTCAATCTCGCTCGCCGCCTCGATCTGGCCGAGGATGAAGGCGCTCTGAAAGATGCGCGAGGCCGAATCGAGCATTTCCGAAAGCTGGACCTGCCGCGCGTGCAGGTCGAGCCTGCGCAGCCGATCGGGCATGATGTCGGCGGGCAGGATGCGGATCGAAAGCTGGTGGCGGACCCTGAGCCGCTCGGCAATCGCGCCGTAGAGGTCGCCCGCGCCCAGCCGCAATTCATCGGCCATCTGCTCGGCCATGGCGTCGAGATCGGCGAAATGATTGCGCCACCGCTCGATTTCCTGCCGCACACTTTGCACCGGCAATGCTTCGGTCGTCGCCATGGCCTGGCCGCCGCCCTCGCGCAGCCGGTCATAGGCCCGCGCAAAGGCTTCGACCCCGCCGGGCGCGGCGGCCAGCCATTCGGCCATCTCCGTCCGGTCGATGCCGATGTCGGCGAAGATGGGATCGGCAAGGCGGCGACGCAGGCCATCCATGCCGCCCGCCGGTTCCTCCGCACCCAGCCGCCGGGGATCGACATCGAACCGCTCGGCAAGGCGCAGCAACAGGCCGGCGGTCAGCGGCCGCTGGTTGCGCTCGATCAGGTTGAGATAGCTGGGCGAGACGTCGATCGCCTCGGCAAAGGCGACCTGCGTCATCTGCTGTGCGCGGCGCAGGCGGCGCACCGCGTGGCCGGCAAGGAGCTTGGCATTGGACATGGCGACGGATCCAAATTGTAAAGTATGTGACATACTTACAGCATGAACCTGCCAGTTGGAAACGCATTTACCCGATAATTTTACAAAATCTGTCGCCTTCCGCAGTGCGCTGCAGCATTGTCGATCCAGAGACGCGGATGGACGTTCCATCCTGCAGACAGATTAAAGGGCTGAGCAATGTCGTACCAGGATCAAATCACCAAGACCAACCAGCTGATCAGCAGCTTCAAGGGCACCTGGGATGGCATCAGCGCCGAATCGGTCGCGCGCATGCAGGTCCAGAACCGCTTCCGGACCGGCCTCGACATCGCGCGCTACACCGCCACGATCATGCGTGAGGATATGGCCGCCTATGACGCCAACCCGGCCGAGTACACCCAGTCGCTCGGCTGCTGGCACGGTTTCATCGGTCAGCAGAAGATGATCAGCATCAAGAAGCATTTCGGCACGACCAAGCGCCGCTACCTCTATCTCTCGGGCTGGATGATCGCCGCGCTGCGCAGCGAGTTCGGGCCGCTGCCCGACCAGTCGATGCACGAGAAGACCAGCGTTCCCGCGCTGATCGAGGAGCTGTACACCTTCCTGCGCCAGGCCGATGCCCGCGAGCTGGGCATGATGTTCCGCGAGCTCGACGCCGCGCGCGCCGCCGGCAATCAGATCGAGGAGCAGCGCCTGCTGCACGCGATTGACAATTATGAGACGCATGTCGTCCCGATCATCGCCGACATCGACGCTGGTTTCGGTAACGCCGAGGCGACCTATCTGCTCGCCAAGAAGATGATCGAGGCGGGCGCCTGCGCGCTGCAGATCGAGAACCAGGTGTCGGACGAAAAGCAATGCGGTCATCAGGACGGCAAGGTCACCGTTCCGCACGAGGACTTCCTCGCGAAGGTTCGCGCCTGCCGCTACGCCTTCCTCGAGCTGGGCGTCGAGGACGGCATCATCGTCACGCGCACCGACTCGCTGGGCGCTGGCCTCACCAAGCAGATCGCCGTCTCCAAGGAGCCGGGCGACATTGGCGATCAGTATAACAGCTTCCTCGATTGCGAAGAGATCGATCCTGCGACGGCGCGCAACGGCGACGTCATCCTCAATCGCGATGGCAAGCTGTTGCGGCCCAAGCGCCTGCCCAGCAACCTCTTCCAGTTCCGTCCCGGAACCGGCGAGGACCGCTGCGTGCTCGACTGCATCACGTCGCTGCAGAACGGCGCGGACCTGCTGTGGATCGAGACCGAGAAGCCGCATATCGAGCAGATCGCCGGCATGGTGGATCGCATCCGTGAGGCCGTTCCCAATGCGAAGCTGGTCTACAACAACTCGCCCAGCTTCAACTGGACGCTCAACTTCCGCCAACAGGTCTATGATGCCTGGGTCGCGGCGGGCAAGGACGTGTCGGCCTATGACCGCGCCAAGCTGATGAGCGTCGATTATGACGCGACGGATCTGGCGGCCGAGGCCGATGAGCGGATCCGCACCTTCCAGCGGGATTCAGCGCAGCGCGCGGGCATCTTCCATCACCTGATCACGCTGCCGACCTATCATACCGCTGCTCTGTCGACCGACAATCTGGCGAAGGAATATTTCGGCGACGCAGGCATGCTGGGCTACGTCAAGAACGTCCAACGCGCGGAAATCCGGCAGGGCATCGCCTGCGTGAAGCATCAGAACATGTCCGGATCGGACCTGGGCGATGACCATAAGGAATATTTCGCCGGCGAAGCGGCCCTCAAGGCCGCCGGCAAGGACAATACGATGAATCAGTTCGCAGCCTGAAGGCTGCGGGAATCCGCAAGGAAAGGAGAATGACCATGATCGAACCGCCTCGCGCCCGTCCCGTCTTCTCGACGGAAGATTTCGACCTGCTGAAGACGGCCGTGGCCGACTATCTGCAGAAGGTGAAGGACAAGCCGGAATCGATCAAGTTCGGGCGTCTTTACCACCGGCTCGGCCGCTTCGGCTGACCGGCACCAGGTAATAACGAGGCATCCTGGGGAGGATGTAGGCCCGCCATGCCGCCTATGCGGGCATGGCGGGTCTCGATTTTCGGGCTGTCGCAGGGATGACGACGGTTGGCTGTGAGATAGAGCTTCACGGCGCATTTTTCCGCCTTAAGACAGCGGCATGCCCCTCCCCATCAAGGTGATCGCCCCATGCCGCGCCTTCAACTCCGGCTGTCGCTGGCGGTTCTCCTGACCCTCGCCTCTCCCGCCCTGGCCGAGCCGGAGGGTGCCATCGCTTATCCGCCCACGCGACGCGACGACATTGTCGAGACGCATTTCGGCGTGGCGGTGGCCGACCCCTATCGCTGGCTGGAAAATGACGTGCGCACCGACGCGCAGGTGCGCGACTGGGTGACCGCGGAGAACAAGGTGACGGAGGGCTATCTCGCCGCCCTGCCGGGCCGCGCGATCCTCGCTGCACGCATGAAGCGCCTCTATGATTACGAACGCTACGGCACGCCGCACAAGGCGGGCGAGCGCATCTTCTTCACCCGCAACAGCGGCCTGCAGAACCAGTCCCCGCTCTATGTTCGCGAGGGGGCCGATGGGCCGGAGCGGCTGCTGCTCGACCCCAATGCGCTTTCCGCCGACGGCGCGACCGCACTCGCCGAATGGAAGCCGTCCCAGGACGGGCGCTGGCTCCTGTACGCCGTGCAGGACGGCGGCACCGACTGGCGGACGCTCCGGGTGATCGATGTCGCGGCGGGCAAGACCCTCGACGACCGGGTCGAGTGGGTCAAATATTCGAATCTGTCCTGGGCGCATGACGGCAGCGGCTTTTATTATTCGCGCTTCGACGCGCCTGCCGACGGCGGCAAGTTCCAGGCGACCGTCGAGAACCAGCGCGTATATTTCCATGCGCTCGGCACGCCGCAGGATCGGGACCACATGGTCTACGCCACGCCCCGCCGCCCGAAACTGGGCCATTATGCGGAGGCGACCGACGACGGGCGCTGGCTGATCATCACGTCCAGCGAAGGCACCGACGATCGTTATGCGCTGACCCTCATCCCCCTCACCGGCGCGGACCGCAAGCCGCGCACCCTCGTCAAGCGGTTGACCCATGACTGGGCGTTCGTCGGCAACGTCGGCGACAGGCTCTGGTTTCGCACCAATTTGAACGCGCCGCGCGGACGCATCGTCACGCTGGACGCTGCGCACCCGCACGCCAGACCGGTCGAGATCGTGCCCCAAACCAGCGACACGCTGAGCGGCGCGTCGATGATCGGCAACCGCATCGTCCTTGCCTATCTGTCCGACGCCAAGACGGTCGCAAGCCTGGTCGAGCTGGATGGCCGGCCCGTGGGCGAGGTGCCGCTGCCCGGCATCGGCACCGCCGCCGGCTTTGCCCGCAAGCCGGGCGACAGCGAGACCTTCTTCAGCTTTTCCAGCTACACCGACCCCTCGGTCATCTACCGCTATGACAGCGCGACCAATCAGGCGCAGGTGTGGGCGCGGCCCAGGCTCGCCTTCGATCCCGAGGCGTTCCAGACCGACCAGATCTTCTATGCCTCCAGGGACGGCACCCGTATCCCCATGTTCCTGATCCGGCGCAAGGATGTGGCGGCGTCGGGCAGGCCCGGGCCGACCCTGCTCTATGGCTATGGCGGCTTCAACGTCGCGCAGACGCCCGGCTTTTCCGCGACGCGCCTCGCCTGGCTGGAGCAGGGCGGCACGGTCGCCATCGCCAACCTGCGCGGCGGCGGCGAATATGGGACCGCATGGCATGACGCCGGGCGCCTCGCCCACAAGCAGAATGTGTTCGACGACTTTATCGCGGCCGCCGAATATCTGCGCGGCCAGGGCATTGCGGGCAAAGGGCAGATCGCCATCGAGGGGCGCTCTAACGGCGGGCTTCTGGTCGGCGCGGTGGTCAACCAGCGGCCCGAGCTGTTCGCGGCCGCGCTGCCATCGGTGGGCGTTATGGACATGCTGCGCTTCGACCGTTTCACCGCCGGGCGCTATTGGGTCGATGATTATGGCTATCCTGACCGGCAGGCGGATTTCCGCAATCTCCTTGCCTATTCGCCCTATCACAATATCCGCGACGGCCAGTCCTATCCCGCGATCCTCGCCACGACCGCCGACACCGACGACCGCGTGGTGCCCGGGCACAGCTTCAAATATACCGCCGCTCTCCAGCATGCGGACATCGGCAGCAAGCCCCATCTCATCCGCATCGAGACCCGCGCGGGCCATGGCTCCGGCAAGCCGGTCGACAAGACGATCGCGGAATTCGCGGACATATATGCCTTTGCCGCGCGGTGGACGGGCCTCGAAATTACGCCGAAATAACGTTCAGCCGGGCGACAGCATCCGGCGCCTATTGCGGCACAGGGACGCCATATCGGCGCCAGGTGATCGAAAAGGATTTTGGAGATGCGCAAGGCATTTCGTGCTTCGGCGGCTCTTGCCCTTGCAGCGATGCTGGGCACGGCGGCGAGCCCGGCGCTCGCCGATCGCGGCTGGTATGGCGGTGGCCATCATGGCTGGCACCATGACCATGACGACGGCTTTGGTACCTTTCTGGGCATCGCGGCGCTGTTCGGCGCGGCTGCGGTCATCGCCTCTTCGGCCGACAAGAATTCCAGAGCGGACCGGGCGCGGGACAACGCCAACAGTGAGGACGCGGCCGTCGACGATTGCACGGTGGCGGCGCGGGCCAAAGGCTCGCAGGATGGCTATTCCGCGGACGTACGCGACATCAGCGGCACTGAGGAAATCGAGGGCGGCTGGAATGTCGCTGGCACGATCGACCAGCGGGACAGCTATAATGGCGAAAGCGAGGCACGCCGCTTCACCTGCGCCTGGCGCGACGGCCGCGTGGCCGAGGTGCATCTGGGCGGGGACAGCATCGCGCTGCGTTGAACTCGGCTGGACAGTGCGCGCCCGGCGCATTATCCGCCGCCCATGACGAGCCCCCGCACCGACTCCATCCTCATCGTCGATTTCGGCAGCCAGGTGACCCAGCTTATCGCGCGCCGCGTGCGCGAGGCCGGCGTCTATAGCGAGATCGCCCCCTTCTCCATGGCCGAGGCGGCGTTCGAGCGCCTCAAGCCCAAAGGCATCATCCTCTCTGGCTCCCCCGCATCCGTCCCGGCGGAGGGAAGCCCCCGCGCGCCGCAGATATTGTTCGACAGCGGCCTGCCGATCCTGGGCATCTGCTATGGCCAGCAGGTGATGAGCGAACAGCTGGGCGGCCGGGTCGAACTCGGCGACAGCGGCGAGTTCGGCCGCGCCTTCCTGACCGTGACCGAGCCCTGCGTGCTGTTCGACGGCCTCTGGCATGTCGGCGAGCGCCATCAGGTGTGGATGAGCCATGGCGACAAGGTGACGCAGTTCGCGCCCGGTTTTCGCATCGTCGCGGTGTCGGACGGCGCACCCTTCGCGCTGATCGCCGACGACGAGCGCCGCTATTACGGCACGCAGTTCCACCCGGAAGTGGTCCACACGCCCGACGGCGGCAAGCTCATCGCCAATTTCGTGCGCCATGTCTGCGGCCTGGCCGGCGACTGGACGATGGCGGAATTCCGCGCGACCAAGATCGCCGAGATTCGCGCGCAGGTCGGGGATGGGCGGGTCATTTGCGGCCTGTCGGGCGGCGTCGACTCGGCGGTCGCGGCGCTCCTCATCCATGAGGCGATCGGCGACCAGCTCACCTGCGTGTTTGTCGACCATGGCCTGATGCGCCTCGGCGAGGCCGAGCAGGTGGTCAGCCTGTTCCGCGAGCATTATCATATCCCGCTCGTCCATGTGGAGGCGGCGCACCTGTTCCTGCAGGGCCTCGCCGGCGTCACCGACCCGGAGCTCAAGCGCAAGTTCATCGGCAAGACCTTCATCGACATCTTCGAGGCGGAAGCCAAAAAGATCGGCGGCGCGGACTTCCTCGCGCAGGGCACGCTCTATCCCGACGTGATCGAGAGCGTCTCCTTCACCGGCGGGCCGTCGGTAACGATCAAGAGCCACCATAATGTCGGCGGCCTGCCCGACCGCATGAACATGAAGCTGGTCGAGCCGCTGCGCGAACTCTTCAAGGACGAGGTCCGCGTGCTCGGCCGGGAGCTGGGCCTGCCGGAGATCTTCGTCGGCCGCCACCCCTTCCCCGGCCCCGGCCTCGCGATCCGCATCCCCGGCGAGGTGACGGAGGAACGCTGCGATATCCTGCGCAAGGCCGATGCGGTCTATCTGGAGGAAATCCGCAATGCGGGGCTCTATGATGCGATCTGGCAGGCATTCGCGGTGCTGCTGCCGGTCCGCAGCGTCGGTGTGATGGGCGACGGGCGCACTTATGACAATGTGCTGGCCCTGCGCGCGGTCACCTCGACCGACGGCATGACGGCGGATATCTATCCCTTCGATTCCGCCTTCCTGTCGCGCGTGTCGACCCGCATCATCAACGAGGTGAAGGGCATCAACCGCGTGGTCTACGACTATACGTCGAAGCCGCCGGGCACGATCGAATGGGAGTGATTTTGGGCATTCGGGGTCTATCGCTGTCCTTCGGGGTATACCGATAAGGCGCGTGCGCGTTCGTCATGGCGACTACAACGATATGGTCAGCCTTTCTGGAGCCTTTGAGGGAGCATCACAGCTGCTTCTGATCTCTTCCAACGCTGGCGCATCCGGAGACGATTCCCTCGTCCAGCACCGGGCCGCGATAGAAGCCGCGCGCGAAGCGGGCGTGGGGCGCATAGTTTATACGAGCCATATGGCGGCGACCCGCATTCCGCCTTTTCGCCGATGCACACCCATGCAGCGACCGAGCAAATGCTTAAGGACGCCGGACACATCGTCACGGACGCGCCGTCGCCCTTCGTCAAATAGGCAAGAAACTGCGCGCGCCCTTCATGCCGGAAGGCACAACCGCATCGGTCTGGCCGGGCAGGCCGCCACGCGTCTCGAAAATGCCATCCTCGGTAAACAGCGCCGCAGCATCGGCCGGCCTCGAATGACGGATCGCGCGGGCATAGCCATGTACGACATCTGCGATGGCAGCCCGGATTTCGATCAGGGTGATGCGGTCCAGCAGGCCATCGGGCAGCGTCAGTTCGGTCGTCATGATCATCCTCTCCGATATGTCCGCCCCGTTCCAGCGACGGCAGGAGATGGAGTCAATGGCCGAGGCTGCAGGATGGTTGGAACGGCATGATTATTGGACTGGTGCGCGTGTAGCCTGCCACTTGACCGCGACCGTCCGTGCCCGCACCGCCTCACCGATAAGGAGCAGGGCGGGACCAGCGCCCAGGCTCTGTGCTGCCATGCCAAGCAAGTCCAGCCGGGTCGACAGGACGCGCTCCTCCGGCAGGCTCGCGCTTTCGACTGCGAGCACCGGTGTATGCGGGGCCATGCCTGCCGCGAGCAGCTGCCGCTGCACATCGCGCGCCGCCTGCTTGCCCATGTAGATGGCCAGGGTGGCACCTGGATCGGCAAGCGCGGACCAGTCGATGTCGAGCGGTTCACCGCTGCGCGCATGAGCGGTGACGAACTGCACCCTGCGCGCGAGGCCCCTGAGCGACAGCGAGACGCCCGCCGCGGCCGCGGCCGCGCTGGCGGCGGTGACGCCGGGGCAGATGCGGGCTACGATGCCATGGGCGGCGAGTTCATCCATCTCCTCCGCCGAGCGGCCGAAGATCGAGGGATCGCCGCCCTTCAGGCGCACGACCCGCTTGCCCGCCAGCGCCGCTGCCACCAGCAGGCTGTTGATGCTGTCCTGATCCTTGCTGTGCCGCCCGGACCGCTTGCCGACGCCGACGCGCTCGACATGCGGCGGGATGAGGGCGAGCACGCCCGGGCCCACCAGCGCATCGTGAAAGACGATGTCGGCGGCCCGGATCAGCTGTTCCGCCTTGCGCGTAAGCAAGTCGGGGTCGCCGGGGCCTGCCCCGACCAGCCATACCTCTTCCGCCGCGATCGCCGCTTCAGCCATTGGCAACCTCCTTGGTGGTTGCAATCAGCTTCTGGATGGCGGGACGGCAGGAGCCGCAATTGGTTCCGGCGGACAGCGCGCTGCCCACCGCCTCCACCGTGGCCAGACCCTGGCCGGTGATCGCCGCCAGGATGGTTTTCATGCCGACATCGAAACAGACACAGACGACCGGCCCACGATCTTCGCGTGGTTTGGCTGGCCGCCCCGCCAGCAGTTCCACCGGGGAGGGGCCATCGGCCGCCTCAAGCTGCTCGATCAGCCAGTCCCGCGATGGGAGACTGCCGGTGCGCGAAATATAGAGCGCGGCCTGCAGCCGTCCTTCGCGCAGGGTCGCCGCGCGCAGCTGTCCGCGCGCGGCATCCGTCGCCTCCACAAGATCGCCGGCGGGCAAAAAGCGCTTGGCCATGGCCGAGATATCGCCATCGCCTGCAATTTCGACGAGCCAGCCCTGGGGCACGCGCACGCGCGTTGCGTAAAGCGCCCCGTCCATCGAGGGCGCTTCACGCGCCACCAGGAAGCCACGCCAGCCTACGGCGAGCTTCTCGATGCGCGCGGGGGTCATTTTGAAGCCGGGCTGGCCCGAATGCGGATCGGTCAGCGGGCGCGGCAGCAGGCCGGTGCGGCCGCCGGTCGATTGCTGGTCCGTCCAGTGAATCGGCGTGAACAGCTCACCCCGCCGCTGGCCTTCGCTGAGCAGCGCCGGAAAGACGCTTTCCCCCTGCGGTGTCGACACGCGGATGAGGTCGCCATCGGCAATATCCAGCGCCGCCGCGTCGTCCGGATGAATCTCGACAAACGGCTCCTGCCGGTGCCGGGCCAGGCGCGGCGCCAGGCCCGTCCGCGTCATGGTGTGCCACTGATCACGATAGCGGCCGGTGTTGAGCGTCATCGGCCAATCGGCCAGCGGCCCCTGCAGCGACATCTGCTCGACCGATACGAGCCGCGCCCTGCCATCGGGCGTCGAATAGCGGCCATTGTAAAAAGGTTCACCGCCCCAGCGAAACGGTTCCATCGCGTCATAGGCGGGGTTGCTGATCGCCGCGTGATGGCCAAGGTTGAACAGCCTCTGGCCATCATTCTGATAGGCCGAAAGGCGCGCATGCTCGCGATAGATGTCAGCGGGGCGGTCATAGGAAAAGGCGCTGGCCCACCCCATGCGCCGTGCCACCTGGGTAATGATCCACCAGTCCGGCTGCGCCTCGCCGGGAAGGGCGAACAGCTGGCGCTGGCGGCTGATCATCCGTTCCGAATTGGTAACGGTGCCATCCTTTTCGCCCCATCCGGCCGCAGGCAAACGCACATGGGCAAAGGCGGTGGTATCCGTGTCCGCCATACAGTCCGAGACGACGACGAACGGACACAGGCCGAGGGCGTCGCGGACGGTTCCCGCATCGGGCATGCTGACCGCGGGATTTGTCGCCATGACCCAGATGGCCTTGATCTTGCCGTTGCGCACATTGCGGAACATGTCCACCGCCTTGAGCCCCGGCTTCGCGGCCATGTGCGGCGCCGCCCAGAAGCGGCCGGTGCGCGCCACATTCTCCGGCGCGAAGTCCATGTGGGAGGCAAGGGTCGACGCAAGCCCCCCGACTTCGCGGCCGCCCATGGCATTGGGTTGACCGGTGATCGAAAAGGGCGCCGCGCCCGGCTTGCCGATGCGGCCGGTGGCGAGGTGCACGTTGCAGATGGCATTGACCTGATCGGTGCCGCGCAGCGACTGGTTGATGCCCTGGCTGAATAGGGTGACGGTGCGCGGAGTCGCCGCGAACAGGTCGAAAAAGCGCTGCAGATCGGCGTGCGGAACATCACAGGTCCGGGCGACCGACCAAAGATCATGGCCCTCGTCCAGCGCCTCCCAGAAGCCATCGGGAACATTCACGCTCTGGGCCAGATAGTCCTCGTCGATGAGGCCGGTGCGCCAGCAATGGGCCAGCAGTCCGTTCATCAGCGCGACGTCGGTTCCAGGCTTCAGCGCCAGATGCAGATCGGCATCCTCGCAGGTTTCGGTCCGCCGGGGATCGATCACGACCAGCTTGGTGCCCCGGGCGGCCCGCGCCGCCTGGATGCGCTGATAAACGATGGGATGGCACCAGGCGGTGTTCGAGCCCACCAGCACGATGAGGTCGGCAGCCTCCAGATCGTCATAGGCGGCGGGAACGACGTCTTCGCCAAAGGCGCGGATATAGCCGGCGACCGCGCTCGACATGCAAAGGCGCGAATTGGTGTCGATATTGGCCGATCCGATGAAGCCCTTCATCAGCTTGTTGGCGACATAATAATCTTCGGTGAGCAGCTGTCCCGAGACATAGAATGCCACGCTGTCCGGCCCGTGCCGCGCAATGGTGTCGGCAAAGCGGCGGGCAACCAGGTCCAGCGCTTTGTCCCAGCTTACATTGCGCTTGCCGATCATTGGGCGCAGCAGGCGTCCTTCGAGGCTGGTGGTTTCCCCCAGATGCGTGCCCTTGGAGCAGAGGCGCCCGGCATTGGCGGGGTGGTCCACGTCGCCCTTGACCTCCGCCGTGCGCACACCCGTCAGGGTCGCGGAAATGCCGCAACCGACCCCGCAATAGGGGCAGGTGGTGCGGATCGTGGTCATGCCATGCCCTGCAAGGCTTCCTTGCGGCTGATAAGGATACGGCCGCCGTCGATCTTGACCGGGATGACCGGCACGCAGCCTTCATCCTCGCCCAGCGCCTTGCCGGTGATGAGCGAGATGCGCCAGTTGTGCAGCGGGCAGGTCACGCTGGTGTCGTGGACGATCCCCTGGCTCAGCGGCCCCTGCTTGTGCGGGCACTGGTTGACGAGCGCGTAGACATCGCCATTGGCGGTATGGAAAATCGCGATTTCGCGCGCACCCTGCACCGGCAGGGTGCGCGCGCCAAGGGCGGGGAGCTGGTCCACCGATCCGATGTCGAGCCACTCTGCGGTCATATGTTTGTCCGTTGCATTTTCAGGTTGAACCAAGCGTAGCGCTACATTCACCGGCCCGCGCCCACAACAGCAAAGGGCCTGATTTCGGCGATATGCTGGTGGAGGTGGGCTTCGGCGCCGGCGGCGCGCTCGGCCCAGGGGTCGTGCTGGAGGAAGCTCTG
>Ga0207676_10002354_pt1 | contig 13504 bp, 10 predicted proteins | sample KBSSwiS72_FD_184307 | JGI IMG/M metagenome (GOLD analysis project Ga0207676, IMG submission 184307) | Switchgrass rhizosphere microbial communities from Kellogg Biological Station, Michigan, USA - KBS Switchgrass S7-2 (SPAdes) (version 2) | ecosystem: Host-associated > Plants > Roots >... | reverse complement strand
CGCCGGTCGCCATCCCGGCCGCCACGCCGGTCGCCATCCCGGCCGCCACGCCGGCCGGGGTCGCGCCGTTCGCCCCGGTGGTCACCGTGCCGGTCTCCGCGCCGGTCCTCGTGCCGGTTCGCGGAGCCACTCCCGCCCGACGCACCGTGCCCGTCGACGCCACCGTGCCTGTCGTCGCCACGCTGCCTGTCCCCTCGCCGATCACCCGGCCGGCCGGGGTCGCGCCGTTCGCCCCGGGGGTCACCGCCCCGTCCAGCGCCACCGCGCCGACCACCGGGTCCGCTACCGCGCTGGTCGCCGCGCTGGTCGCCGCGCACGTCGCCGAGGCCGTCCGGCGCGGTCCGAACCGCGGCGCCGCGGTCCTCACCACGACCGCCCGGCGCACCAGTCGCGAGGTCCTCGCTGTCAGCGCGGACGCCCCGGCTGTGAGCGCCGTGACCGTCGCCGCGGACTCCGTCGCTTGCGCCGCCCGGTCCGGCCGGACCTACTCCGGCACTGTCGGGTCGGCCGCCAGGGCCGTGCCGCGCACCGGACTGGTCGCCGTTGTTCGGACGACCGCCGGGACGACCCCGCCCACCGCTGGGACCGCCGCCCCTCGGGCGACCTCCGCCCGGCCGACTGTCGCGCGGCCTGCGTTCGCTCTCCTCGTCCAACCGGAGGCTCAGCCCGATCCGGTTGCGCGCCACGTCGACGGTGAGCACCTTGACCTTCACGACATCGCCGGACTTGACCACGTCCCGGGGATCCGCGACGTACCCGGCCGACATCGCCGAGACGTGCACGAGCCCGTCCTGGTGCACGCCCACGTCCACGAACGCTCCGAACGCGGCGACGTTGGTAACGACGCCCTCGAGGACCATCCCCGGCTCGAGGTCGGCGATCTTCTCTACACCCTCGGTGAAGGTGGCGGTCCGGAACTCCGGCCGCGGGTCACGCCCCGGCTTCTCCAGCTCGGCGAGGATGTCGGTCACCGTGGGCAGGCCGAAGAATTCGTCGACGAAGTCCGCCGGCCGCAACGAGCGCAGCACGGTTCCGTTGCCCAGGAGCGACCGCACGTCACTGCCGGTCGCCGCGACGATCCGCCGTACCACCGGATAGGACTCGGGATGCACCGCCGACGGGTCCAGCGGGTCGTCCCCACGCACGCGCAGGAATCCGGCGCACAACTCGAACGCCTTCGGCCCGAGCCGCGGCACGTCCTTCAGCGCCGTCCGCACCGGGAACGGCCCCTTGTCGTCCCGGTGCGCCACGATCGCCTCGGCCAGCGTCGGTCCGACCCCGGACACCCTGGTCAGCAGCGGCGCGGACGCGGTGTTCACGTCCACGCCGACCGCATTGACGCAATCCTCGACGACCGTGTCGAGTGCCCGGGACAACACGGGCTCCGGAATGTCGTGCTGGTACTGCCCGACGCCGATCGACTTCGGATCGATCTTGACCAGTTCGGCGAGCGGGTCCTGCAAGCGGCGCGCGATCGACACCGCACCGCGCAATGAAACGTCGAGCGCGGGCAGCTCCCGGGACGCGTACGCCGAGGCAGAGTAGACCGAGGCACCGGCCTCGGAGACAACGATCTTGGTCAGCCGGAGGTCGGGGTTGGCCGCGATCAGCGCGGCGGCCAGCTTGTCCGTCTCCCGCGACGCGGTGCCGTTGCCGATCGCGATCAGCTCGACCCCGTGCTCGCGGGCGAGCCGGGCGAGCGTCGCCAGCGCCTCGTCCCACTGCCGGCGCGGCTCGTGTGGGTAGATCGTGTCGGTCGCGACAACCTTCCCGGTGCCGTCGACCACCGCGACCTTGACGCCCGTCCGTAATCCCGGGTCGAGCCCGAGCGTCGGCCGAGCCCCGGCCGGCGCGGCCAGCAGCAGATCACGCAGGTTGTTGGCGAAGACCCGGGTCGCCTCCTCCTCCGCACGTTGCCGCAGCCGGCCGCGCAGGTCGAGGTCGAGCCGCACCAGCAGTCGCGTCCGCCAGGCCCAGCGCACGGTGTCGGCCAGCCACCGGTCGGCCGCGCCACCCTGGTTGGCGATGCCGAACCTCTCGGCGATACGTGCCTCGTACGGCCCCGGCCCCGCTCCCGTCGGTGCCGCATCCGCCGGGTCGAGCTCGACGTCGAGGACCTCCTCCTTCTCGCCGCGGAACAGGGCGAGGATCCGGTGCGAGGGCAGCTTGACCAGCGCCTCGGCGAACTCGAAGTAGTCCGCATACTTCGCGCCGACCTGCTCGCGACCCTCCCGGACCCGGGACACCGCCTGACCGCGGGACCACATCTGCTCGCGCAGCTCCCCGATCAGGTCGGCGTCTTCTCCGAACCGCTCGGCAAGGATCGCCCGGGCACCGTCGAGCGCGCTGCCGACGTCGGCTACCTCCTCGGTCACGTACGCCTCGGCCGCCGCCGCCGGGTCGGTGGTCGGATCGGTCAGCAGCTGGTCCGCCAACGGCTCGAGCCCCTGCTCGCGCGCGATCTGGGCCTTCGTCCGTCGCTTCGGCTTGTATGGCAGGTAGACGTCCTCCAGCCGCGCCTTCGAGTCGGCGGCCAGGATCTGCGTCTCCAGCTCCGGGTCGAGCTTGCCCTGCGCGCGCACCGAGTCGAGCACGGCCGCGCGCCGCTCCTCCAGCTCCCGCAGGTAACGCAGCCGTTCCTCGAGCATCCGCAGCTGGGCGTCGTCGAGCGCGCCGGTGACCTCCTTGCGGTATCGCGCGATGAACGGCACGGTCGCACCGCCGTCGAGCAGCTCGACGGCCGCGGTCACCTGCCGCTCCGGCACGCCGAGCTCGTCCGCGATGCGGGCGGCGACGGTCAGCTGCTGCTTCTCAGACACGGACGCGACCCTATAGCCGCCGCAACATCGGTGCCGTCCTTCGTCCACAGGCCGCCGGTCTGTCCACAGATCGGCGATTCGGCCTTCCTACGCCGGAACCGGCGCGGGCACCCTCGACCCGCGCGCGAGCAGGTGGGCGAACCAGGTGAGGAGGCCGAGGCTGATGGCCGAGAGCACGATGTACACAGGGACCGTCCCGACGCTGTCCCAGGTCGCGTGCAGTGCCACGGCCACCAGGAACACCGCGATGAAACGCCAGACAGCGCCGACCCTCCACTTGTGCGCCACGGCATACCAGAGCGCGGTGGCGGTCAGGCCGGTCCAGGCCATGTGCGCGGCCGGGGCGAGCAGTCCACGCAACAGCAGCACGTTGTCCACGGCAGCCAGGCTGCCTCGCGACGAGATCAGCGTGACGAAGGCATATCCCATCGTTTCCAAGGCCGCGAAGCCTGCGCCGGCCGCAACCCCGATCAGCAGACCGTCCGAGGGCAGGCGATACCTATGCAGCCCGATCAGCAGGATCGCCGGCACGATGAGCTTCGCGGCCTCCTCGATGAACCCGACCGCCACCGTCGGCAGCACACCGAGATCGCGCAGCGTGTCGTACTCGAGAAAGCCCGCGGTGACGACGCCCACAATCCCCGACAGAAACGCGACCACGCCGATCGCGCCGCCGGAGATGTCGTACGGCAGGCGCCGGCCGAGGATGAAGACCACGAACGTCGCCGGCGCGACCGCTGCGCCGAGCAGGATCAGCGACGGGACGAGATTCGGGTTCTCTGTCCTGATCAACACGCGGCGGACGATCTCGAAGAGCACCACGCCGCCGACCAGCACCACGACCCAGGCCCACCGCCGCGTCATAGCGACCTCCCCGCCGCCGGGATTCCCCGAAACACCGGCCCCAGGCCGCAATCTATCCGAGCAGTTCGTCCACGAAGCACCATCGCCAAGATTCGCCCGGCTCGGCCGACTGCATAACCGGGTGTCCGGTGCGCTCGAAGTGCACGGTCGCGTGCCTCGGCCGCGACGAATCGCAGCAGCCGACGTGTCCGCAGGTCAGGCAGACCCGCAGATGAACCCACGGACCTTCCTCCGGCAGGTGATCCTCGCAGCGGCCCGGTGTGTTCGGCTCGATCGAGGCCGGCGCCTGCCTGAGGTGCTCGCAGTCGGTCGGCGAGGCCGGCACCTGGCCGGCCCGAAGCAGCCGGCGGAAGAGGCCCAGCGGCTTGTCGTTGCGTTCGTCGGGCAGCGTCACGGACCTCAGTCTGGCGTACGCGATCAAGATCGCCGCGCGGGGGATCCACGGTCGCGGCGGCCCGCGACGCCCATCCGCCCGGGCCCTAGGCTCACGCTCTGTGAGGGAGATCTGGCCGGGCTCGTTTGTTCCGGTGCCGCTGGGCGCACGTCCGCACGACGGCGGGACGACGTTCGCCGTGTCGTCGGACGTCGCCACCTCGGTCATGTTGTGCCTGTTCGACGAGGCAGGCACGGAGGAGCGACTGCCCATGCCGGCGTACGACGCGGGCGTCTGGCGGGGCTTCGTGCCGGGCGTCAGCCCTGGCCAGCGCTACGGCTACCGCGTCGACGGGCCGTACAACCCGGGTGCGGGACACCGGTGCAATCCGGCCAAACTGCTGCTGGACCCCTACGCGCGGGCGATCGAGGGAGACGTCCGTTGGGAGCCGTCGCTGCTCGGGACCAACGCCGACGACTCCGCCGACGCCACCGCACGCTCCATCGTGGTCGACACGGCGTTCGACTGGGGTTCCGACGTCCTGCCACGCACGCCGTACGCGCGCTCCGTGGTCTACGAGACCCACGTGAAGGGAATCACCGCGCGGCATCCCGACGTGCCCCCGGACTTACGCGGCACGTACGCCGGCCTCGCGCATCCCGCGGTGCTGGAGCACCTCACCGGGCTCGGTGTCACCGCCGTCGAGCTGCTGCCGGTGCACCACTCGTTGACCAACGGCATCCTCGCCGCCGCCGACAAGGTCAACTACTGGGGCTACGACACGATCGGCTATTTCGCGCCGCATGCGGCCTACTCGGCGGAGGTCCGAGCCGGACGGATCGGTGGTCAGGTGGCCGAGTTCCAAGGAATGGTGAAGGCGCTGCATGCGGCCGGCCTCGAAGTGCTGCTCGACGTCGTGTTCAACCACACCGCCGAGGGCAACGAGCACGGTCCGACGCTCTGCTTCCGCGGGCTGGACAACGCCGGCTACTACCGCCTGGTGCCGGGCGACCTGGCGCATTACTTCGACACAACGGGCACCGGGAACAGTCTCGACCTCGGCCATCCGGACTGCCTGCGGCTTGTGCTGGACTCGCTGCGGTTCTGGGTGACCGAATACCGGATCGACGGCTACCGGTTCGACCTGGCGCCGACGCTGGCCCGGCAGGACGGCACGTTCACCCGCCTGTCCGACTTCTTCGATGCGGTGCACCAGGACCCCGTCGTCTCCCAAGTGAAGCTGATTGCGGAGCCGTGGGACGTCGCGCAGCCCGACTCGTACGACGTCGGTCGCTTTCCGCCCGGCTGGATCGAATGGAACGGGAAGTTCCGAGACACCGTGCGGTCGTTCTGGCGTGGCGACGATGGCATGCTGGCCGATCTCGGCACCCGCTTCACCGGCTCTCCCGACCTGTACGGACCGGCCCGCAACCGGCCGTCAGCCTCGGTGAACCTTGTCACCACCCACGACGGGTTCACACTGCGCGACCTGGTCTCATACAACATGAAGCACAACGACGACAACGTTCCCGATCCCGGTGGCGGCGACGACAACCGATCCTGGAACTGCGGGGTCGAGGGCCCGACCGACGACGCCGAGGTGCTGGCGCTGCGCGCTCGGCAGTCACGGGCGTTGCTGGCCACGCTGCTGCTCTCCCGCGGCGTGCCGATGCTGCTCGGTGGCGACGAGCTGGGACGCACGCAGGACGGCAACAACAACGCCTACTGCCAGGACAACAAGGTGTCCTGGTACGACTGGTCCACTGTGGACAGCGAGCTGCTGGACTTCACCCGGCGGCTGATCGCCTTCCGCCGGGCCCATCCGGCGCTGCGGCGACGGCGCTACCTGACGTCCGCCGACATGACCTGGTACGCGGCGAACGGCCGCGAGATGGCCGATGGCGAGTGGTCGTGGTCTCGAACGGTGGTGGCCCACGTCGACGGCACCGTGGCCCCGGACCAGGACGAGCGTGGCCGCCCCGAGCTCGACGACGACCTGCTGATCGCGATCAACGGCTGGTGGGAGGAGGTCGAGGTCACCGTTCCGGCGATCGGGCGCCCCGCACACTGGATGCTGGAGTTCGACACGTACGGTCCCTCGCCGGTGGGGACGACCGTTGCCGGAGAGACCTTCCCGCTGCGGCCACGGTCGGTGGCCGTCCTGCGCGCCCCGCGCTAGACGATCCGCCGGCCGTCGACCAGGACGGTATGGACGTCCGCGGTCGACGCGACGAAGACGACCTGGGCCGGTTCGGCAGTGGGATCGAGGTTGACGGCGACCAGGTCCGCTCGGGCCCCGACCTCCAACCGGCCGGCGTCCGGCCAGCCCAGCGCGGCGTGTCCGGTCAGCGCACCGATCAGCTCGACCGGGTCGAAGACGCCGCGCCGACCCGTAGCCAGCCGCTGGTGCATCTCGAGATCGCGGCCCTCGGCCAGCAGGTCCGCGCGCACGTGCTGGTCGGAGCCGAGGCTCAGCGTGACCTGCGCGTCACGGAGGCGCGCCGCCGGCCCGATCCCGTCGGCCAGGTCGGCTTCGGTCGAGGGGCAGAAGCAGACTCCGGTGCAAGTCGTTGCGAGTATGTCCACATCGGACGCTGTCAGGTGCGTCCCGTGCACGGCCGTCGTGCGTGCGGACAGCACGCCGTGTTCGGCGAGGAGTTCGGTCGGGGTGTGGCCGTGGTACGCGAGGCAGACCTCGTTCTCCGCAGGCTGCTCCGACAGGTGCACGTGCAGCGGACCGACGACATCGGCCACTGTGGACAGTGCATCTGGAGGCACTGCACGGACGGAGTGCACAGCGGCCCCCACCTGCATGCCGTCGGATGGAGCGAGGTCGGCGACCCGGGCCGCCCACGCCTCCGGGTCCCGGTCGCCGAACCGCCGCTGTACGCCTTCCAGCGGCAGGTAGCCGTCGGCGGAGAGTCCGCCCGCCAGGTAGCAGGTGTCCAGCAGCGTCAACCGGACGCCGACGTCGGTGGCCGCCTGGCGCAATGCCTCGGCCATCGCGTTCGGGTCCTGGTAGGGCACGCCACCCGGGCCGTGATGCAGGTAGTGGAACTCGCCGACGGTGCTCACGCCGGCCCGGGCCAGTTCCTGATAGGTGGTTCGGGCCAGCGAGAGATACGAGTCCGGATCGAGTCGTGCCGCCACCGCATACATCGCCTCGCGCCACGACCAGAACGTTCCGCCGTCCGCGTGGGTGCGCCCGCGGAGCGCCCGGTGGAACGCGTGTCCGTGGACGTCGGCGAAGCCGGGCAGGACGACCCCGGCCAGCCGAGTCATGTTGCCCGGCGGCTGGGCCGCGTCGACCCGGGTGAAGCGCCCATCGGCGACGTCGAGCGTAACGCCGGGGGCGAGGCCGTCGGGCAGCCAGGCGTGCTCCGCCCAGTATCTGGTCATGCGGCCAGCTCGGCGATCACGGCGGCGAGCGCCTCCACGCCGGCCAGGCAGTCCTCCCGCTCGGCGTGCTCGGCCGGCGAGTGCGAGACACCGGTCGGATTGCGCACGAACAGCATCGCGGCCGGCACACCGGCGGCGGCAAGGATGCCTGCGTCGTGGCCGGCCGCGGTGCCGAGCACCGGAGCGTCCCCCAGCAGGCGGGAGAGCCGGGTCACCAGCGTGGGCTCGAATCGGATGTCCGGCGTGTACGACTCCTCCACCGGCGCGGTACCGGCTGCCTGTCCGACGTCCGCGGCCACCGCTCGGGCGGAGTCGCCCCGAGCGTCCAGCCAGGCGGTGACCGCCGACGGGATCGCGTTCACGCCGTTGGGCACCACGGTCACCTTGCCGACGGTCGCGACACAGCCGCGGGCCTTCGCGGCCGAGCGTGCCGCGGTGACGACGGCGGCCAGGTCGAGCATCGGGTCACGGCGATCCTCGAGCCGGGTGGTTCCGGCATGGTTGGCCTCGCCGGCCAGATCGAGCCGCCAGCGGCCGTGCGGGAGGATTGACGATCCGACCGCGATCGGCCGATCCAGGTCGACCAGCCCGCGGCCCTGCTCGACGTGCAACTCGATGAACGCGTCGACGAGGCGCAGCGCCTCGTCGTCGCGGCCGACCGCCGTCGGGTCGACTCCGGCCGATCGCATCGCCGCCGCCATCGACACGCCGTCGCCGTCGGTCAGCGCGAGGCCACGGTCAGCGGGCAGCGCTCCGGTGACGAGCCGCGACCCCGCGCACGCGACGCCGAACCGGGCGCCCTCCTCGTCGCTGAAGCAGGCAACGCCCACCGGTCGCGATGGTTGGAATGCGCGCGAACGCAGCAGATCAACCGCGCAGAATGCGGACACGACGCCCAATGGGCCGTCGAACGCTCCGCCATCTGGCACTGAATCGAGATGCGACCCCACCACGACTCCGGGTCGGTCGCGACTCGGCGATCCCCACCACGCCCAGTTGTTGCCGGCACGGTCCGTCACGAGATCGAGCCCGCGGGCCTGTGCCTCACTCGCGAACCATTCCCGTAACACCCTGTCGACAGGTGTCCAGCCGAAGCGGCTATACCCACCGCTCGCGGCCCGGCCGATCGGCGCCAGGGTGTCCCACAACGTGTCGAAGCTCACCCGAGCAGTATCGCAACCGCCAATTCCGGGCTATCCGAAACTGACGGCGTCGAGCTCAGGCGTTGGCTTCCTGGAAGCGGGCGACCAGGTCGGCCGGGACCCGGCCGCGCGCGCTCACCTCCAGGCCCTGCGCCTCGGCCCAGGCCCGTACGGCCTTCGGGTCATAGTCGCGGGTGCGCGAGTTCGAGCCGCGGGACCGGCCACCCCGGGAGCCGCCGCCGACCCGGCGTCCGGCTGCCACGTATTTGCCGACGACGTCCCGCAGCACTTGGGCATTCTTCTCGCTCAGGTCGATCTCGTACTCCTGGCCGTCGACGCCGAAGCGGACGGTCTCGCCCCTACCTTCAGGAATCGCCTTGCCGTCGAGATCGTCTGTGAGCTGGACCACGGTGCGCTGAGCCACGGTAAAGGCCTTTCATCCCGGCGACAATCTGCCCAGATAGTCTTCGGTTTTCCGGCATTCGTCAAATCCGCTCGCCCGAATGGACGCTCGGATGGTCGGAATTTGTTGCGAACGGCGGCTCAACGTCTCCGATCAGTGCAGTCTTGCCACCACGTGGTCAACGAACCCGTACGCCTTCGCCTCGTCGGCGGTGAACCACCGATCCCGGTCGGCGTCCGCCTCGATCTGCTCGACGGACTGGCCCGTCTGCTCCGCCGTCAGGCCGGCGATCTCCCGCTTCGTCAGCCGGTACTGCGCCGCCTGGATCGCGATGTCCGAGGCCGTACCGCCGATGCCGGCAGACGGCTGGTGCATGACGATCTTGGCGTGCGGAAGCGCGTAGCGCTTGCCCGGCGTCCCCGACGAGAGCAGGAACTGGCCCATCGAGGCGGCGAACCCGACCGCCCAGGTCGACACGTCCGGCTCGATGAGCTGCATCGTGTCGTAGATGGCCATGCCCGCGGTCACCGAGCCACCGGGCGAGTTGATGTAGAAGGTGATGTCCTGCTTCGAATCCTCGGCCGCGAGCAGCAGCAGTTGCGCGGTGATCCGGTTCGCCACGTCGTCGTCGACGGCACTGCCGAGGAACACGATCCGCTCACCGAGGAGGCGCTCGAAGACCGCGTCCGAGAGCGAGGGAGTGGACAGCGTACGCATCACGGGACCAGTCATGTTCCCGAGCCTAGGTCGGGAACTTCCTTATCAGGCAGCCTGTTCGCGCTCAGCGCACGGCCGGGAGGAAATCGGATCAGAGACCGCCGGCGACGCGAAGGACGGTGCCGGTGGTGTAAGAGGAATCGGGGCCGAGCAGGAAGGCGACGGCCGGCGCGATCTCCTCGGGCTCACCGGGTCGGCCGAGCGGGATGCGGCCGGCGGCCTTGTCCGGCCGGTCGGGTGCGCCGGCGTCCGCGTGGATCTCGGTGCGGACGATGCCGGGCGCGACGGCGTTGACCCGGATGCCGTTGCCGGCGAGCTCCTTCGACAGGCCGAGGGTGAGGATGTCGATGCCGGCCTTTGCCGCGGCGTAGTGGACATACTCGTGCGGCGAGCCGGTGGTACCGGCGGCCGAGGAGATGTTGACCATCGCACCGCCCTGACCGCCGCGGCGGGTCGACATGACCTGAGCGGCCTTTCGGGCGCAGAGGATCGAGCCGAACAGGTTGACGTCGATGACCGCACGGATGACCTCGACCGGCGTGTCCGCGAGGTCGCCGATGTGCTGGGTGAGTCCGGCGCTGTTCACCAATCCGGTCACCGGACCGAGCTCCGCTCCGGCGGCGAAGAGTCTGTCCACATCGGACGGATCGGTAACGTCAGCCGCGACGGCGACGGCCCGCACGCCGGCCTCCCGGGCGGCGGCGACCACGAGGTCGGCGCTCTCCGACCGCCGGCGGTAGTTCACCACCACGTCGTGTCCGGCTCGGGCCAGCTGCAGCGCGGTCGCGGCCCCGATCCCGCGTCCGCCTCCGGTGACGATCGTGAGCGGCATGCCGTGAATACTGCCGCACGCCGCAGCCAGGACCGCGAAGCGCGTGACCTACGGCGTCACCGGCTCCGACCCCGTCAGCTCCGGCGACACCGCCGCGAGCTGAGCGAGGCGGCGTTGGAGCCACGGCGAGATCCGACGCCGGCGGACCAGCGCGCCGGGAAGGCTCGGAACGGCGGTCAGCACTCCTCTGCGCGACGGCCCGTCCGCGCGCAGGTCAGCCGCCGCGAGATGGAGCACGTCCCGCCAGGGTCGGCGCATGCAGGCGGTCAGCAGTGCGCTGCGGACCACCTGGGTACGCCGGTGCGCGGCCGAGCCGCGAGCGGGCGACGGATGGTGGTGCACCACCAGATCATCCACATAGGACATCAGCCAACCCGCGTCGGCAAGGTCGAGCACGACGCGCTCCTCCTCGCCGGGGAACCGGACCACCGGGTCGAACCCGCCCACCGACAGGAATGCCGACCGCCGCACCACCGCCGCGCAGGCCGCGAACCCGAGCACGTCCGGCCCGGCCCCGCCCGGCGAGGTGCCGAGCGGCGCTGCCGCCATCTCCACGGTCAGCGGATCGACCCGCTCGTCCGGCCCGAGGAGGATCCGCCCGGTCACCAGCGCGACCGCCGGGTGCGCCTCGAGGACCTCGACCGCCCGGGCGAGCGCGCCCGGCGCCCACCAGCTGTCGTCGTCGGCGAACGCCACGTACGGCGTCGCGGCCGCCAACACGCCGACCGTACGCGCCAGCGCGCCGACGTTCCGATCCAGCGGCAGGATCCGGACCGCCGGAAGCGCCGACCCGACCGCGGCCACCGTCCCGTCCGTGGAGCCGTTGTCCACCAGGACCACCGGCGCCTCGTGCCGGGGCAGCGATGCGAGCAGGTCGGCTCGTCGGTTACGGGACGCGACGACCACCGTGACGTTCATCCGACCTGCCGTCGCGCTGTCGACCCGCCCCAAGTCGGCAGCCGCGCATCCGCCGGCGGCGCGACGTCGGGATTTCCCGAGCGCGGGTGGGACGCGGCCACGTCAGGGGACGGGTCACCGGCCACCATCACCGACGTCCGGCCCGGCGGTGTCTGCAGCCAGCGGACGCTGAGCAGCGTCTGGGTGATCAGCAGCGAGCGGGCCGGTCCGTCCACGTTCGAGAGCAGTACCCGAGAATCGCCGGGAATCACGTCCCAGAGCGCAGAGGTGAAGCTCACTCGGCGAGCGCGTCGAGCACCTGCTGGCCATACTTGCGCAGCTTGTTCTCTCCGATGCCGCTTATGGAGCCGACCGCCGCCAGCGTCGCCGGTCGCTCGACGGCGATCTGCCGCAGCGTCGCGTCGTGGAAGACCACGTAGGCCGGCACGCCCTCCTGCTTGGCGGTCGCGGCTCGCCAGGTCCGCAGCCGCTGGAACAGCGCCTCGGCCTCGGCCGGCAGCGCCGCCTCGTCGGCAGCAGCCCGGGAGGACGACGCAGCACGTGATCGGACCGCCCGCGGCGCCTCCCGCCGCAGCGACACCGTCCGCCGCCCGCCCAGCACCTCCGCGCTGCCCGGAGTCAGCTCCAACGTCTGGTGCTCCCCGGACACCCCGAGCAGGCCCTGGGCCATCAACTGCCGCGCCACCCCGCGCCACTCCGGCTCGCGCAACTCGGTGCCGATCCCGAACGTGGACAGCGAGTCGTGCCGCCACTGCGTCACCTTGTCGGTGGTCCGCCCGAGCAGGATGTCGACCGCTTGCCCAACACCGAAGCGCTGGTTGCGCTCGTGGGCCAGCCGCCAGACCGTCGACAGCAGCTTCTGCGCCGGCACCGTCCCGTCCCACGACTCCGGCGGCACCAGGCACGTGTCGCAGTTGCCGCACGGCTCGCTGTCCTGCCCGAAGTAGGCCAGCAACCGCACCCGGCGACACTCGACGGTCTCGCAGAGCCCGAGCATCGCATCCAGGTGCTTCGCCAGATTGCGCCGGTGGTTGAGGTCGCCCTCGGAGGCGTCGATCAGCCGCCGCTGCTGCACCACGTCCTGCAGCCCGTACGCCAGCCATGCCGTCGCGGGCAACCCGTCCCGCCCGGCCCGGCCGGTCTCCTGGTAGTAGCCCTCCACCGACTTGGGCAGGTCGAGGTGGGCGACGAAACGCACATCCGGCTTGTCGATGCCCATCCCGAACGCGATCGTCGCGACCACCACCAGGCCGTCCTCACGCAGGAACCGGGCCTGGTTCGCCGACCGGGTCACCGAGTCCAGCCCGGCGTGGTAGGGCAGCGCCTCGATCCCGTTGCCGGTCAGGAACTCGGCGGTCTTCTCGGTCGAGGCCCGGGACAGGCAGTAGACGATGCCGGAGTCGTCGGCATGCTCCCGGCGCAGCAGGTCGAGCAGCTGCCGGCGCGGATCGTCCTTGGCGACGATCCGGTATTGAATGTTGGGCCGATCGAAGCTCGCCACGAAGTGCATCGCGGCGGAGAGGTCCAGCCGGGAGATGATCTCGGCGTGCGTCTCGCTGGTCGCCGTCGCGGTCAACGCGATCCGTGGCACTTCGGGCCACCGCTCGTGCAGCATCGACAGCGCCAGGTAGTCAGGCCGGAAGTCGTGTCCCCACTGCGCAACGCAATGCGCCTCGTCGATGGCGAACAGCGCGATCTTCCCCTGGTCGAGCAGCGCGGCGGTCGACGGCGACCGGAGCGCCTCCGGAGCCAGGTAGAGCAGGTCGAGCTCGCCGGCGCGGAACTCGGCCGCCACCATCCGCCGCTCACCCGGGTCCTGGGTCGAGTTGACGTAGCCGGCCCGCACGCCGAGCGCCCGCAGCGCGTCGACCTGGTCCTGCATCAGCGCGATCAGCGGGGAGATCACCACGCCGACACCGGGCCTGGCCAGCGCCGGAATCTGGTAGCACAGCGACTTGCCGCCGCCGGTCGGCATCAGCACCAGCGCGTCGCCGCCGCCGATGACGTGGTCGATGATCTCGCGCTGCCCCGGCCGGA
>Ga0207676_10002353_pt1 | contig 13506 bp, 12 predicted proteins | sample KBSSwiS72_FD_184307 | JGI IMG/M metagenome (GOLD analysis project Ga0207676, IMG submission 184307) | Switchgrass rhizosphere microbial communities from Kellogg Biological Station, Michigan, USA - KBS Switchgrass S7-2 (SPAdes) (version 2) | ecosystem: Host-associated > Plants > Roots >... | reverse complement strand
TGGGCTTTGGCACCAAGACGGCGGCAGACTTCCGTCAGGTTAAGAATGAGGTGATGAAGGCTTCGGAACAGCGCTTCTCGCCGGAGTTTCGCAACCGCATTGACGAGATCGTCGTCTTCTCGCCGTTAACGATGGATGAAGTGCGCTCTATCGCGAAGCTCTATCTCGATAAACTTCGCCGGCAGATGGAGCGGCAGGGCAAGGCGGTCGACATTACCGAAGCGGCAGTGAACCTGCTGACCGAGAAGGGTTACAACACCGCTTACGGCGCACGCTTCCTGAAGCGACACATCGATGAGAAGGTGAAACTCCCGATCACCGCTTTGTGGAAAACGGCGTCCAGCTTCAAAGTTGATGTTGAAAACGGCGAAGTGGTAGTGAAACCCGCTGACGGCTACAATCCGCAGTTCAATTAGTCTCTATCCACAGATTACACAGATTGTTTAATGGAATCTGTGTAATCTGTGGATGAAAAATACCTCAATGATCTTAGTTCTAATTCTATCTTTGGTTTTTGTGCAGAACCCTGCGCCAGCCCCGTCCGTCTCAATTGACGAAAAATCTCAGCAGATAATCGATCAGGCTGTAGCAGCATTGGGCGGTCAGAAGTACCTGAGCGTGCAAACGGTAACCGGGAAAGGTTTCTACACCACATTCAGAGACGGCATGTCGCAGCTTCCCGCGCGCTTTCTCGACTACATCGCTTATCCCGATAAGGAGCGCACCGAGTTTACGGGTGACGGGATTCGCACGATCCAAACAAACGTCGGCGACACAGGCTGGTTGTTCGATGGAGCAGTCAAGAAGATCTCGGATCAGTCGCCCGCGCAGGTTGAGGACTTCAAACGCGCGATGAAAACCGGTCTCGAGTATCTGCTGCGCGGTAACTGGAAAAAGGATGGGGGCAAAATCACTTACGTCGGACGGCGCGAAGCCGGCGTCGGCAAACGGAATGAGGCGATCCGGCTGACGGATCCGGATGGCTACTGGATCGAATATGAGTTTGGCGCTCGCGACGGTTTGCCAGCGAAGATCATCTACAAGCGCATGCGCAAAGATCCTGACTCGGGCGACATGGTCGAGACGACCGAAGAAGATCAGTTATTAAAATTTATCGAGGTCAATGGCGTTACGGCGCCGTGGGTGGTCGATCACTTCGTGAACGGAAAGCAGATCTCGCGAATCAACTACGAGTCGGTGCAATACAATCAAAGGTTTCCAGACAATCTCTTCGCGAAGCCGGCTGACGTGAAGAGTATCAAGTAAATCCGCGCTTTTTATCCGCGCTTATCTGTGGCCTAAATAGCCAACCCACCATCGACCTGAATCACCTGCCCGGTTATGTAACGTGCGTCGTCGGAGAGAAGGAAAGCCGCGATGCGCGCTACCTCATCAGGTTCGGCAAAACGTCCGAGGGGAATTTGTTCGCGAATCTTTGCCTGGTAGGTTTCATCCAACTTGCTAGCCATGTCAGTTGCCACCATACCGAGGGCGAGTGCGTTGACCGTGACTTTCCTGCTGGCCACTTCTTTCGCGAGCGACTTCGTGAGACCAACCATCCCGGCTTTTGACGCGGAATAGTTTGACTGGCCCGGCATTCCCACTTCACCACTGATCGACGAGATGTTGAGAATAGAACCGCCGGTGTCCTGTCGCAGCATCGTCCGCAAGACCGCCTTCGCGAAGTTCCACGAGCCCTTGAGGTTCGTGTTGAGCACTTCGTCCCAATCGTCCTCTTTCATGCGCAGGATCAGGTTGTCGCGTGTGATGCCGGCGTTGTTGATGAGAAAATCTATCCGGCCGAAAGCTTCCTTGACCTGTTGGACCATCTGCGCCGCGGCTTCGGTGTTCGCCACGTCGCACTGCACTGCCAACGCGCGCACGCCCAAAGCTTCGAGCTCCGATTTCAAACTCTCCGCCGCATCCGCACTCTTGGCGTAATTAAAAGCGACATCAGCGCCGCGTCTCCCAAGCTCGAGCGTAATCGCGCGCCCAATACCGCGCGTGCCACCAGTAACGATCGCCGCGCGACCTGAAAACTGTTTTTGATCCGACATGCGATTTTTAATAACACAGAGACACAAGAAAGCACAAAAGGCACAAAATGGAATTCTTTTGTGCCTTTGTGTCTTTGTGGTTTGAAGTTTAGCGCTTGGTGACGGTGTTGTGGCCTGAGTTTGTGACCCAGACGGTTGAACCGGAGACCACGAGGCCGATGGGGCTGCGGCCGACTGTGAGCGATCCCAGGTTTGCTCCGTCGCTGGCATTCAACTTCGTCACACTGTCGCCACCGTTGTTGACGACATAGACAACTCCCTGGCTGAAGACTGCCGAGAGTGGACCATCGCCAGTCTTGTAAGTGCCGGTCACCATCCCCGCGGGGCTCAACTTCATCACGTCATTGCTGCCGAAGTTGGCGACCCACAAGCTGCCACCGTCGAAAGCGATTCCAAACGGTCCGTCGCCCACCGGAAACGTGCCCGCAACGACACCGTTCGACTCGTTCAGCTTTGTCACTGTGTCGCTATTGTTATTCGTGACGTAGATATGCTCGCCGTCTGTTGTCATGCTGATCGGACGCGTGCCCACCTCGTAAGTGCCCAGCGTCATGCCATCAGAAGCACGCAGCTTCGTCACGGTATCGGAATTACGGTTCGCGACCCAGATGTTGCCGTTGGTCGCGAGCAATCCACCCGGCCCCTCGCCGACTGCGTACGTGCCAACAACTGCGCCGCTGGTGTCGAGCTTCATCACGTTGTTACTGAGATAGTTCGCCACCCAGATTGAAGCGCCATCGAAAGCCAGCGCAACAGGGCGGTGGCCCACAGTGTAGGTTCCGACCACCGCACCGTTACTCGCGCTCAGCTTGGTGACGGTATTGCTGAACTGGTTGGCCACGAAGACGTTGGCGCCATCAGTGGCCACGCCTTCCGGCCCATTGCCAACTGGAAACGTGGCGGTCTGCGCGTCTGATGCCGGCGCCATGATGAACAGCGCCAGCAATGCGCTAATAATCAATCGATTCATTCTCATCTGTCTCCTCCTCTTCTGGCGTCGGGCCAGTCAACCAGGCTGATCTCTTTCACGATCTTGTTGGGCGCGAGCGAAGCAGGACACCCCGCCCACAGCGTGTGCGGTTCGTTACCCCATCGCAGCATCCCGATGTGGTTCGACTTGTCGGCATCACGCACGGGATCGCGATCGATAAAGCCGAGCTTTTGTCGCAACAACTCAATGTCCTTCGGGTCGCCGGTCAGGAACTTCCATCCTGGTCCAACCTTGTATGCCTTCGCGTAAGCAGCCAGCGTTTTCCGTGTGTCTTCCTCCGGCTTGAGCGTGATCGAGTAAATGAAAATGTCTTTGCCGACGCGGTCGCCGAGCAGCTTCTGCACCTGCACGAGGTTCGCAGTTGTGCCGGGGCATTTGCCGTCGCACTTCACGTACATGAAGTTGATGATGACGATCTTGTCTTTAAGAAGATCGTCGTAGAATTTGACCTTCTTGCCGTCGTGCGTCGTCAACGTGACGTTTGGGAAACTCCGCTCCGCGAGTCTTTCACGCGGCGTCTTCACTCGCTTCGTTTCCGTTTGTGCAGCGGCAACTCCCACGAGCAGTACAACCCCGAGAAGAAGGCCAGCGAGCGTTTTCTTATGCATGTTTCTCATTTTTAGCTATCTCCTTTCTCACGGGTTGCTGATGTTGTCGCCATCGCCTTCGACGATCTCCCAGATAAGCATCATGGCGTGATCCTCGTGTACGACGTTGTGGCAGTGGAACGGATAACGGCCCACAAAGTCGCGGAAGCGGAAGAAGGCTTTCGTCTGCATGTTGTGCTCCAACCGGATGACGTCTTTGCGCCCGTTCAACACGAGGCCAGTTGACGCCGGCGGTGCGCCGTTGACGGAAAGAAACTGAAATTCCTCGAAGTGAATGTGCGCCGGATGCTGCCAGCCACCCGAGCTGTTGGTGACGACCCAGTGTTCGACTGAGTTCTTCGAGATTCTGGCTCGTACTTCCTGACACTCCGGATCCATCGAGCGGCCGTTAATGGACCAAAGACCATTCGAGCGATCGAAATTGAAGGTACGCGTAATTCGCGGCGTAGCGGTCTTGTCAGGCAGTCCGTAGAAACGCGTAATCGTTGCAGGGTCGACACTGTTGTCAGCGATCGGCGGCAGGTCGACAACGATCTTGAGAATCAGGTTGCCCTGACCTGCTGCCAACACCTTGCCGGTCGGCCCACGCCCATCTACCTGTTCCAGACGATTCTCGATATAGAGTGTCTTGCCTGCGTATTTTGAGAAGTCGATGATTAGGTCGGCGCGCTCGGCCACCGAGATACGAATGCTCTCGACCTCAATTGGTCGCTCGAGCAGGTTGCCGTCAGTCGAAATCTGGTGAAACTTGATCCGTTGGTTCAGGTTAGTCTTGTCGGTGAAAAAGAACTGATAGAAGCGCGATGGACCAGCGTCGAGCCAGCGGAAACGATAACGGCGCGGATGAACGTGCATCACAGGCTGCACCTTACCGTTCACGAGGAAACGATCGCCGAGCACACCGTCGAAGTTGAAAGTATCGAACGTGACGATGCCGGTTTCTGAATCGTAGAGATGATCGCTGAAGAGCATCGGCACGTCGAAGTTGCTGTCGTCGCTGGCGCCGTCGCCAAACGAGGGAAGGTGGAAGCCAGTCGTCTCGTCGCCGGTGTCGTGGTCGTTGAAGAGCAGGTACATGCCGGCCAAACCCTTGTAGACATTCTGCGAGGTGAAGTCGTGCATGTGGTCGTGATACCAGAGCGTGCTCATCGACTCCTGGATATCGCCTCCGACGTCCTGGTGCGTCGAGTTCACACCGGCCAGCACGTTCGGATAGTGCTGATCGTAAAACTGTCCGGGTCTGAAGTAATCACACGGGTTGCCGTCCGATTCGGATGGTGTGTGCCCGTTGTGCAGGTGCGTCGTTACGAAATTCTTGCCGAAGCCGCCGTTGTTGGCGGGCAGGTTGTTGTGGTTGCGGACGAGAACGGGGCGGCCGTAGCGCTCGACGTAAAGTGGTCCCGGCACTAACCCATCGAAGCCCCAGAGTGGCTGCGCCGGCAGCTCCGGATGCGTGATGATGTTGGTCAATCGCTGTTCGACCTCATAAAACTTGACCGGCGCGAACTGACTGAACGCCTGGTGTGAGATCGTGCGACCTTCGCCTGCGGCCGTGTTAGGCACGGCGGTCGGAGTGGGGCTCAAAGACGCCACCGGCTGCTTGACCGTCATGCGTACGAATGGTTGGACAAAGGGCGTGGTCGGCGGGCTGCTTGGACCACTGCCGGGCCCGCTGTCGAACAGGAGGCTTCCGGCGCTGCTGCGCGCCCTCACGCTCAACCCTGACATCGGAACGAGCAGACCGGCGCCGGTCAACAATCCCATCCTGAGCATATCGCGCCGGCTCAAACCAGCCGCGACGATCTCGCGCCTGTTCTTTGCGGCTTGCTGCTTGAGCTTCTCCGCTTTTCTATTGATCTTCGAGATGTTTGCCATAGGTAAGCTCCTTTTGAGTGCAGACCTCTGCATAGGTCCTGTAGGACCTGTTGGACCTATTGCAGAGATTGCACAGGGAAATTCAGCGAGTGCTTAGTTGCACCAGTCGCCTGTCTGTTGCAGGCAGCGGAAGTTGTTGCCGAGTGCGGGAAAGACCGGTGTGCCGTCAGCGCGCTTAACGTCGCGAATGAAGGCATCGGGTCGAATGAAGCCGTTGCGCGGATCGTCGGGAATCGGGCAGATGACCCAACGAAATACGCCGTCGTCAACCGGACGAGTGCGTAGCTCGATGAGACCTTTGGAGGCGAGATTGTCGATCTGCGACGGACTCGTCAGGATCGCGGTACCGTCGAGATCGCGACCGTTAGTGGCTGCTATAGGATCAAGCTCTTTGCGACCTGAGGCCGTGAAAGCCTTCGGCGTGTAGACGACCCAAACCGCGACCCACATGCCGAGCGGATCGTTCGAGAAGTAACCGTCGCGCGTGTCGAAGAGATTGTCCTGTCGTTTGTTGGGAAGGAATGGATCGAGAATCGATCCAGCCGACGCTTTCGGAAAGATGAAGACGCGGAAGTGTTCCGCAGTGTCAAAGGCAGCCTGACCGCGTGCTGTCAGTTGACCGGCAGCGTTGCGTTCAAAGCTGGTCGAGTTGAGCACGCCAAAAATGTTGGCGTACGTCAGACCACTCGAGCCGGTCGTGCCGGGAGTGGTTTCGATGGTGCGTACATTTGATCGGTTCGGATCGGTGTTGGTGTTGTCGACGACGAAGTCGCCGGCGCGGGCCGCAGTACCGACGCGCAAGACGATGTTTTCGGGCACGATGCCGTGCGCGCGATAGGTTGCGTCGCTGAAGTCAAAGGGCGACGTGCCGAGGTCGTCGCCTCCACTCGCGGAAACTTTCGCGCCGAAGTTAAGCCCGCCCACAATCGTCAGCGCCAGTGCGATGACGGCAAGCAGAATGGTCCACTGTGAAATCTTCCTGTTCGTTCTCATGATCGGTTCTCCTTGATGGTCTTAAATGCGAGGAGCGAATCATGAAGGAAGAGTTTACGGACGACTGTCAGCGTGGCGACACGAGTGTCACCCCGCTGACAAAAGTGTGAAAAAAGTTTGGCTGACGGCGAGGAAGATACCCGCGTAGGTTTGGAGTTCCTTGAGACGTTTGATGCGAATCCAACCGCGACCCAATTCGATAATGCTGCGACGTTCCATATCGTTGAGAACGGTAGTCGTGGTCTGCCGCGCCGCGCCGATCAGGCTCGCGACATCGTGATGTGTTAGCGGGACCAGATAATCGCTGCTCGCAGTCTCAACTTCGGCTGAGCTCGTAGCGAGCTCGTGCAACAGTTCGCAGACGCGCGCAGAGACAGCTTTCGATGTAATGTCGGAAAGTTTCTTCTCCATGCGCCGGCGACGATCGCCGACGAGTCGAATATAACTCAGCGCGAGTTTCGGCTGAGACGAGAGGAGTTCGGTAAATTCGCGCTTGGCGAAGATCCACATGAGCACGTCGTCGAGAGCCTGTGTCATGTTGCTGCGCGGCGACTCGTCTACGAGCGCGAATTCACCGAAGATTTCGCCTGGCTGGATGATGTCGATCGCAATTTCTTTTCCCGACTCGGCGAGCACCGACAGCTTTACTCTTCCCTGTCTCAGGATGTAGACGAAATCGGCGCGATCGCCGGGCATGTAGATGAACTCACCACGCGCCTTGCGCAAACTGCGGGCATGCGTCGCGATGCGGTTCATCTCCTCGGGGCCGAGGCCGGAGAAGATTTGTACGCGGCCAGGTTGAATAGATCTCGGAAGCGTCGCGGATCCTGCGACCGTCATCATTTACATACTCCTAACCGGGAGGTGAGCAATTGTAGGGGCGGTCCTCCGTGGCCGCCCCAAAGTTGGAATGGCAGACTGGGGCGGCCACGGAGGGCCGCCCCTACAATTAACCCATTTTGAAGCAAATCATCAAACGCTAATCAACTCCGGTCCATGAAGTATTTTCAAAAGATTCACATCATTCCACTTTAGCTGCTCGCGCGCCGGCATGCGACCAAGCCGCATCAGCTCTTCGATGGCCGCCATCTCGCGGTCGCGATTCATGCCTGCGACCGCCAGTACACGATCGCCCTTTAGGTAAAAAGCGAGAAAATCGTGTGACGAAACATCGCCGTGGAAAATGATCTCGTCCCACGACTTCGCGTGGCCGACGTAGAGGAGCGCGACGTCGAACTGTCGCGTCCAGAAGAATGGGACTCCGTCGAACGCAACATCACGTCCTAACATGTTGCGCGCGGCTGCACGTCCTTGCTGCTGTGCTGTGCGCCAGTGCTCGATGCGCATACGCTCGCCAGTGCGTGGATCTTTGAAACTGGTGATGTCGCCGGCGGCGTAGATGCCGTCAGCCGCGCACAGCCGCGAATCAACTACGATGCCCCCCGCATCGTCCAACTCGACGCCTTCGATGAAATGAGTGACTGGCCGCACGCCTGCTCCGACGACGACCATATCCGCCTCGATGCTTTCGCCGTTGTCGAGCGTCACTGCTTCGACGTTGTGGCTACCCTCGAAGCGATAGACAATCGAGCCCAGCTTGAAACGCACACCGTGACTCTCGTGCAGACGCCGGAACAGCGCACCGACTTCCGTGCCGAGCGTTGTCTCGAACGGTTCCTGCGAAGGCGCGACAACTGTTACTTCAAGACCTCGCTCGCGCAAGCTGTAAGCTGCTTCCATTCCAATGAAGCTCGAACCGACTACCACGGCGCGTCGTGAACGCCTGGCCGTTTCGATGATCGAATCGGAATCGGCGAAACTGCGCAGCACGCAGATGTCCTTCAGATCTGAACCGGGGATGTTGAGACGGACCGGCGCGCCACCGGTCGCAACCAGTAGCGCGTCGTAGTCCATCGTCTCACCCCCCTCGAACGTAATCGTCTTCGCGCGCGCGTCAACTCGAGTGACTTCCCTGTTGAGCACGAGCTGAATGCCGTGCTCGCTGAAAAACTCGTCAGGACGGAGTGGTATCCATTCCGGCTCGGCGTGACCGTGCAAGTAGTCTTTGCTGAGGTTGGGCCGATCGTAAGGCGTGTGGTGTTCGCGCGTGATCATCACGAGGTTGCCACGAAAACTCTCTTCGCGAAGTGTTTGCGCAGCGGCGTAACCAGCCGCGCCCGCGCCGATGATGACAAATTGTCGCGAGTCAGCAGCGGGATCGCGATCGACCATCGCGGGTGTGCGTCGATCAGGCGTGGCTTCTGAAGCACTGAGGGGGATGCTGACCAGGACACTTTCGCCTTCAACGCGCACTGCGTAACTGACGAGCGCGTCGAGTGCAGGCGGCTCTTCCAAATCTCCGTTGACAATGTTGAATGCAGCGTGGTGCCACGGGCACAGGATGCGCGTGCCGCAGAGGACTCCTTCAGCGAGCGGCGCGCCGTAATGAGGACACGTCGCACTCACTGCATAAAAACGATCGCCGGTGCGCGCCAGCAAAATCCGCGTCTCGTCGATCGAGACTTCTTTCATCTCGCCGTCCCGCAGATCGGGGGTGTTGGCTACGTGAACATCTTTGTAACCCATTCTGTTCGTCAGGCCACGCTGCAAAGGTGGCCCATCTTCTCCTTCTTCGTTTTGAGGTAACCGGCGAAGAAATCGTGCGGTTCGACTTCGAGCGGCACACGCTCAACGACGTGAAGACCAGCCTGCCGCAGCGCGCGTATCTTTGCCGGATTGTCGGACATCACACGCACCGCGCGCAGGCCAAGATCGAGCAGGATTTCGGCGCACTGTTCGTAGCGCCGCATGTCAGCTTCGAAGCCCAGCCGCTCGTTGGCTTCGATCGTGTCGGCACCCTCGTCTTGCAAGGCATAGGCGCGGATCTTGTTGATAATGCCGATGCCGCGCCCTTCCTGCTGCTGGTAGACGATCGCCCCGTGCCCTTCCTGCTCGATGCGTTTCATGGCAGCGTTAAGTTGTCGCCCGCAGTCACACTTGATTGAGCCAAACACGTCGCCGGTCATGCACTGCGAGTGGATGCGCACCAGGCTTGATCTGCCGGCGCGCAGCTCGCCTTTCACGAGCACGACGAACTCTTCCGCGGAGACGAGCGAGCGAAAACCGATGATGCGAAACTCTCCCGTCTCTGTCGGCAGTCGCGCTTCTGCAACGCGCTCGACTGTTGTTGTAGCGACGTTTTTGCTGTTGAACTGAACTAACCGGAGTGCCATGTTCTTCTCTCGTTGCATAGTCATTGTGTTTTAGAAGAGGGGTAGGTTCTGTCAGCCAGATGCCTCGACTGTCGCCTGGCTGACAGAACTCTGATTTTTCACGCAAAGGCGCAAAGGAAACGCAAAGATTTTCAAAGCCTTCTTTGCGTCTGTTCTTTGCGCCTTTGCGTGAGATTTTTTCATAACACTATTTAGAGCGACTTCAGATACTCGACGAGGTCAACCTTCTGCTGTTCGCTCAGGTTCGTGCCCAGGAAACTGTTGTAATGCTCGACCACGTCGCGCAGCGTTGGAAAACGTCCGTCGTGATAGAAGCCGCCCGTCTGGTGTGTCCAAAGGCCCTTGAGTGGGGCGGTTCTGTAACGCTCGTCGGGTGAACGTTTGGCCTGGAAGTCGTCGATGCCGATTTCTGCGGGCGTGTGCATGTTCCAACCCGGCTCGGTGTAGATCGGAGGTACGTGACAAGTCCCACACTTCGCCTGGCCGTTGAACACCTCCTCGCCGCGCTTCGCCGCAGTACGGTCGAAACTTCCGGTGGGCGCTGCAGGCGCGGGGATCGCGAGTTGATAAAAGTGAAGTGCGGGAAGCTTAGCCGTAATCAGATCGGGATTGCTGCGCACATTGCCGAACCCTTCGCGTGCGGCAATCGGGAATTTGACGGGATCATTGAGACGCGGATCGTAAAACGTTCCCTGCCCGTGCATCTCGAGGTTCGCGACGAACGCGTTCCAATGCGTGACCGAGCCCCAACCCGTCCAGGTGTGCAGGTTAACGCCCACGAGCCCAAAGGCTGGCGGAATGAGTGTCGCCGCTGATTTGCCGTCAGGACGGAAAGCTTTGCCGTCGAGGAATAACTCTGCGTCAAACTTTCCAGGTCCCCAACTCTGCAAAACCGTGCGCACTGTCGCTTCGTCAACGCCGAGCAAATCCGCGACCGGCTTGAGGTTCGGACTGAGCGCCACGATCGCGCCGACGTTGAGATCGCGCGCGGCCCAACCATCAAGACGCCGGCCAATGCCGGGCGCGAGCGAGTTGTCGACAGTCGAGTGACAAAGAGCGCAAGTGATACCTACAGATTGAAGCTGTCCAGCATCATTGACAGTCCCTTTCACGCCGAGGACAGCGCCAAATTTTAGTAACGCTAAGGTCGTGGCCGGGTCGTCGAGATTCACACGGCCCTGCTTCAACTGCGAGATGAGCGAGTCAGGCAGCGCGTCTGAGTCAACTTTCAGTCCCACGGCGAGCGCCGTTTTTGGACTGACACCGGGGCCAACGCCACCGTTCGCCGCCCCGGCAATTGCACGGTTGAGCTGCAGTGCATCTGTCCAGAACGCTTCGTCACCGAAAGTGTCGAAACGAAATGTTTGCTTGCCTTCCACCAGCATTCGCTGCGCGTTTGCGTCCGTTTGGTCGCCACTTGTGGTTTTTCCGCTCTTTCCGCTCTGCGCGTCGCTCTTTACGCCCAGAAAAACCAACGCTACGGCGACAGTTAAGAGCGCCAATGCAGTCTTCAGTAATCCGCGCTCTTTCGAATCACGTTTCTGTTCGCTTCCGTGTGTCATTTCTCTTCCCTCTTTTGCGATTAACGATCGTATTCCTCGCTCAGCCGCGCCAGTGCAAGCACACCGAGCGAGAGGCCGAAGTCGCGTAGCGCCACATCGAAATAACCGGGAATCATGAGCAGGTTCACCACGATCAACAGCAACCACGCGGCTACCACGTAGGCGAAAAGGCGCGGCTTAAATGCCACTCCGAGTCCTGCCACAATCTCGATCACGCCAACTGCCAGCATCAGCTCGTGCCCATGACCTCCTGTCATGTTTTTGACGAAGGCCGGGAGGTATTGCTCCCAGTTCACGAGCAGATTAAAAAATTTATCGAGCCCGGCGACGATAGGGGCGACGGTAAAGCCGAGGTGCAGGATCTGATAAGCCTGGTAGCTCGGTTTCGACGCGCTAATGCTTTCGGTATTGAGGGAAGTTACTTCCGCTGATCTTATTGCCTGTGCCATCTTCCTCGTTCTCCTGAATAAGAATTACCCTGTTGACTGCTTGGGACTATCAAAATACACCTCTTCCATAATAAGTCAAGAACTTATTTGACTTTTTGTGTTTTCTGTAAAAAGAGGCTAGAATCGCGGGGGTAGGAGGTGGGTTATGGAGACGATCAAGCTGGATAGGCGCTTTTTTGAAAGCACGCGCGGGCAGATCGTCACGATACTCCGTGGCTCTGCCTGTACGGTTGAGGAGTTGGCGACACAGCTCGAGCTGACCGACAACGCGGTGCGCGCGCACCTTTCAACGCTCGAGCGCGACGGGCTGGTGCGACAGAGCGGACTGCGGCGCGGTCCTCGCAAACCGCACTTCACTTACGTGCTGACGCCGGAAGCCGATGCACTCTTTCCGAAAGCTTACGACGCTCTGCTCAATCAGCTTATTGCAGTGCTGAAGAACCGGCTTAAGCCGTCGGAGATCGAGGACGTTCTTCGTGAGGTCGGGCGCGCGGTGGCGGCGGGTGCGCCGAGCCTGGAGAACAATCTGGAGGGTCGGGTGCAGAGCGCGCTGACGGTATTAGAGGCAATCGGTGGAGCCGCCGTAGTCGAGCAACATGAAGATAAGATCGTGATTCAGGGTAGCAGTTGTCCTCTGGCCGCCGCCGTAAATGTTCATCCGGAAGTCTGCCAGTTAGCCGAGACTCTCGTCGCGGAGATCGTTAAAGCCCCGGTCCATGAATCCTGCAATCGCGAAGGGCGCCCCAAGTGTCGCTTCGAGATCAGCCTCAAGAAAACTTAACCACTAAGGCACCAGGACACAAAAAACGACACAAAAAAGCTTTTGTGCCTTCGTGCCTTGGTGGTTAAGATGAACCTATGCTGGATCTCAATTACGTTCGCGAAAATATTGATAGGGTGCGGGAGGCGCTCAAGGCGCGCCACTTCGACAGCACCGCGCTCGACGATTTCACGCGCGCCGATGAAGAGCGGCGTCGCGTTATTGCTGAATCCGATCAACTGAATGCGCAGCGCAACGCGTCGAGTCGTGAGATAGGCGGGTTGATGAAAGAAGGCAAGAAGGAAGAGGCAGAAGAGCGCCGCGCCGAAGTCGCCACACTGAAGGATCGGATCAGCGAGCTCGATCAACTGCGCGCGGATGCCGAAGCGCGCATGCGCGAACTGCTCTCGACTCTGCCCAACATCCCTCATGCGACGGTTCCCGTTGGCGACGATGAGTCGGCGAACCAGGAGGTGCGTCGCTGGGGCGCGCCGCCAAAATTCGATTTCGAACCGAAGGACCACGTCGATCTCGCTACCGCACTCGGCATTCTCGATCTCGAGCGCGCGACAAAGATCACTGCGGCGCGTTTCGCGATTCTCAACGGCTCCGGCGCGCGGCTCGAACGCGCGCTAATCAACTTCATGCTCGACGTTCAAACGCGTGAGCACGGTTACCTCGAAACGCTGCCGCCGTTCATCGTCAATCGCGCTTCGCTCTTCGGCACCGCACAGTTGCCAAAGTTTGAAACCGATCTTTTCAAGCTCCAGGACGATCGCGAGCTCTACCTGATACCCACCGCCGAAGTACCGGTAACAAACTATCATCGCGACGAAATACTCGACGCTTCACAGCTCCCGATGCGTTGGGCCGCATACACGCCGTGTTTTCGTTCTGAGGCTGGCAGCTACGGGCGCGACACGCGCGGTGTGATCAGGCAACACCAGTTTGAGAAAGTGGAGCTGGTGAAGTATGCAT
>Ga0207676_10002340_pt1 | contig 13563 bp, 8 predicted proteins | sample KBSSwiS72_FD_184307 | JGI IMG/M metagenome (GOLD analysis project Ga0207676, IMG submission 184307) | Switchgrass rhizosphere microbial communities from Kellogg Biological Station, Michigan, USA - KBS Switchgrass S7-2 (SPAdes) (version 2) | ecosystem: Host-associated > Plants > Roots >... | reverse complement strand
CTTTGTCGCTGATAAAAGCGAGTTGCGTGTTGTCTTCGTCCCACGTGAGCTTCTGATACTTTCCCTTTCCGGTAAGCAGTGTGACCGGTGAACCGTCGCCGTCCGTGTTCACGGCGAAGACGCCGTTTGTCTCTTCCTTTCGCGCTGAGGTGGTGAAGACTAGTTGTTTAGCGTCTTTGCTGATCGTGTAATCGAGCACGTCGCTGAATTTGCGTTCGTCACCGGTCGTTGTGTTTCGCAGCACCAGTTCAGTTCCGTACTCTTTCTTCTTACCGGAACGGCCTGGGCGTTGTGCCGATGCTGGCGCCGCGGGTGCGGGTGTCGCTGCGGTTGATTCTCCTGACGGGCTCGCTTCAGGTTTCGCCGCCGGCTTCTCTTCGGGCTTGGGTTCCATCAGGTAAGCGATAAAGCCCGGCGCCTCCTCGGGTACTCGGAACGACTTTACGCGTTCGATTCGGGTGACGGTGCCGTTCGCAAGGTCCATGATGCCGAGACCGTTCTTCGGCATGTCCTCCGGTTTTTTCTTCTCTTTCTTGGCTTTGTTTACTTCGGCTTTGGTGGGTTCGATGGTGAAGACCAGGAAACGCGTGTCGTACGTAAATAGAGGTCTCAACAAACGCGCCTGCTCCGCCTGAAACTCTGCGATGTTCGCCCCCGGATCGTCGGGGGGTGGCACAGGCGGTCGATAACCGCGCGGCGCGCGCCAGTCGACACCGCTCGCGATGTTGCGCACGACGATCTCGCCGTCGCCATCCTGCGGCACGTAAGCGTAGGCCGCGAACTTGCCATCACGCGACACCTGCGATGCCGAAATTGAGCGCCACGAATCGTAATCCTGATGAGTCAGCGCGCGTTTTGCGGGAGCGGTTGCCTGTTGGGCCAGAGCCATCGATGCCAGCAAGGCAAACGTGCAGAGCAGTGCAATACTTCGCTGCAATGCGGCCGGAGTACCGGAGCGTTTCATTGAGATCACCTCACGAGTTGTCAGAGTGCAATTGTCGAAAGACGAGGCCTGTAAGTCTCAACCTTGCTTCGCGAGATGTCAAGTTTTTGGATTAGAGCGAACGTCAGTGAACGATTTCGTCAGGTGAATCTGGGTTCGATGGTTGGTGAGATCCCGAATTGAACAACTTGTCAGGCAAGACTTTTTCCATCGCTTCTTCAGGGAGCTGCGTGCCTGCGAACGACCTCAGGACATGAATCATTTCCGCGAGTTCGAAAGAGGACATTCGTACCGCATACGAGGGACCGACTCGTCCCCTGCGGATGTATTTAAAACCGGCTGAGTGCTCCTGCCAGTGAGGATTCGCGATAATCAAATCCGTATTGAGCCAGCCCAGTTGGTCCGCGGTGAGTTCGACCGGTACCGGCAGTTTGACATCTTCCTTCGATAACTCGGCACTTTGGACTTTTGAGAGAGTGCGTTGAAGCTGCCAGAAGCGACCGCCGGTTTTGACGTCCTCGCCGCGCACGAAATAAACCATCTGCACGCGTCGCTTCATGTTGTGGATCACGGAATCGAGGATTCGCGAGCTTTTGTCATTGAGGGCGGCTGAAGCGACGATCCACACGACCTCCAGGTGCGGATAATTCTTTTCCCATAGCGCGAGCCCTTCCGCGTTCAGCACTTCCTGTTGAATTAAAGAGGTTTTAGCCCGCAACTGGAAAACTTCCAGGTCAGGCACTCCGTCCACCTGTTTCAACGGCTGCAGCGCCGCCTCCCAAAGCCGCCAGCGCTCTTCCGTGATGCGCGCGGCTTCCTGGTCCAGACATTGGGAATACTTTTCGCGGATTAGGTGAAAGACTACTTCGAGATAGTCTTTCTTATAGAGGGCAGCCAACAGGCAGAGCAGGTTGGGATCCGGATCCTTAATCTTTCCGGTTTCATATTGCGCAAGCAGACCTTGAGATACAGCACGGCCAAGTTTCTGTAACTCCTGGACCGCCTGCTGTTGAGTCTTAATGCCTGCTTCTTGCCGCGCTTTGCGCAGATAGTCGCCGAACTTAGGGGACATAAACCGCCTGGAACTTTCTGGGCTCAGATGGGAGAAACGGTGCAATTCTTAACTACTGAACTAGATATGTCAATAGTAACGACATAAATATCAGCATCACTGATAAAAAAGCTTGACAGCTACTTACAAAGGAGTAAAGTGCATAATCAAAACAAACCCCTATTTGAATCTATCGAGCAGTTGCAAAGGAGGAAGCCCTATGAAATCCGTTTTCTCACGCCCCTTTAGCGCGGTTGGTCCCCCCAAGGACCATTCAGAACCGAATCGCCGCTCTGTGCTCAAGGGATTACTTCTCGTCGGCGGAGTGACCATGCTTAAACCTACCGAATTGCTGGCGGTCCAAGATCCGGCTGCGGCGTGGCGCCGAATGGTATGCGAACTGGCGAACACCGTCTGTTCTGGACCAGTGGCCCAGCACATCGGTTCGCTCGTCTGGGGAGCAACCGCTTACTGGACGCAGCGCTCAGCGCAGTTCCACGACTCTTACCGAGCCGCGTTTTTCCTCGATGTGGCGATTCAACCTTATTCGACGATCTATGGCGGCAGATATCTCGAGTTTGATCGTTATCCGTTTTATGACTCTCATCAGCCATGCCGGCGGATCAAAGACGTCAACGAAATGGAACTGAGGCGTTTCCTCGATCCGGAGGAACAGAAATTCTATGGTTGTGTTGTTTCGCCGTGCAGTGAACGGCGTCTGCTGGAGGATGACAGTCAACTCGACGACTTTAAGCGGACCGCGAAAGCTTACCGGACGGATCCGGATGCCTGGGAACACCAGTACATTCGCAACGTCACCGACGGACAAAAAAGTTACTACGCACACGCCGTCAAGCCTCGCAATTCAAATGGCCACGAAGGCGTGAAGCAGGTTTTCCTGTCACCTAACAGCCTCTAAGAAGAATCGACATGAAAGGACAAAGCCATGGAATCCCGACTCACTGTTCCCGCGTTGAATACTGACTCCGGTCGTCGCCCTCTACTCATACTGACAATTCTCAGCGTAATGGCAGGCTGGTTAAGTCTCGCACCTGCTTATGCGAACTGGCAGTCGTTCAAAGACTGGGTGTTTGGGACGCCGGCAGTTAGTCAACCTGCTAACAACGTTGCCACGAACCAACCGGCTGGCGCGACTACGGCGCCCGTCGTAGTGCCCGAACCAAAAAGAACCGAACCAGTGCCTGAGACGGATTCATATGTTGGCGGAGTCTGGCGGTCGGGCTCAGGGCACGTTTTTTTCCTTGAGCCGACCAGCGTGTCGTCATTTGACGTCTACATGGAAAGCGACCAGCACGACCAAGTACGAATCGGCGCTGGAAGGGTGACGAGGGCGGGCATCACTGCAACTGTCAAGACTTTGGCCGAAAGGCGTTTGGCGGAGATAACGCTAAAGTTTTCCGATGACCATAAGACGCTTAGTGGCACTTTCAGTGGTACAGCGCGACAAGAAAAAAACTTCACTCTGGTTTTACGTAAAGAAGAGTAAGCTCGCCTGGCTTTGTCCTGACGATTCTTCACACGAAACCCGGAGCAAGTCGACGTGCGGTCGAGCTTGCTCCGGGTTTTAATTTATCTTCTGGTCCAACAACTCAGAAGAACAGTGAATACAACAGGCGATTCGGCGAGCCCGTACCGGCGTTGGTCACGTGGTTGGTGGTCGAACCATTGACGATCGCGTTGCGGGTCGTGGTGGCTGAAGCGCCTGGACTGAATTGTTTGTAAAGTGCTGCGACGCCGGCGACGTGTGGTGAAGCCATCGAGGTTCCACTCAACGTTGCAGTGGCCGTGTCAGAACTAAACCAGGTGGAAAGAATTCCCGAACCTGGCGCGAAGATGTCCAAACACGTGCCAAAGTTTGAGAACGAAGAACGCGCGTCGCTCGTGGTTGTCGAGCCGACGGTGATTGCGTTGGCTGCGCGAGCCGGCGAGGAGTTGCACGCATCGGCATTGCTGTTACCAGCGGCAACTGCGATCGGCACACCCGAGTTGGCGAGATTGTTGACCGCCGTATCGAGTGCACTCGAAGCGCCACCGCCAAGACTCATGTTTGCAACTGCCGGGTTGATGTGGTTGTTGGTTACCCAATCGACGCCAGCGATCACGCCCGAGTTCGAGCCCGAGCCATTGCAGTCGAGGACGCGCACGCCGCGCAGCAGCGCACTCTTGGCGACTCCGTAAGTGGACGAGCCAATCGTGCCGGCGACGTGAGTGCCGTGACCGTGACAGTCCGCGCCGCTGCCACCAAAAGCGTCAAAGACGTTGGAAGCACGACCGCCAAACTGAGTATGGGTCGTGCGGATGCCGGTGTCGATCACGTACGCGCGCACGCCCGAGCCGGTCCAATTGAAGGTGTAGATGGCATTCAACGGCAGGTTACGTTGATCGATGCGATCGAGACCCCATGGCGGATTGCTTTGGGTTGCGTCGGCAGTGACAACGCCATCCTCTTCAACATATGCGACTCTGAAATCCTGGCTCAGCCGTTCCGCGTCTTCAGGTGACATCTCAACCGAGAAGCCATTCAGCGCGTGCTGGAAAGTGTGTTTGAGTTTGCCTTTGTGCGTCAGTGCCAGTTCGGACGCAATGTAAGGCGCGATCGAGAAGAGCCCTCGCTCGCCGACGACGGAATCATCGAGCACTACGATGTAGTTGTTCTCAATCTTGTGTGCGTTTTTGCGCAGCTTGTCGTTTTTGCCCTGACTGCTGGGTGGTGACGAAAGGAACACAGCGGTGCAAAGGCCTGCAAAAATAAGGAACGCGAAAACTTTCTTCATACTATTCTCCTCCAGATTGAAAGTAAGGTTGGTGGGGGTACTGAGCCGCCCGCAACGGCGAGAAAGAGCGGGTTAGACAACATCGAGCGATTGATTAGTTCGACACGCATAGATAGCGACCATACGATCCGCCGGCGAGGCCTGGACCGCATACCGAACCTGGTTAGGAGAAATATTCAAACTTACTTTTGGACTTTTTGTCTGGGACGGGAGGCGCGCAGTATGGCATCAAACTTTTCGTTGCGCAAGTAAATGCGCTCCAATCTTCTAAATCCTGTTAATCTGTAAATCCTGTCCAATACTTTGGTATGGAATCTGCGCACCCAAGAATGATCACGCATACGTCTCCCTCCAAAATCGCACTGGCGCTCGCGACGTTTTTCATTTTCACGATCGAACTGCAGGCTCAGGACGCGGGTTCGCTATTGAAGAACTCGCAGAACAGCGAAGCTGATCAGGCCGTCATCGCGCTGAGCAGTTGGATCGATCTCGACGCCCCTCCAGGTCGCGAGCAATTCGCAACTGAAATCATCATGAAAGACATGCCGGGCTGGCAACGCGATGAGCTTGGCAATCTCATGATTCGTAAAGGGAGGGGCAGTCCGCGACGCGTCGTCGCGTGCGCCCTGGATCGTCCGGCATTCGCTGTCACCGAGATTACCGACGATGGATATTTGCGGTTGCGTGAAATGGGCGCCGGACGACAACATCCGCTGTGGGTCCAGTTTCACGAAGGTCAGCGGATCAGAGTGTTGACGCGCACCGGCGTGGTTCCCGGAGTTGTGATCGTCAAAAGCACGCACCTGCAACGCGGTCGCATTCCGAATGCGCCATTAACGACGCTTGACGATCTTTGGGTCGATGTTGGTGCTGCTGCGAAAGCGGAAGTGCAACGTCTCGGAATCGAGATGCTGGATCCAGTCGTGCGCGATTCTCCGGCATGGTTCTATGGTCAGAACTATGTTTCGGGCCAGCTCGCGAGCGTCCGCGTGGGGTGCGCGGCGGTGGCGAGTGCGGCACGAGCACAGGTAACGAGCGGCGAGACGATCTTTCTCATTACAACTTTGCGCAGCTTTGGCCACGATGGATTGGAAGCGGCGTTACGCACGTTGGGCCACGTCGATGCTGTAACGCTGGTGGACCAGGCCGCCGATGCGCCAGCGACTTCGGAAGCGGTGGTCCAACGGAAGATCGAGAAGCCTGCTTATCTGCCGGAGTCGACCGGATTGACTTCGCTGACGCTGCTAACCCCGAGAATGCGTTTTCCCGGTACGCTCGTTGAGAGTGTTCGGGTTGCTGATGCTGAAATACTGTTGATCGAAGTGGAAAAGGCAGCCGCTGTCAGCGGTCAGCCGGCACCGCGCTGGCAGTCCTTACTCACATTAAGTGCGGATGCACAAACGTTTCATCAGGATTTGCTTTCGCCGGCCGCCAACTTGCTCAAGTCTCTGGCTGATGTTCCCGCGGTTTCGGGACATGAACGCCAAGTGCGCGAGAAGATTGCCGCTGCCTTGCCGGCGTGGGCGAGCCCGCTTACGCACACTGACAAAGAAGGCAACTTGATTCTGGAGGTTGGACCCGATCGCGATCCGCTGATGTTTATCGCGCATCAGGACGAGGTCGGTTTCGAAATAACAAACATTGCCGCGGATGGAACGGTGTCGCTGCGCACTCGTGGCGGATTGTTTCAATCGTTGTGGGAAGGGCAACCTGCGATCATCCATCTCGACGCGGGAAATTTTCCCATCAGCGGAGTTTTCATCCCCCGAGAAACGGCGACGGCCAAACAACCCGAGACGTTGACCGCGTGGTTTGGGATGGACGGAGAGACTTTGAAAGCGCGCACCGCCGGCACTGGTTTGTCAGTGACGGCGTATAAACGCGCCACACGTCTCGGGAGTACGCGCTTCACGGCGCGCGCGTTGGACGATCGCGCGGGCTCCACGGCGTTGGTACTGGCGGCGCGACGAATTCAACCCGGGAATCTCAAACGCAAAGTCATCTTCGCGTGGTCCGTGCGAGAAGAGACCGGGCTCGAGGGAGCGATAGCGCTCGCGAAGCAGCATGGCGCGACAGTGAAACGCGTCTACAGTGTCGATACGTTTGTTTCGTCTGATTCGCCGGTCGAATCGACACGATTCGCGAACGCACCGCTCGGACGCGGCGCCGTAATTCGAGGCCTCGACAATTCAGCGATCGCGCCGCTATCGGAAATGGATCGCATTCTCGGCCTGGCCCGAGCGCAGGGCATTCCGATCCAGGTAGGAGCGACGAATGGCGGCACGGACGGCTCGGATTTTGTTCGTTATGGTGCGGTGCACGTGAGTCTGTCGTGGCCTGGGCGCTACAGCCACTCGCCGGTTGAAGTGCTCGACCTGCGCGATCTTCAGGCGCTCGAGCGACTGATCTACGCGATAGCTACCGCGCCATGAGGACAGGATTTGAAAGATGTTTCAGGATAAAGATGATTCAAATCCTGCAAATCATGAAACATCTTGTACATCCTGTCATACTTCTGCTCTTCATCAGTTCGCTCGCCTCCGCGCAACGAGATCTCACGCGCTACGTCAATCCTTTCATCGGCACCGGCGGACACGGACACACGTTCCCCGGCGCGATCGTGCCGTTCGGCATGGTCCAGCTCAGTCCTGACACCAGACTCACCGGTTGGGACGGCTGTTCTGGTTATCACTACTCCGACACGATTATCTACGGCTTCAGTCACACACACTTGAGCGGCACCGGGATTTCCGACTATGGCGACATTCTCTTGATGCCGAGAGTTGGACCAGTGCCGGAGAATTACGCCGCCCGATTCCAGCATCGAAACGAAACCGCCGCGACCGGGTACTATTCCGTCAAACTTGACGATGACAACATTCTGGTCGAACTCACTGCCACCGCTCGCACCGGCATGCATCGTTATACCTTTCCGGCAACCGATAAAGCGGAAATCATTCTCGACCTCAAACATCGTGACACGGTGATCGATGCCCAAATGCGAACGATTGACGGCACGACTGTGGTCGGCTGGAGAAGATCGAAAGCATGGGCCAAAGATCAGATTGTTTACTTCGCCTTGAAGTTCTCTCAGCCTTACCTGAACTTCAGTGAACGTAACTTGAAAGGTGAGTTCACCTTCGCTGCTCGTTCCGGTAAGCCCATACTCGTGAAGGTCGGGATTTCCGCAGTCGACGTCGACGGTGCGCTGAAGAACCTGAACACGGAGTTGAATCACTGGGATTTTGACAAGGTGAGATCCGATGCCGCCGCCGCGTGGAATGCCGAACTCAACAAGATACAAATCGCCGGTGGCTCCGACGCGCAGTTAACAAACTTCTACACCGCGCTCTATCACGCGATGACGGCGCCGAATCTTTTCATGGACGTTGACCGGCGTTATCGTGGCCGAGACTTCAAGATTCACATCGCGGACGACTTCACGAACTACACGGTCTTCTCGCTGTGGGACACGTTTCGCGCGGCTCACCCGCTTTACACCATCATCGATGAAAAACGCACGCGTGATTTCATCAAGACATTTCTCGCGCAGTACGAACAGGGCGGCCGACTGCCGGTTTGGGAACTCGCCGCCAACGAAACTGACACAATGATCGGGTATCACGCTGTTTCCGTGATTGCCGACGCGGCAGTGAAGGGAATCGACGGCTTCGATCTGCAGAAAGCTTTCGAAGCGATGAAGCATAGCGCGAATCTGGAACATCACGGACTGAACGAGTACGTCGACAAAGGCTTCATCAACACTGAAGAGGAACGAGAGGCGCTGTCGAAAACGCTCGAATACGCTTACGACGATTGGTGCATCGCTCAAGTGGCGCGGCTGGCCGGCAAAATGTCGGACTACACTCGCTACAACGGGCGTGCTCAGTCGTACAAAAACGTCTTCGATCACGCTTCCGGCTTCATGCGCCCGCGCAGCAACGGCGGCTGGATCGAACCTTTTGATCCGCGCGAAGTGACGTTTGCTTTTACTGAAGCGAACGCGTGGCAGTACACGTTCTTTGTTCCACACGACGTGAGCGGTTTGATCGAACTGATGGGGGGTCAGCAAAAGTTTGCTGCGAAGCTCGATCAGTTGTTTGCGGCTGAGAGCCGAACGACGGGGCGCGAACAGGTCGATATCACCGGACTCATCGGGCAATACGCGCACGGCAACGAGCCGAGCCATCATGTCGCCTACTTGTACAACTACGCGGGCCAGCCGTGGAAAACGCAGGCGCGCGTGCGGCAGATCATGGACCAGTTTTACAAGCCGGAGCCTGATGGTCTGATCGGCAATGAAGACTGCGGGCAGATGTCGGCGTGGTACGTACTGAGCGCCGCGGGGTTTTATCCGGTGACGCCTGGTTCGAAAGTTTATGTGATCGGGACGCCGTTGTTTCCCGAAGTGCGTTTCAATCTCGAGAATGGAAAGACGTTTGTGATTCGCGCCGTGAATGGTTCGGAACGGAACATCTACATTCAATCAGCGACGCTCAACGGCACGGCTTACAACCGCTCGTACTTTTCGCATGACGATCTCATGTCGGGTGGCGAACTGGTTTTTCAAATGGGACCGAGTCCGAACCTTGAATGGGGTGTGGGACGCGGCCGAGAACCGTTTTCACATACCGATCCGCCGGAGATGGTTTCCGTCCCCGTAATCAAGGCCGCGAGCCAAACGTTTCGCGATCGCCTCAGGATCAGTTTGGAAGGACCCGAACCGAGATTCGAAAGTGAACGAGTGAATCTTCGTTACACGACTGACGGTACGAATCCCGGTTTCAATTCGCCGAAGTTTACGCAGCCGTTCTTCATCGATCGCGACACGATTGTGAAAGCGGTCTCGATTACGCCGAACTTGCATCGCAGCTTGACGGCCACGGCGAAGTTTCATCGCATACCGCACAATTGGAATCTCAACCTGTTGTCGAGCTACAGCTCGCAATACCCTGGTGGCGGCGATCTGGCGTTGATTGACGGTGTGCGTGGCACGACGAACTGGAGCGGCGGAGGCTGGCAAGGATATCAAGGCAAAGACCTGGTCGCGGTAATCGATCTCGGCGTCGTACAAAAAGTATCGAAAGTCAGCGCTGGTTTTCTGCAGGACATGGGTTCGTGGATTTGGATGCCGACACGGATGGAAATCGAGTTCTCGCTCGACGGCAAAACGTTCAGCTCGGCGCTATCAGTTGAGAATGAGGTTTCGGAGAAACAGGAAGGCGTCGTTATCAAAGAGTTCGTCAAAGTATTCACGGCGCGGAACGCGCGTTATGTGCGCATCCGCGCCGTGAACTTCGGCAAGATCCCCGCCTGGCACCCGGGAAGCGGTGGTGATGCGTGGATCTTCGTAGACGAGATCGCTATCGAAAAATAATCCGTGTCAATCCGTGGCTAAAATTCACCACGTTAATTCAAACTCATACTCCGACGCGCCGCCCCGTGTATCTCTGATCCGGACCACGGCCGTGAAATCGTTCTCGCGTGACGGTTGCTGTTCGATAAAGATTTCGCCGCGTCCACGCTTGTTCGTCAACTGCACGGTCACGCGTCTGTAGGGCAGTGAATTCGAGAAGTTTGGCTGCGCATCGTAGTAGGGCGTACCGCCGATCGTCTCGACATTAGCCGTGCCGCCACGAATTCTAATACGCACGTCGTCGTCAACGCGTCCGCGCCACGTCATGCGTCCGTGCATCGCGTCAGGATTTTGACCGCCGCCGCCACCACCGCCGCCGCCTGATGAATCGTTGTTGAGTTCACGTGAAATATCATTCAGCAGCCGTTGCAGGTTGGACCAACCGTTTCGATTGACGTTGTTGCGGTCAACGGAGCGCGCAAGATTTTGCAGCATGTCGAACGCGTCGCGCAGATCCTGATTGCGGCGGCGGTCGACGACCATACGATAAAAGATTCGCGAGGCGCCCGAAAACTGATGCGCCAGCATCACCGCTTCGATGTCGTTGCGGAGAGCCCGCGAGTTGTTAGTGAAACCGCTGTAGCTGGAGTCAGCAAAGTCGTCCGCATCGCGTGAGAGGCGTGCGGCGAGGTCCGTCAACCGGTTGGATTGACCAAACTGCGTGAAAGCGGGGCTGGCAAACAGCAGGATTACAACTACAACCAAAAGGGTTCTGGTAACCATAGCTCCTCCTGAAGTCTTAATCTCGTCGGGCGCACCATCCGATAATTCCTTTGCCGGGCCTTCCGTGTCAATAGTTAGTGAATCGGTGTGATCTGTGGATGTGTTTTTGTGCCTCTTTGCGGCTATAATTGGGCCGTATCAAAAAGGTTGGGGAAGTCCCCCAAGGAGATAACAAATGAGTTGGAATCAATCTTCTTATGCTTCGCCTGAGGTTCGTGACGTTCGCATCAGCGCGTTTTTGAGCAAAGTTTATGGCTGGATGTTTCTGGGACTGCTGATTACAGCGGGTACGGCCTTGGCCGTCGCCTCGTCAGAGACCCTGGTCACCACTCTGATTCTCAACCGCTTCCTTTTCTGGATTCTACTGTTTGCACAGCTTGGGGTCGTGTTCTATCTCTCTGCGCGAGTCGATAAGATGGCGCCCGCCACCGCCGCCGGGCTGTTCCTGCTGTATTCGGCCATGGTCGGTGTCACGACTTCAGTGATACTCCTGCTGTACACCGGCGCTTCGATCGTCTCGACGTTCGCAATCACCGCGGGAATGTTTGGCGCGATGGCTGTGTTTGGTACTTTCACGCGACGTAGCCTCGCCGGCGTCGGCCAGTTTATGTTTATGGGCCTGATTGGTCTGATCATCGCGATGATCGTGAACATCTTCTGGATGAACAGCGCCCTGTACTTCGTGATCTCAGTTATCGGCGTGATCGTGTTCACGGGCCTGACCGCGTGGGACGCACAGCGTCTGAAGCAGATGGCGGTCGCGCTGCCGGATGGTCGAACCGGATCGTACGCGGTCGTGGGAGCGTTGTCTCTCTATCTCGACTTTATCAACTTGTTCTTCTTCCTGTTGCGTTTGTTGGGCGGCCGGCGTAACTAGAGCCGCAAAAAGGCACAAAGCACAAAAAGGTCTGGCAGAACGACCATTGGTCGTTCTCTGCCTTTTTGTGTCGATAAAGGAGACCAGCCACCATGTTGATGCGAAGGCGCACTACCCTCTTACTTACACTGCTCGCAATCTGCTTCTCGTTTCTTCCGGCACAGGCGCAAGAGAAAGACATGCTCGGCGCGCTGCGTTACCGTTATATCGGTCCGACGGGTAATCGCGTGACTTCAGTCGTCGGCGTTCCGGGTCAGCCAAACATTTACTACGTCGGGGCGGCGTCAGGCGGCATCTGGAAAACAATTGACGGCGGCGTTCATTGGGATCCGATCTTTGATAGCCAACCGGTTTCGTCCATCGGCGCACTGGCTGTCGCACCGAGTAATCCAAACATCGTGTGGGCCGGCACTGGCGAGCCGTGGATACGCAGCCACATCTCAGTCGGACAAGGAATCTACAAGTCGACAGACGCCGGCAAGACATGGACGTTCATGGGTCTCGAGAAGACGGGGCGCATCAGTCGCGTCGTGATCGATCCAAAGAATCCGGACGTGGTGCTGGTTGGGGCGCTGGGCCATGCTTATGGACCACAACCGGAACGCGGCGTGTATCGAACTACGGATGGCGGTAAGACGTGGGAACGCGTGCTCTTCACTGACGAGAAGAGCGGCTGCGCGCATCTCGAGATGGATCCGAACAATCCGCAGATCCTGTACGCGGGTATGTGGCCGCTCGAGATTAGGACGTGGGGTCGTGAGAGTGGTGGCCCAGGCAGCGGGCTTTTCAAGTCGACGGACGGCGGCGTTACGTGGAAACGACTTTCAGGCAATGGACTGCCAACACGCGTGACTGGAAAGATCGTGCCCGCAATCGCGCCGAGCAACTCGAAACGCATTTACGCGCTAATCGAAACGGGCGACGGTGTGCCTCTGAATGGTCAGGAAACCGATCGCGGCAAGCTCTGGCGCTCAGATGACGGCGGCGAGAACTGGAAGCTCGTCAGTTACGATCGAAATCTCGGCGGCCGCACGCATTACTACTTCCGCATGACCGTTGCTCCCGACAACGACAACGAAACGTACTATCTCACCGCCGGCTTCGCGCGCTCGAGCGACGGCGGCGAAACCGCGAGAATGATGGCGGGATCGGGTAGCCCGGGCGGCGACAATCACGATATCTGGATCGATCCAACCAACGCGAACCGCATGGCCGTTGCCAACGATGGTGGTGTTTCCATCTCGACGACGCGCGGACAAACGTGGTTTCGCATTCAACTACCAATCGCGCAGATGTATCACGTCACCGTAGACGATCGCATTCCTTACTACGTCTACGGCAACGAGCAGGATGATCCGTCGTATCGTGGTCCAAGCCGATCGGGAGGTGGTGGTGTTTCCGGATCGATACCACGCAGCGCGTGGCAGCCGGTCGGTGGTGGAGAGAGTGGTTGGGCCACACCCGATCCGGTGGATCCTGACGTCATCTGGTCCAGTGCTTCGGGTTCGGGAAGTGTCGGAGGGATCGTCGAGCGGTTCGATCTGCGTAACAATCAAATGCGGCGTGTGGAAGTGTGGCCCGATCAGACGAACGGATCGCCGGCAGCGGACGTGAAGTACCGCTTTGTCTGGACGTTTCCGTTGACAATCTCGCCGCACGATCACAAGAAGCTCTACGTCGGCAGCCAGTTTGTTCATCAAACAACTGATGACGGTCAAAGCTGGCAGGTCATCAGTCCGGACCTGACCACGGACGACA
>Ga0207676_10002339_pt1 | contig 13570 bp, 6 predicted proteins | sample KBSSwiS72_FD_184307 | JGI IMG/M metagenome (GOLD analysis project Ga0207676, IMG submission 184307) | Switchgrass rhizosphere microbial communities from Kellogg Biological Station, Michigan, USA - KBS Switchgrass S7-2 (SPAdes) (version 2) | ecosystem: Host-associated > Plants > Roots >... | reverse complement strand
GGGAGCGTTTGCGTTGACACGTTTGATGACTAAGTTGCTGTTCGGCGTGACGCCGACGGACGCGGTTACGTTTGTCAGTGTGGCGGCGATCTTGTTTGTAGTTGCACTTTTAGCATCCTGGATTCCGGCGCGACGTGCGACAAAAGTCGATCCGATCGTGGCGCTCAGGTGCGAGTAAGGCACCGATGGAACGGAGATAAAAACTGATGATCACCGATATTCGGTATGCACTTCGCATGCTCGTGAAGAATCCGGCGTTTGCCGGCGTGGTTGTGCTCACGCTCGCCCTCGGCATCGGTGCGAACGCCGCGATCTTTTCGTTGCTCGATACGGTGTTGCTACAGAGCCTCCCGGTCCCGCACCCCGAACAACTGGTGGTGCTTGCCGAATACGACGCGAAGCGTGGTCCAAATCTCGATAGCTCGTTTTCGTACCCGATGTACCAGGACCTCCGTGATCGAAACTCCGTTTTCTCGGGTGTGATCGCGCGTGGCGGCACTCAGATGAATGTCACCTACGGCGATCAAACCGAGCGCGTGCGCGGCGAACTGGTGAGCGGAAACTTCTTCGACGTGCTCGGTGTGAAACCGTGGGCCGGAAGGTTCTTCACACAGGAGGACGATCGCACACCCGGCGCGCATCCGGTTGCCGTTTTGAGTTACGCCTTTTGGGAAAGTCGTTTCAATAAGGATCCGAATCTGATTGGCAAAACGATTCTCGTCAACGAACAACCACTGACTGTTCTCGGCGTCACGCCTCCAGGATTTTACGGTTTGGACCTTTCGAACAATCCCGACGTGCGCGTGCCGCTGATGATGACGCCAATCTTCAATCCACAGCCGCCGACGCGTCTGCAAAGCCGCCGTCATCAGTGGTTGAGCATAATGGCGCGTCGCAAGGCGGACGTCACGCCGGAACAAGCGCAAGCGTCGCTCGATATTGTTCACAAGCAGATTAAAGAGTTTGAGGTGCAACAACTCCCCGCCACTGTGTCGCAGGCTGGTCGCGATCGTTTTACGTCTACTCGTATCGCTGCCAACCCCGGCGGTCAGGGGCTTGGTTACTTACAGAAAGAACTGAAGACCTCGTTGTTGCTGCTCTTCGGCGCGACGTGCGCGGTATTGCTCATCCTCTGCGCCAATCTTGCCAACCTGATGATGGCGCGGGCGACGGTTCGTGCGCAGGAGATCTCGGTGCGACTCGCGCTTGGCGCAGGACGCATGCGATTGTTGCGCCAGTGGCTGACGGAAGGCGTGGTCCTCGCCTTACTCGGCGGCGCTGCCGGTGTGTTTGTCGCAGCCTGGATTAAAGCGGCGTTGATGCTTTTCCTCCCGCCGGATTTCAAACAGAACCTCAACACGAGTTTCGACTGGCGTCTGTATGTGTTCATCGTCGGTGTCTCGCTGTTGCTCGGCATTGCGTTCAGTTTGGCGCCTGCAATTCAGGCGGCCCGGCAGGTTTTCGCACCGCATCTACGACTCGAGTCGCGCAGTTTCACTTCGGCAGGCAAATTGATCAGTGTGCGCAGCGGTTTGATTCTGGTCCAGGTTGCACTGTCGCTGCCGCTGCTCGTCAGCGCCGCGCTCCTGTTGCGGACACTGCAAAACCTCCGCCAGTTCGACACCGGCTTCGGCAAAGACAACGTACTGCTCGCGAGTATCAATCCTTCACTCAACGGCTACTCAACCGAGAAAGCACGCGGCTTTTACGATGAGTTACTGGCAAGGACGCGCGCGCTGCCGAGCGTGAAAGCTGCCAGTGTCGCTTCCGACTCACCCATCTCCGGCGGCTGGGACCAGAACATCATCGTCGTCGAGGGTTATACCGCGCGTGAAGGTGAACGCATGTCGTCTGACTTCACCGCGGTTTCGAACGACTATTTCAAGTCGCTGGAAATTCCCTTCGTGATCGGACGCGACTTCGACGATCGCGACCGTCTCGGAGCTCCGAACGTGGTGATCGTGAACGAGGAGTTTGCCAAACATTTCTTTGGCAGCGTCAACGTGCTCGGGAAGCGAATAGGTCTCGACAACGTACCCGATCGAACCATTGTCGGTGTTGTCAAAAACGCTCAGTATGTAAACCTGCGCGAGAAGGTTCGTCGTCACTTTTATCTGCCCACCACGCAGCAGGAGCAGTTTTCAAACCTGACGTTGCACGTGAAGACGAACACCGACACCGGCCTGGTTGCAGAACAATTGCGTGGCCAACTAAAAGAACTCGATCCACACCTGCCGCTTTACAATCTCAAGACACTATCGACTGAGATCGACGAATCGATGGTCCAGGAACGGTTGGTGACGTGGCTCTGCGTCGCGTTCGGACTACTCGCCACGTTGCTCACGGCACTCGGCCTGTACGGTGTGTTGACGTTCTCAGTCGCGCGGCGCACACGCGAGATCGGAATCCGGGTCGCGCTCGGCGCGCAGCGTGGCGACGTGTTTCGGCTGGTGATGATGCGCGGTGTGATCCTGGTTGCCGTGGGTGTGGCGATTGGGCTCGGGGTGTCGTTTGCGTTTTCACGCGCGCTGAGTGCGCTGTTGTTCGGAGTGACGCCAAACAGTCTGACAGTGCTGCTGAGTGTTTCCGCGGGATTGATAGTGGTGGCGCTGTTGTCATGTTTTATTCCGGCCCGACGCGCGACGAAAGTCGATCCGATCGTAGCGCTTCGGTATGAGTAACAAACTTATTGGAGACGCGAGATGTTACAGGACATAAGGTACGGAATACGGATGCTGCTCAAGCGGCCGGGATTTACTTCGATCGCGGTGCTCTCGCTCGCGCTCGGAATCGGAGCCAACACTGCCATCTTTAGTTTAATGGATGCGGTGATGCTGAAGTCCTTGCCGGTAAACAGACCGGAGCAGTTGGTCCTGTTTGGCAAAGGTCAGGATGCCGGCATGACCAACGGCTTTCCGAATTCGAGTTGGGACCTGTTTTCCTATCCGTTTTTCCGCCAGGCGCAGCAACGCGGTGACATCTTTTCCGGAGTCGCCGGCGTCTTGAGCATTCCGTGGACCGTGCATGGGTTCGTCAATGCAAATGCAGCGAGCAGCGAGATCGAAAAGATGCAGGTGCAACTCGTCACCGGCTCTTACTTTCCAGTGTTGGGTGTCAACGCAAGTCTCGGACGTGTCTTAACTGAAGCTGACGATCAGACTCCGGGCGGTCACCCGGTCGCGGTGGTGAGTTACGCATGGTGGCAACAACGCTTCGGCAGCGATCCATCAGCAGTCGGCAAAACTGTCAAGATCGACAACCTCGATTACACGATCGTCGGTGTTGCTCCAAAGGATTTCTTCGGCACGACTGTAGGCAGCGCGCCAGATCTGTGGGTTTCGCTGGCCATGGAAAAACAGATGCCACCGGCACACTGGGATACAAGAACTGACCCCGCGGCTCAATCGCTGTACCTCATCTCTCGCTTGCGAGAGGGAGTGAGCGCTGAGCAAGCCAGTCCTGCGATCAATTTACTTTACAAACAGTGGCTGGGGACACTCGAAAGCAGGCTACCGGCTGAGAAGAAGCAGCAATTTATTCAGAAGGCCAGTATCGAACTGACACCGGCGAGCCGCGGCCTCTCATCGTTGCGTGAGCAATTTTCACTTTCGCTGAAAGTGCTGATGGGCGTAGTCGCGCTTGTCTTGCTGATTGCGAGCGCGAACGTAGCCAACCTGCTGTTGGCCCATGGCGCGGCGCGCAGTCGAGAGTTTGCTTTGCGTATGGCTGTCGGTGCGGGACGTGTGCGTCTGGTGCGGCAGTTGTTCACTGAAAGCGCGCTGTTGGCTTTACTTGGCGGAGTGATTGGAGTTGGTCTGGCGTGGTGGGGTAGCCGTCTGCTGTTGGTCATGGCGTCTGATGGACCAGACGCGGTGCCGGTCAACGTCACGCCAAACCTGCGCGTGCTGGCGTTCACGATCGGTGTTTCGGCGTTGTGTGCAGTTGTTTTCGGCATTGCACCCGCTTTGCGCGCCACGCGAATCGACCCCAACACGTCTCTCAAAGGCGGCAAGACTGTCAACGCCTTACGAAATCCACTTGGCAAAGCTTTCGTGGTTGTGCAAGTGGCGTTGTCGCTCCTATTGCTCGTCGGCGCCGGACTCTTTGTGCGCACGCTGATCAATTTGCAAAACATTCCCAGCGGATTCAATCAAGAGAACGCGGTAATGTTTCAGGTCGACACTTCAGCTACCGGATTAAAGGGTGACGATCCGAAAGTCCCCGCGTTGCTGCGCCGGATTGAGGATCAGGTCAAAACTGTTCCCGGCGTGCAGGCTGCTTCGTTCGCATTCATCGTTTTCAATCAGGGATTCTGGACCAACCGCGCTCATAGTCGTGGCGACAATATTCCTGAGGGACAGAGCCGGACCCTCAGAAACAACATGGTGGGTCCGGATTTTTTTACTGTGATGGGCATTCCCCTGGTCCAGGGACGCGGCTTTGGACCGCAAGATATTAAGGGGTCGCAAAAGGTAGCTGTTGTTAGCGAGTCGATGGCGCGGAAGTTTTTCCCGAACGGGTCACCACTCGGTCAGCGGTTCGGTACGGGTCCGCCTACATCACCCGAGGATATTGAAGTTATCGGCGTGGTGAAAGATGCGAAGTACGGAACCTTGAAGGAAGATTTTATACCGATGGCCTTCTATCCATATACGCAGGTTCCTGATGTGCTCGGGAATCTCGTGGTGCGTTTTTCGGGGCCATCTAGTGCTGTCGTGCCGCAGATCAGGCAGCAGATCAAACAGATCGACCGCAATCTTCCGGTTGACGATGTGGTGAGTCTTTCGGATCACATCGGACGCTCGCTGGTCCAACAGAAGTTGGTAGCGCGGCTCGGAACGTTCTTCGGACTGCTCGCGCTGCTGCTCGCGTGTATCGGGTTGTATGGCGTGATGTCTTATGGCGTGGCGCGACGCACGAATGAGATTGGGATTCGCATGGCGCTCGGCGCGCGCGGGCTAAGTGTGCTCTGGCTGGTGTTGCGTGAAGCGTTGTTGCTGGTGGCAATCGGGCTGGTGGTTGGGTTGCTGGTTTCATTCGCGGTTACGAAAACGGCGGCTTCGCTGCTGTATGAGTTGAAGCCTAACGATCCGTTGACGATCACGCTCGCGACATTGTTGCTGGCCGGGGTTGCGCTCCTCGCCGGGTACTTTCCGGCGCGGCGTGCATCGCGCGTCGATCCGATGGTGGCATTAAGAGAGGAATAAAATGAACACGTTATTACAAGACATAAGGTTTGGATTGCGGATGTTGTTGAAGTCACCAAGCGTGAGCATCGTAGCGACGATTGCACTCGCGCTTGGGATTGGGGCAAACACGGCGATCTTTAGTGTGGTGAACGCGGTGTTGCTACGGCCGTTGCCGTTTCCGCAGCCAGAGTCACTCGTGTCGTTGTTTGAAACGGACACGCAACGCGGTGGCCAACGCGGGTCACACTCTTATCCAAACTTCATGGACCTGCGCGCGCAAAACTCGAGCTTTGAGCGCGTCTCTTCGTATCACAGCGCCGACTACATCCTGACCGGACGCGGCGAGCCCCTACGTTTGCAGGGCTCGGTTGTGACCGCGGATCTATTTCCGCTACTCGGCGTCGCGCCGATGCTGGGGCGCACGTTTGTACCGGATGAAGATAAGCCCTCAGAGAATCGCGTCGTGATTCTCAGCCAGGCGCTGTTTCAAAAACGCTTCAACTCCGACCCGTCGATCTTGAATCAGTCGATCACTCTCGAGGGCCGTCCATTCACGGTCGTAGGCGTCATGCCCGCGTCGTTTGAGTTTCCGATCCAGAACGATCCGGTCGAACTATGGACCACCATCGCCGGCGACGCTTCCGGCAAGGAACCTGTCACCGGCCAACGCGGCGCCCACTTCCTGCAAGTGATTGGACGTCTTAAACCTGGCGTCTCGCGCGAACAAGCGCAAGCGGATCTCACTACCATCGCTGCGCGTCTCGAACAACAGTATCCCGACACTAACACGCGCAAAGGTCTCAAGGTTGAATCGGCGCTGACGGCGCTCGTCGGCGATATTCGTCCCGCGCTGCTCATACTGCTCGGCGCCGTCGCGTGTGTGTTGCTGATCGCTTGCGCCAATGTCGCCAACTTGTTGCTCGCGCGCGCAACCAGCCGGCACAAAGAGATGGCAATCAGAACTGCGCTCGGCGCGAGTCGGGTGCGAGTGATCCGGCAGTTGCTGACCGAGAGCGTGTTGCTCTCGTTGATTGGCGGCGCCATCGGTTTGTTACTCGCGATGTGGTGGTCCGATCTACTGATCGCACTCGGAAAAGATGACATTCCGCGCGCGGTCCATGTCGGCATGGACTGGCGCGTGCTCGGATTCACGCTGGGTGTCTCGTTGCTCACCGGGCTGATCTTCGGACTGGCGCCCGCGTTTCACTCGGCCAAGAGTGAGCTCGTCGAGACGTTGAAGGAAGGCGGGCGCGGTACGAGCGAAGGCGCGCGACGCAATCGCGTGCGCAGTGTTCTCGTCGTGAGCGAACTGGCAATCGCGGTTGTGTTACTGGTGAGCGCCGGATTGTTGATTCAAAGCCTCTGGCGTCTGCGTAACGTGAATAGTGGTTTGCAACCGCAGAACGTGCTCACCTTCAACGTGGGTCTGCCCGAGGTCAAATACAACAGCGACCGGCAGACGCAGTTTTTCATCGACTTGAAACAACGCCTCGAGTCGACGCCGGGTGTCCAGTCGGCCAGCACGATATTTCCGCTGCCGCTGAATGGAGACCGCTTCGTTATTTCCTTCGAAATCGAGGGACGTCCGATGGCGCCGAAAGATCATCCAGCGGGTGATTTTTTCACTGCCGGCGTCGGCTACTTCCGCACCATGGGCATTCCCATATTAAAAGGTCGTGACTTCGACGACCGCGACAAACACGGCTCGACTCCAGTGGTCATCGTCACGGAGGCGTTTGTGCGGCAGCATTTTCCGAACGAAGACCCCATCGGTAAACGTATTAAACCTGGTATCTCTTCTATCGAAAACGAAGACTCGATGTGGCGGGAGATTGTCGGCGTGGTCGGCGACGTCCGGAACCGCAATCTAAGTACTGAGTCAAAGCCCGCTTACTACGTTCCGCACACGCAGGTGCCGTTCAGCCAGATGGTGGGCGTGGTCAAGACTACGGGCGAACCCCGCAGTTTGATTTCGGCGGTGACGAAGGACGTCGCGGCGATGGATCCGGATCTTCCCCTGTTCGGAGTGAAGTCGATGGATGAGTACTTGTCGGCATCGGTGACGGCGCCGCGGTTCAATACGACGCTGCTGACGATCTTTGCGAGCGTGGCGCTGGTGCTGACGATCGTTGGTTTATACGGTGTGATGAGTTACTCGGTGGCCCAACGAAGGAACGAGATCGGAATCCGACTCGCACTCGGCGCACAGTCGCGCGACGTGTTGCTGATGATCGTCAAGCAAGGTTCAACGTTGATCGTGCTGGGACTGGTGATTGGTTTGTTTGGAGCGTATGCGTTGACGCGTCTGATCGCCAGTATGTTGTTTGGAGTGACTGCCAAGGATCCGATTACGTTCGGGGCAGTGGCTGTGTTACTGGCCATCGTCGCGTTGCTGGCGTGTTACGTGCCGGCGTGGCGGGCGACGAAGGTCGATCCGATGGAGGCACTACGTTGCGAATAGTGCGGCAAAAAGGCACGAAAGGCACAAAATAAAATGACTACACTGCTCACCGATATTCGCTTCGGGGCGCGGATGCTTTTGAAGAGTCCGACGATGACGTTTATCGCGCTGGTCGCGTTGACGCTGGGTATTGGAGCGAATACGGCGATCTTTAGTGTTGTCAACGCAGTCTTGTTGCGCAGTTTTCCTTACGCGGATGCGGATCGGCTGGTGCTCGTCTGGGAGAAGCGGCAGGGCGCGCGCACCGACCAGAATGTGATCAACCTCGGTAACTTCTACGACTGGAAAGATCAAAACCAAGTCTTCTCGGACATGGCGGCTTTCTTCGACCGCAGCTTCAATCTCACCGGCAACGGCGAACCAGAAGAAGTGCCGGGCCAGTTTGCGATGCCGAATCTGTTCAGCGTACTCGGGACCAACGCCGCGCTCGGTCGCACTTTTCTTGCAGACGATGGACGCGACGGACAACCGCGCGTCGTCATCATCAGCTATGGTCTCTGGCAACGACGCTTCGGCGGCGATCAGCAGATCGTTGGCAAACAGATCATAGTGAACGAACTGCCAAGCACGGTCGTGGGCGTGATGCCGGCGAACTTCGGTTGGCATATTCGCAGAGGAACGCAAGCCTCAAAACCTGCAGACGTCTGGCTCCCCTGGCAAATCTCAAACGACATGCGGCAACGTCGCGGACGTTTCGCTTCAGCCGTCGCGCGTATTAAGCCTGGCGTTCCGGTCGAGCAGGCGCAACGCGAGATGGACACGATCAGCGCGCGTCTCGCGCAGCAATATCCGAATTTCAACGCCACCTGGGGCGTCAACGTCGTTCCGTTGCGTACGCAGTTCACCGGCGAGATCCGGCGGCCGTTACTGATCTTGTTGGGCGCCGTCGGATTTGTACTTTTGATCGCGTGTGCGAACGTCGCGAACTTGTTGTTGGCTCGTGCGAGTTCGAGAAGAAAAGAGATCGCGGTGCGCGCGGGATTGGGCGCGAGTCGTTGGCGCATCGCGCGACAGTTGTTGACGGAGAGCCTGATGCTGTCGTTGGTGGGCGGCACGCTCGGCGTGTTGGTCGCGTGGTGGGGAACTAAAGCGTTGGCGGCGCTTAGTCCACCGGCGCTGATAGATCTCAAGAGCGTGAACGTGAGTCTGCCAGTACTCGCGTTCACGCTTGGACTTTCGCTGATTACGGGAATTGTGTTCGGACTCGTGCCGGCACTCGAAGCGACGCGCTTCGATCTGCACGACTCACTTAAAGAAGGCGGAAAGAATACGGGGGCGGTCGGCAGTCATCGTTTGCGCAGTCTCTTCGTCGTTACGCAAGTAGCGCTGGCGCTGGTGTTGTTAGTCGGCGCCGGTTTGCTGGTCAAGAGTCTCAGACGTCTCCAATCAGTCGATACCGGATTCAACACGAACCTCCTTACACTGCGCGTGAACCTGCCGTCGGGCAAGTATAAAGACGAGCAGAAGCGCATCGAATTCTTCAAACAGGCGGTCAACCAGATGGAAGCGATTCCCGGAGTTGAATCCGCGGGCGCGATCAACTCATCTCCATTCACTGGTCTTTATCCCGGTACGACTGTCGAAGTCGATGGACAGAAATTGCCGCCCGGACAGGAACTGAAAACCGGAGTCTGCGTTACCGACGCCAATTACTTTCAGACGCTGGAAATTCCGCTGAAGCGTGGACGTCTATACACCGAGCAGGAAGCGACCGAGATGCGGCACGTCGTGCTCGTGAACGAAACGTTTGTGCGCACCAACCTCGGTGGCAGTGAGCCGCTCGGCCGCCATCTCACCATCTACATGAAAGATGACATCGTCCCGAGCGAGATCATCGGCGTGGTGGCGGATCACAAACATCTCGGGCTCGATGTCGCGGTCGAGCCGATGGTCTACTGGCCCCATCCCGAATTGGTCTATTCCGGCATGACGTTGATGCTGCGCACGCGAAACGATGCGGGCGCGGTTGCTCCGGCGGCGCGCAACGTGATTCACGCGCTCGATCCGCAACAGCCGATCGGCGAAGTGAGCACGATGGAGAGTTTGCTCGCGACTTCCGTGGCGCGCTCGCGCTTCAGCGCATCCTTGTTGACGGTGTTTTCGTTGGTGGCGCTGGTGATGGCGGCGGTCGGTATTTACGGTGTGATGTCGTATTCGGTTTTGCAGCGCACGCACGAAATCGGCGTGCGCATGGCGCTCGGCGCGCAGCGTTTCGACGTGCTGAAGCTGATGGTGAAGAAGGGAATTGTGCTCGGCGCCACCGGCGTGGTGGCCGGCCTGGCGGCCTCGTTTGCGTTGACGCGATTGATTTCTACGTTGCTCTTTGAAGTCACGGCGACTGATACGGTGACATTCGCGGCGGTATCCGCGGGCTTGTTTGTAGTGACGCTGGTGGCGTGTTACCTGCCCGCACGTCGTGCCACGCGAGTCGATCCGTTGCAGGCGCTCAGGTACGAGTAAGTTTTTTAGACAGGACTTACATCATGATCATGATTGCCTCCCGGGGCCAACGTGTTTGGCGCTTTGATCCTGCGTATACGACTGTCGAATTCGTGATCCGAAACCTCTGGTACAACGTCAGAGGGAGCTTCAGAGTTGTTAACGGTGAAATCGTTTTGGATGAAGAAGACATTAGCCGCTCGTCTGTGACCGCGACGATCAAGGCGAAGAGTGTCGATACCGGTAACAACAAACGCGACGCGCATCTGTTGGGGCGCGATTTTTTCGACGTCGAGAATTTTCCTGAGATTGAGTTCAGGAGCACGAGCGTGCGACGCGGGCGCGATCGCGACTCGCTCGAAGTTGACGGCACGCTGACAGTTAAAGACAAGCGCGTTCCCATTTCATTGGCCGTTAACGAAATGGATCGTAGTCGATCGCCAAACGGTGAGGAGTTTGTTTACTACAGCGCCACGACTCAGCTCGATCGATTTGCGTTTGGCATCAATTACGGACGCGGACTTATCGGTCGACAACTGAAAGTAACGATCAACGTGCAGGCCTCAAACAAGTATGAAGTCCACAAAGAAGCAAAGACAGCACGAAACGGTTTTCACTAAATCTTTTGTGCCTTTTTGTGGCTGCTTTTAGGAGATGAATATGAAATTACTCAAACCCTCGCTCAAAGCGCGCGTTCTCTGGCTGCTCGCTTCATGCGTCGCGATACTGCTTTCGTCACCCGTGCCGCGGCTGCAAGCGCAGAAGTCTCGTGACGAAAACATCAGCATCACGCGCTGGGAACACTCGGACACTGACATCGGACTGAAGCGTCGCATCGAAATACGCGGCAAGGCCGAGTTCACCGACGATTACACCGACGTCAAAACTGTTTCAGAAGGCGGGTGGGTGATCATTGAAGAGCATCGCGATCGGCAGTCGTTTCGTTACGAAGTCAGGCATGACGTTGCGGGACAACTCACGCGCGCCTTCTGGGTAAACGGGCAATCGCGGCCGTTGGATGCGACTGGAAAGGCGTGGCTCGCGAAGTTTGTGCTCGACGCCGTGCGCCAGGGTGGCTTCGATGCGGAGGGGCGCGTGCGCACAATCCTCAGCCAGCGCGGAGTTGCCGGCGTGCTCGCCGAGATCGAACAGATCTCAGGCGATTACGGACGGCGTGTTTATTACGAACAGCTTTTCAAACAAGCCAACCTTGATGCGAACGCGCTGCGCGACACTTTGCGACAAATGGCGCGCGACATCTCTTCCGATTACGAACAAGCGCAGTTGCTCACCACGGTCGCGCCGATGCTCACCGGTAAAGACGCGGCGATACAACCATTCTTCGATGCGGTCGCGACGATCAAGTCAGACTACGAACGTAGTCGCGTGCTGAAGACAATCCTGAAACAAGGCACGCCGAGTAGCGCGTTGTTGGTCCTGCTCGCTTCTTCAACCCGGAGCATTACTTCGGATTATGAGCGGCGCGGTGTTTTGACTGAACTGGCGAAGACACGGGTACAGAGTGAAGAAGTGCTGCGATTGTTGCTCGAGTCGGCTACGGAAATGTCTTCTGATTACGAGAAGGCGACGTTTCTGGTTGAGGTCTCGAACGCTTACACCGGTGATGCGCGGTTGAAGAGTGCATTTTTGAAAGCAGTGGAGTCGATCAAATCGGATTATGAACGGGGACGTGTGTTGTCGGCGTTGCTGAAGAACAAACAAATAAGTTAGCCACAGATTTACACGGATGGAAAGCACGATCAAAGACTTACGATATGCTGCGAGAGCGCTGGTGCGGAGACCGGGGTTTGCGGCGGTGGCCGTGATCACGTTGGCGCTGGGGATTGGGGCGAATACTGCGATCTTTAGCGTGGTGTATGGCGTGTTATTGCGGCCGCTTGATTATCCGCAGCCTGAGCAGTTGCTGGTTTTGCGCGAGTCGAAGTTGCGTGGACCAGTTGATGCTCAAGTTGCGCCGGGAAATTTTCTCGAGTGGCAAAAGCAGAACACGGTCTTTTCCGATCTCGCCGCGTATCGCACCGTCTCGTACAACTTTTCAGGTGAAGGTGAGCCTGAACGTTTACTCGCCGCGCGCGTTTCGGCTGGGCTTTTCAAAATGCTGGGAGCGCAGATGCTCTCGGGACGAGAGTTTCTGACGGATGAAGATCAGCCGGGGCGGGAAAAGGTTGTCATCATCAGTGAGGGACTTTGGCGGCGTCGCTTTGGTTCGGATGCGAATGTGATCGGAAGAAATCTCCGGCTCAGCGGCGAAAACTTCAGCGTCGTTGGCGTTGTCTCCGATCGTTTTCGTTTACCGGATCAAAAGAAACGTCAACTCTGGACTCCGATCGCTTTCACCGAGACTGAACGCGAGCTGCACCAGGCGCACTACTTCGAAGCTTTAGGTCGACTGAAATCCGGAGTCACTCTCGATCAGGCGCAGGCAGAGATGACGACGATTGCGGGCCGTCTCGCCGAGACGCACCCGACCAGTAATAAGGATTGGACAGTCACGCTGGCGCCGGTCATTAGCTTCACTGTCGGCGACGCCGGCAAAATCCTCTGGACGCTCTTCGGCGCGGTCGCGTTTGTTCTCTTGATCGTCTGTGGCAATGTAACGAATCTTCTGCTTGCGCGCGCGGCTGCACGTCAAAAAGAGATTGCGATTCGGATGGCAGTCGGCGGCGGACGGCTGCGCATTATTCGTCAACTGGCGACGGAAAGTTTGCTGCTTGCGTTCCTCGGCGCGCTGGCGGGTTGGCCCCTTGCAGTTTGGGGATTGAAAGCGTTACTCGCGATTGCGCCTTCGGACTTGCCGCGCCTCGCAGGTGTAACGGTGGATAACCGCGCTCTCCTTTTCACGCTAGCAATCACCCTGCTTACGGCGCTGATTTTTGGTCTCTTTCCCGCTCTTCAGTTAGCGAGAACTAACGCCAACCAGATCTTGAAGGATGGTGGAAGCGAGGGGAGTCGAGGCACACGCACGCAATGGATTGGGCATCTGCTCGTCTCTGCTGAAGTTGCGATGGCGATTGTGTTGTTGGTCGGTGGTGCGTTTTGGCTGCGTTCAATTTGGGAGGCCAATCAAAGGAAAGCGGGTTTTGACGAACACAACGGTCTCGCCGTGACCGTGCAACTGGCTGAAAAGAAGTACACTGACAATCAACAGATCGCGCGCTTCAGCGAACAACTAGTGCAAGAGGTCGCTACCTTGCCGGGTGTTCGAGCTGCCGCGATCGGGAGAATCCTCCCGGTCGTGCACGAACTTAGAATCGGTTACTACCTGGAAGCGCAGCCGCGCGCAGCCGACAATGATCTCCCCCTCACGAACTATTCAGCCGTCTCACCTGATTACTTCAAGGCGATGGGAGTCCCACTCCTCTACGGTCGCGCTTTTAACGATCGCGACCTGGCCCAGTCACCTCGCGTCGCAGTTGTGAGCGAGCAGATGGTCCGGGAAGCGTTTGACGGTGAGAATCCG
>Ga0207676_10002336_pt1 | contig 13597 bp, 1 predicted proteins | sample KBSSwiS72_FD_184307 | JGI IMG/M metagenome (GOLD analysis project Ga0207676, IMG submission 184307) | Switchgrass rhizosphere microbial communities from Kellogg Biological Station, Michigan, USA - KBS Switchgrass S7-2 (SPAdes) (version 2) | ecosystem: Host-associated > Plants > Roots >... | reverse complement strand
GCGCTGACCTGTTCGACGTCGCGGCGATCGAGCGGATGGGCCATCACTATCGCAAGCTGTTGGAAGCGGCGGTGACGGATCCGGCGCTGGCTGTCTCAGAGTTGCCGTTGATGGAAGAGAGCGAGCGCCGACTGCTGCTCGAGGACTGGGGACGCGGAGCGGTGCGTTCGTTAGTTCAGCCCCGTCCTGTGCATGAATTGTTTGCCGCGCAAGTGAAGACGAATCCGGCAGCGCTGGCGGTGGAGTGCGGAGCGGAACGAGTCAGCTACGCGGAGTTGGACCAGCGGGCCCGCTCGGTGGTCCAACGGCTGCGCGCGCTGGGCGTAGGTCGCGGCGATCTCGTGGGCGTGTGTTTTGAACGCAGTGCCTCACTCGTGGCGGCGCTACTCGGCGTGCTGAGGGTTGGTGGCGCTTACGTGCCCGTTGATCCTGCGACACCGCAGAGCAGAGTTACTGCATTACTGAATGACGCCGGTGTAAAGGCTGTCATTTGTGACGAAGCAAACGATGCATTGGTGAGCGATGTTAGCGCCGTCGTGCTGCGCGTCCACCCCGATGAGTGGGATGTCGAAGTGTCGACTGACGCGGACGAGGCAGTGGCCATCAGCGGTGACGACCTGGCCTACGTCATCTACACCTCCGGCTCTACCGGCACTCCGAAGGGTGTCGCCATTGAACACGAAAGTCTCCTTAATCTCGTGCGGTGGCATCAAGCGGCATATCACATAACCGGTGCCGATCGCGCGACGCTCTTAGCCGGAACCGCCTTTGACGCGTCGGTCTGGGAGCTTTGGCCTTACCTGACGGCAGGCGCCGCCATCTACATCCCGTCACAAGAAATTTATTCCACGCCACCGAAGCTGGTGTCCTGGCTCGCCGAAAAAGAAATCACCGTCTGCTTCCTGCCAACGCCACTGGCCGAGACAGTGCTCGATGAAGCGTGGCCGGAAAACATGGCGCTCCGCTTTCTTCTCACCGGCGGCGACCGGCTGCACAAAGCGGCGCCGGCGAGCGCTCCTTTCACCTTCGTCAACCATTACGGGCCGACGGAGAACACAGTCGTCACGACCTGCGGGCGGGTCGCAGTCTCAGCGAATGACGTCGCGCCACACATTGGCCGCCCGATCGACAACGTCGAAGTCTATCTGCTCGACTCGCAGCTTCGATCAGTGCCCGCAGGCGTCACTGGCGAACTCCACATCGGTGGCCGTGGCTTAGCGAGTTATTACCTCAACCGGCCGCAGATGACGGCCGAGAAGTTCATCCCGAATCCCTTCGCGCGCGCAGCAGGCGCACGGCTCTACAAGACAGGCGACGCCGCGCGCTTCCTGCCTGACGGTAACATCGAGTTCCTCGGCCGCTTCGACCACCAGGTGAAAGTGCGCGGCTTCCGCATCGAGCTCGGTGAGATCGAGACGCTGCTGCTTCAGCATCCGTCGGTAGCGGAGGCCGTCGTGCTAACGCGCGAGGACGTGCCGGGCGACGTGCGGCTCGTCGCGTATGTGGTTACGAGACATGGCGAACAGTTTCAGGGCGGCGAGCTGCGCGGCTACTTGAAAGAGCGCTTGCCCGATTACATGTTGCCGGCGGCGTTCGTCACGCTCAAGGCGCTGCCACTGACGCCGAACGGCAAGGTAGATCGTCGTGCCTTGCCCGCTCCCGACATGATCGGCGTCGAAGACGAATATGTCGCGCCGCGGTCAGCCGTAGAGGAGACACTCGCCGCCATCTGGGCCGAGGTGTTGCGCGTCGAGAAGGTCGGAGTTCAACAGAACTTCTTCGAGCTCGGTGGTCACTCGCTCCTCGCATCGCGCATCGTCGCGAAAGTACAAACTGCTTTTCAGATTGAGTTGCCGCTCCGCACGCTCTTCGAATCGCCGACCGTCGAAGGTTTGGCCAAGGCCGTCGAGCAAGAGCTACAAACGGGGCAGAACATGATGGCGTTGCCGATCACTCGACACACATCTGACGGAAAGCTTGCACTCTCATTCGCGCAACAGCGCTTGTGGTTTCTCAACCGTTTAGAGCCGAATAACACCGCCTACAACATTCCGATGGCCATTCGCTTGAAGGGCCGGCTCGACGAGGAGGCACTCGCGCGCGCGCTCGACGAAATAGTTCGGCGTCATGAAGTGTTGCGAACGAGCTTCACGGAAGAGGACGGCCGGCCGCTGCAAGTTTTCACACCATCGGCAACTCTGCGCCTCGACATCGTGGACTTGAACGAATGGAGCGTGGGTGAGGCACGCGACGCCGAAGTCAGACGTTTGACTGACGAGGAAGCACAAAGACCCTTTGACCTCGAGCAGGCGCCGCTGATGCGCACGACGCTGTTGCGCCTCGGTCCAGAGGAGCACGTGCTGCTCATCACCATGCACCACATCATCTCCGATGGGTGGTCGGTCGGTGTCTTCACGCGTGAGATGGCGGCGCTCTATCGCGCTTTCACCGGCGGAGAGACGCCGCAGCTAACGGAGCTTCCGATTCAGTATTCGGATTTCGCCGAATGGCAGCGCCGCTGGATGACCGGACCCGTTTTGGAAACGCAACTCGGATACTGGAAAAAGCAACTCGCGGGTATACCACCGTTACTTGAGCTACCAACAGACTACCCGCGTCCGGCAGTTCAAACTTTTTCCGGCGCGCACTGCACGCTCGAGCTTTCGCCGTCGCTGAGCAAGTCGCTCAACGCGCTGGCGGGTCGTGAAAGTGCGACCTTATTCATGACGCTCCTCGCAGCGTTCAGCACACTGTTGCATCGCTACACCTCTCAGTCTGACATTCTCGTCGGCACACCGGTCGCGAACCGCAGCCCCGCGGAGGTTGAAGCACTCATCGGGTTCTTCGTCAACACACTTGTCCTCCGTGCAGGCTTCTCGGACCAGCCCACCTTCCTCGAGTTGCTGAGGAGGACGAGACAAACTGCACTGGAAGCTTACGCGCATCAGGCCGTGCCCTTCGAGAAGCTAGTCGAGACGCTGCGCCCCGAGCGCACACTCACACACACACCGCTCTTCCAGGTGATGTTCAATATGCTCAACCTGCAAGAGGAGCACATTGAATTACCCGGCCTGGAAATGAAGTTGCTGGCTGGTGAGGGACTTGGATCGAAGTTCGACCTGACGCTGTACGCGCGTGAGCGGGGCGAGACCATCAACCTCGAGCTGGTTTACAACACCCACCTGTTCACGGAACAACGAATGGAGTTGATGCTGGAAGCGTTCGAGAACCTGCTAGTTCAACTCGTCGAACGTCCGGAAGAACAAGTCACTCGTCACTCGCTGCTGGGAACTTCTTCCCGGCAACTACTACCAAACCCGTCCACACCGCTCACACCCGTTTGGGAAGGAAGCGTACACGAGAGATTTAAGAGGCAAGCACAGCGCGTGCCTGACCGAATTGCGATCGAGGATAAGCATGGGACGTGGTCTTACACAGAGCTTGACGTTTATAGCGATCGTCTCGCCTCGCAACTGCGCACGAGCGGCGTCGAGCGTGGCGATGCGGTGGCGATTTACGCGCAGCGCGGCGGCTCGCTCGTTCTCGCGATGCTCGCCGTCCTCAAAGCAGGTGCTGCGTTCATCATCCTCGATCCCGTCTATCCAACGCGGCGGCTAATCGATTCGCTTGAAGCGGCACGACCGACCGGCTGGATCGAGATCGGCGCCAACCTTCCGCCTGCGCTATCGGAGTTTGTTTCAGCGTCGCCGTTCGTGTGCGGCATCGAGCTTTCAGAGCGAGCAGCTGACGCGCGCGCTTCACTCGCCGGCAGCACGGTTGTTAACGACGCAGTGACAGTCGCCCCGGACGACGCGGCGTACATCGCCTTCACGTCCGGATCAACCGGCGGTCCGAAAGGCATTGTCGGTTCGCACAGGCCGCTCAGTCACTTCCTGCGTTGGCACGACGAGACTTTCAACTTAAGTGAGACCGATCGCTTCAGCATGTTTTCCGGTCTCGCGCACGACCCGTTGCTACGCGACGTGTTCACGCCACTCTCGCTCGGGGCGACGCTGTGCGTTCCCGACGCTGATGACTTTGGCCGGCCCGAAGCGATGATTGACTGGATGGCGCGCGAGTGCATCAGCGTCGCACATTTGACCCCAGCGATGGCGCGATTGCTCGCTGCCCATAACGCGGACGAAGTCCCCTCAGATGAACGCGCGCACTCGCTTCCGTCACTGCGCTATGCATTCTTCGGTGGTGACGTGCTCACCACGCGTGACGTCGAGAGCTTGAACAAACTCGCTCCATCAGCGAAATGCGTCAACTTCTACGGCACCACCGAGACGCCGCAGGCAATGGGCTTCTACGTCGTCCCCGATCACGTTTCGAGCGCAGCCGAACTCCCACTCGGCCGAGGCATTGACGGCGCGCAGCTTCTCGTCTTGAACGATGCGAGACAGTTAGCGGGCGTCGGCGAGTTGGGCGAGATTCATGTCCGCACGCCGTATCTTTCAAAAGGTTACCTCGGCGACGCCGAGCTAACCCGCGAACGGTTTCTCACAAACCCGTTCACGCAAGCCAGTGATGATCTGATCTATAGGACGGGCGATCTCGGCCGCTACCTGCCTGATGGCAATGTCACTTACGTCGGGCGGCGCGACTCTCAAGTTAAACTGCGCGGCTTCCGCATCGAGCTTCGGGAAATAGAGGCGGCACTATCGGCACTCCCCGGCATCGCCGAGGCGGCCGTCATGCTCCGCGAGGACACGCCGGGCGACAAGCGCCTCGCCGCCTACGTGGTGGTGAAGCCGGGACCGTCGTCGACCATCAGCCAACAGCGCGCCAGCCTCAAAGAGATGCTGCCGGAATACATGCTGCCGTCTTCGCTGATGGTGCTGAACTCCATTCCGCTAACGCCCAACGGCAAGATTGATTACCGCGCGCTGCCCGCGCCCGAGAACCTTCACGCGCAACGGGCGGAGGATTACGTCGCGCCACAGACAAACCTCGAGCGGATCATCGCGACGATCTGGCAGGACGTGCTGGCCGTGGAGAAGGTGGGCGTGCGCGACAACTTCTTCGACCTCGGCGGTCACTCGCTGCTGGTGGTCCAAGTCAACAGCCGGTTGCGCAAAGAACTCAAGCGCGACATCTCGCTCGTCGAAATGTTCCGGTATCCATCCGTGTCCGCGCTGGCGAATTTCCTCGCGCGCAAGCAGGTTGAGACGGAGCCCTCGTTCGCGCGCGTTAACGATCGGGCGCAGAAGGCGCGTGCGGCGATGAGCCAGCAGCGACGAGTGACTTTCCCGCGAAAGTAGGAGTCTCACCTCTGTTGCACAGAGAAATCCAAATCATGATTTTGGATTTTAACGGTAAAGCTAATGACTAATATGGAACCGGATAATGCATTAGAAGGCGTGGCGATTATCGGTCTTGCCGGCCGGTTCCCCGGTGCGCGCAACGTCACCGAGTTTTGGCGGAACTTGCGCGACGGCGTTGAGTCGATCACGCATTTCACTGACGAGCAGCTTGCAGCGGCAGGCCTGGATGCCGCCGTCTTCAACGCCCCCAACTACGTTAGGGCCGGTTTCGTCGTCGACGACATCGAACTGTTCGACGCCTCTTTCTTCGGCTTTAACCCGCGCGAGGGCGAGGTGCTCGATCCGCAGCACCGGCTCTTCATGGAGTGCGCATGGGAAGCACTCGAACACGCCGGCTACGACCCCGATCGATACGAAGGTCGCATCGGTCTCTACGCCGGAGCGAGCCAGAGTAGTTACTACTTTAACCTGCTTTCAAACCGCGAAGTGTTGCAGGCAGATGCCAGCTTCCAGTTCATGATCCTGCACGGCAACGACAAGGACTATCTGACGACCCGCACCTCCTACAAGTTGAACCTCCGCGGACCAAGCATCACAGTGCAGACTGCGTGTTCGACGTCACTCGTCGCCGTCGCGCTCGCCTGCCAGAGTCTGCTGACTTACCAGTGCGACATGGCTTTGGCAGGCGGCGTCAGCCTGCGCGTGCCGCAAATGGCCGGACACCACTATCAAGAGGAAAGCATTTACTCACCCGACGGCCACAGCCGTGTGTTCGACGCCGCAGCGCAAGGTACAGCGCCGAGCAACGGCGTCGGCATCGTCACACTCAAGCGGCTTGCAGATGCGATCGAAGACGGCGACCACATCTATGCCGTCATCAAAGGCTCAGCGCTCAATAACGACGGCTCCGGCAAGATCGGCTACACGGCGCCGAGCGTCGAAGGGCAGGCTGAAGTGATCGCCGAGGCATTGGCGCGCGCCGGGTGGGATGCCGATTCGATCAGCTACGTCGAGGCGCATGGAACCGGCACTTCACTCGGCGACCCCATCGAGTTAGACGCGCTGACACAGGTCTTCCGCCGCGCCACTAACGCGAAAGGTGTCTGCGGTATTGGCTCCGTCAAGTCAAACATCGGTCACACCGGTGCGGCGGCTGGAGTTGCTGGTCTCATCAAGACGACGCTCGCGCTCAAGCACGGATTGGTTCCGGCCAGTCTCCACTTCGAGCGGCCCAACCCGAACATTGATTTCGCTGCCAGTCCTTTCTACGTCAACACGCAACTCCGCGAATGGGAACGCGGCTCCGTACCGCGTCGTGCGGGCGTCAGCTCCTTTGGCATCGGCGGCACGAACACCCACGTCGTTCTCGAAGAAGCGCCGGAAGTTGAACCGTCGGGTGAGTCGCGGACCTGGCAACTGCTGGTACTGTCGGCCCGATCGGGTGCGGCGCTCGATGCCGCGACGGCCAACCTGGCGCGATACCTTGACGAGAACCGCGACGGCGGATCTGCCGACGTCGCTTACACGCTTCAAGTGGGGCGGAAGACTTTCAATCACCGTCGCGCAGTCGTCGTCAGCAATCACGAAGACGCGATCGCCGCTCTCCAGTCTCACGATCCGAGAAGGCTTCTGACGCGCGCTGACGACACGCAGAATCGGCAAGTCGTTTTCATGTTTCCCGGCGGCGGCGCGCAGTACGTTGACATGGGTCTTGATCTCTACCGCAGCGAGCCCGTCTACCGGGCAGAGGTGGACCATTGCTGTGAACTGCTCAAGCCTTCACTCGGCAGCGATCTGCGCGACTATCTCTACCCGGCTGAAGGGGCTACTGAAAAGACCTCGCAGCAACTCCGTCGAATTTCCATTGCGTTGCCCGCGCTCTTCGTCACGGAGTACGCGATGGCGCGGCTGCTGATGTCGTGGGGTATCCGGCCCGAAGCGATGATCGGTCACAGCATGGGTGAGAACACAGCGGCGTGCCTCGCCGGCGTGATGTCATTGGAAGAAGCGCTGCGACTGATCACGTTGCGCGGTCAGTTGTTTGAGCGATTGCCGAAAGGCGCGATGCTTAGCATCGCGTTGCCTGAGGCTGAAGTGCGCCCGTGGCTGGGTGACAAACTTTCACTTGCGGCCGTCAATGGTCCAGCGATGTCTCTGGTGTCGGGCACGGCCGAGGCCGTGAACGAGCTGGCGGCGCAACTTACCGAAAAGGGTCAGGAGTTTCGTCTGCTACAACTCGACACGGCCGCGCATTCCGAATTGGTCGAACCGATCCTCGAGACGTTCAGAGAATTCCTCGAAACGATCGATCTGAAGGCGCCACAGATTCCTTTCCTGTCCAACGTATCCGGAACCTGGATCACAGCGGACGAGGCGATCGATCCGGCGTATTGGGCGCGTCACTTGCGGCAGACTGTGCGTTTCGCCGGTGGCATGAGTGAACTCTTCAAAGAGCCAGGGCGCATCCTGCTCGAAGTTGGACCAGGGCAAACGCTGAGCACGCTGGCGCGGCTCAACTCCGACAACCCAGCCACTCTCGTTTCGCTCTCAACCCTGCGCCATCCGCAGGAGTCACAGCCGGATTTGCCTTTTCTGCTGACCACTTTGGGGAAGCTTTGGCTGGCGGGTGCGAGCGTTGATTGGACGAGGTTTCATGAAGGCGGACGCCGCCGTCGCGTGCCTCTGCCGACTTATCCTTTCGAGCGACAGAGATACTGGATCGAGCGCCAGAAATTCCCCCTCGATGGCCCTAGTGCTTCCGCACAGTTTCGGAAAAATCCCAAACTCGATGACTGGTTTTACGTCCCGTCATGGAAGCGATTGCCGCCGCTGCAGACTCAGGTTCTGACGGAAGAGGGGGAAAGAAAATCGACTTGCCTGCTGTTTGAAGATGCGTGCGGCGTCGGATCGGAGATCGCTCAGAGTCTTGAACGCGATGGGGTCGAGGTCGTCGTTGTCAAACCCGGCGCGGAGTTCGCGAAACTCGAAGCGCGAACTTACACGATAAACCCGCAACGCAGTGACGATTACTTGCGACTCATCGAGGATCTCCGCGAAGCGCAGCGTTGGCCGGACAGAGTCATCCACTTGTGGACCACCACGGCGCCCGCGCCTGCGGCGGACGACGCGCAGTCGTTCGAGGGTGCGCAGTATCTCGGTTACTACAGCCTGCTGTTCCTCGTGCAGGCAGTGGGCCATGTGAACGTGGTGGACGAACTGCAACTTCAGGTTGTCTCGAACAACCTGCAAGAAGTGAACGGTGAAGAGGAGACGCGCGCGGAGAAGGCGACGGCGCTGGCGGCTTGTAAGGTCATCCAGCAGGAATACCCGAATATTAGTTGCCGCAGCATCGACGTCGAACTCGACGGCGCAGCGGATGCAGCCGCCATCGATCGCCTCTACCTCGAACTGACGACGAATACTTCGCCACTCGTCGTCGCGCATCGCGGTATGCACAGGTGGGAGCAAGCGTTTGAGCCTCTGCGGCTCGAGGCGACGAACGCATCGCTGACGCCGCTGCGCGAACGAGGCGTCTACCTGATCACCGGCGGTCTCGGTGGCATCGGTCTTCAGTTAGCAGAGCACCTGGCTGAGACCGTTCATGCCAAGCTGATATTCACTGGCCGCACGCCCCTTCCCGAAAGAGCAGACTGGAAACATTGGATCGAGACGCACGATGAAGAGGATCAAGTGAGCGGCAAGTTGAAGCGGTTGCTGCGCGTCGAAGATCTCGGAGCAGACGTTCTCACCTTGAGTGCGGACGTAGCCGACGAAGCGGCGATGAGGCGAGTGGTCCAAATCGCGCGCTCGCGCTTCGGCGGAATCAACGGAGTCTTCCACGCGGCGGGCATCGTCGGGGAAACGTCGAAATGTCCCGTGCAGGAATTGACGATCGATGAGGTCGAACGACACTTCCGTCCGAAGGCGCACGGTCTCTTCGTACTCGACAAAGTGCTCCGCGGCGAGCAGCCGGACTTCTGCGTGACGTTTTCGTCGCTCGCGGCGGTACTGGGCGGGCTCGGCTTCTACGGATACGCGGCCGGCAACGCCTTCATGGATGCGTTCGCGCAAGCGCGGCGCGCGCGCACTGCCTTCCCGTGGATCAGCATCAACTTCGACGGCTGGCAATTAAAAGAACAGAGCGAGCAAACGACGGGACTCGGCTCTTCGATGGCGAAGCTCGCCATGACGCCGGACGAAGGGCTCGAAACTGTGCGACGCATTCTGTTCGCAGGCGCGGCGCCGCAGATCGTCGTCTCGACCGGCAGTCTGCAGGCGCGGATCGATCGCTGGGTCAAACTTGAATCACTGCGCGCCACAGCCGCACCCGAGGAGATGGAGACGCGCGCCTCGCTCCACGAGCGGCCCGAGTTGCAAACCGATTACGTCGCGCCGTCGACCGAAGTCGAACAACTCATCGCGCGTCACTGGGCGGAACTGCTGGGTATCGAGCGCATCGGCATCTACGACAATTTCTTTGAACTCGGCGGCCACTCGCTGCTCGCCATCCAGTTGATCTCACGTCTGCGCGGGGCGTTCCAGATGGAGTTTTCGCTTCGTCTATTGTTCGAGAAGCCGACCATCTCAGATCTCGCTACTGCGATTGAGACTGAGCGTCGCGACTCGTCCGCCGCACCGGCGCCCGAATCACTCAAGCGTGTCTCACGTGACGGTCTGCTGCCGCTCTCATTCGCACAGCAGCGGCTTTGGATTCTCGATCGCATGGAGCCGGGCAGCCCTGTTTACAACAACCCGAAGGCGGTGCGACTCAAAGGCCGCGTTGACATCGCAGCGCTCGAACGTGCGCTCAACGAAATCGTTCGGCGTCACGAAGTTCTGCGCACCAGGTTCGACACGGTTGCCGGCGAACCAACGCAGATCATCGAGCAGGACGTGACGCTTAGTTTGCCGATCTTCGATCTTCGTGATCTGCCCGAGGCGGAACGCGAAGCCGAGATGAAGCACATGGTGACGGACATCTCGCGTCAGCCTTTCGACTTGTTGCAGGTGCCGTTGATGCGCGCGGCATTGATCCAGCTCGGCGACGAAGATTACGTGTTGCAGCTCGTGCTGCATCACATCGTTTCCGATGCGTGGTCCATCGCGGTTCTGATCCGCGATGTATCGGTGCTGTACGAAGCCTTCCGCGCAGGACGGCCGTCACCACTATCAGAGTTGCCAGTGCAGTACGCGGATTACGCCGCGTGGCAACGGCAGTGGTTGCAAGGCGAAGTGCTCGAACGCCTCGTCGGCTACTGGCGACAAAGACTCACCGATCTCACCCCGCTGCAAATCCCGGCTGACCATGCGCGTCCGCCAGTGCAAACTTATCTTGGCGCCAGTCATAACTTCGCGCTGCCGAAGTCTCTCAGCGACGCGCTCAAAGAATTCAGCACGGCGCAGGACGCGACTCTGTTCATGACGCTGCTGGCCGCGTTTCAACTCCTGCTGCATCGCTACACTGGACAAGACGACATCGTCATCGGCACTGACTTCGCCAATCGCGACAAGGCTGAGACCGAAGACCTCATCGGCTTCTTCATCAACCAACTGGTGCTGCGCACGGATCTCTCCGGCAATCCAACATTCAAGGAGTTGGTTTCGCGTGTTCGGGAAGTCACGCTCGGTGCTTACACGCACCAGGACTTGCCGTTCGAGAAACTGGTCGAGGCGTTGAACCCCACGCGAGACATGAGTCGCACGCCGCTCGTGCAAGTAAAGTTGGTCCTATTGAACGTTCCGACGGCCAGGCTCGAGTTGCCGGGTCTGACATTAGCGCCGCAGGAATTTCAGAGTGGCATTGCACGATTCGATCTGACGCTCTTCATGAACGACACGGAGCAAGGCTTGCTCGGGTCGATGCACTACAACACGGACCTCTTCGAGTCCGACAGTATCGCGCGCATGATCAGCCACTTCGAAACGCTCCTTGGCAGTTGTGTAGCGCAGCCGGATGCGCGCCTCAATAGTCTGATGATGCACACAGAAAGCGAGAGGGCAGAGCAGATGCGCGAACGTCAACAACTGGAAGAGTCAAGGCTCAACAGTTTCAGAAACATCAAACGCAAAGCAGTCAGCCTGCCAAAGACCGAACTGGTCAAGTTCAGCGCGCTTAGTGCGGCGGAGTCATTACCGCTGGTGATCGAGCCCAGCACTGACGAGGTGGACCTCGCGACCTGGGCGCGCGAGAACAGGCCGCTCATCGAATCGAAACTGCTCAGTCACGGCGCGATCTTGTTCCGCGGTTTCGCCGTTGATTCGGCACCCGAATTCGAGCGCTTTGCGCGCTCACTGTGTTCCGATCTTTTCGGCGAGAACGGCGAGCACAACCGCACCAGCATCAGCGGCAGCGTGTACACGCCGGTGTTCTATCCACCCGAGAAGCAACTGCTCTGGCACAACGAAAACTCCTTCAATAGCCAGTGGCCGAAGAAAATCTGGTTCGGCTGCCTGTTGCCTGCGCGCGAGGGTGGTGAGACACCCGTCGTCGACAGCCGCAAGGTGTTCGCACGTCTCGACGCGAAGTTGAAGAAGCCGTTCATCGAGAAGGGAATCATGTACGTCCGTAATTACGGTGACGGGCTCGGTCTCGATTGGCAGACGGTCTTCCGCACGACTAACAAAGAGGAAGTAGAGCAACGTTGTCGCCAGGCCGAGATGGAGTTCGAATGGAAGAACGGCAACCGGCTGCGAACGCGCAGCATCCGCCCGGCGGTAGTGAACCATCCCGAGACGGGCGAGTCTTCGTGGTTCAACCAGGCGCAGCATTGGCACATCGCGTGTCTCGACGACGAAGTCCGCGCCTCCCTTCTTTCCTCCTTCGAGCCGGAAGATTTGCCGCGGCATTGTTACTACGGCGACGGCTCACCGATCGACGACTCGGTGATGAAGCGGATTCTGGAAGTCTACAGCGAGCTCGAGGTCAGCTTCCCGTGGCGTTCGAGAGACGTGTTGATGCTCGACAATTTGCTCACCGCGCACGGTCGCAATCCGTTCTCAGGTGAGCGCAAGATACTGGTAGCGATGGGAGAGATGACGAGTTATGGCGATGTTTGATTCGAGCGTTGCAGAACAGGCCGTCATCACCGGCTACAGACTTTCCCCGCGGCAGAAGGAGCTCTGGCCATTGGCGCGCGAGGGTGCGGCTTATGTCGCCCAGCTTACTGTCCGGATCGAAGGCGAGTTTGACGCGGCGCTCCTCAAGGCAGCATTCGGCGACGTGGTGCATCGACACGAAAGCTTGCGCACGACTTTTCACAGTCCAGCCGGCATAAGGTTTCCACTGCAGGTCGTCGCTGAAGAAGACGCATACACCTGGGAGGTGTTGGACGCACAGTCTCAGACCGCTGAAGAGATTTGCGTCCAGCAGCGACGGCTCCCGTTCGACTTTGATTGCGGGCCGCTCGTGCGCGCCGTGATCGTTTCGGGCGCGGTGGACCACGCGCTGCTGATTGTCACGGCCTCCGCACTGTGCGCCGACGAGCCGACGCTCCATCTGCTCTTCGATGAACTGTGTCATTGCTACAAGGCGCGCGCGAGGTCGAGCGAGCTGAACGATGCGCCTTTGCAGTACATCGAGTTCTCCGAATGGCAGAACGAGCTGCTTGAGGCCGACGATGGCATCGCGCGGTCGCGCGCCGTCTCCGAACCGCCGACGTTGCCCTTTGAGCAGAAGGTGAGTGGTGAAGCGACGTCGGAGGTCGATGTTGTGAAGCAGAGCTTCGGCCCGGATATCACAACGAGTCTTGCGCAGATCAGCGACGCACCTACCTTTATGCTCGCGTGCTGGCAGATCTTGCTCTGGCGACTCACCGGGCGTGAAGACATTACTCTTGGTCGCGTGTTCGACGGGAGAAGGTTCGAAGAACTGCGCGGCGTGTTCGGTCTGTGCTCCAGACGCGTGCCTGTCTCGTGCCGCCTCGGAAGTGGACTCACGCTGCGCGACGTACTTGAGCATACCCGGACAGCGGTCGAGTTGGCCCATGGCTCGGAAGAAGTTTTGACACCTGAGCAGGAAACGGCGCTGCCGGCTGGTTTCGACTTTAACCAGTGGCCGGCCGCGCGCACGATCGACGGACTCACCTTTTCGGTAGCTGAGACGTTTGCGCGCCACGATCGCTACAAGCTTGAACTCTCGTGCGCGGCTGACGGCGATCGCCTGTTTGTCGAGTTCCGTTACGACTCGAGCCTGTTCCGCCGCGAAGCAGTCGAGTATCTGGCTGAGCAGTTCGAAGCTTTAGTTGAACACGCAGTCGCCGAGCCTGACATCGACGTCTCAGACTTGCGCGTCCTGACAAAAGCACAGACGCGTTGGCTGGTTGAAGACTTCA
>Ga0207676_10002332_pt1 | contig 13614 bp, 18 predicted proteins | sample KBSSwiS72_FD_184307 | JGI IMG/M metagenome (GOLD analysis project Ga0207676, IMG submission 184307) | Switchgrass rhizosphere microbial communities from Kellogg Biological Station, Michigan, USA - KBS Switchgrass S7-2 (SPAdes) (version 2) | ecosystem: Host-associated > Plants > Roots >... | reverse complement strand
CCGAAGCCGCGACGATGTTCGAGGGGCTGAGAACCATCGTCGTCGACGAGCTCCACGGCTTCGCCAAGGAGAAACGCGGCGATCTTCTGTCTCTGTCCATGTCGCGGCTGCAGCGCCTCGCGCCGGGCCTGCGCCGGGTCGGCCTGTCGGCGACGATCAGCGACCCCGATGCCTACCGTTCATGGCTCGCGCCGGATGCCGACATGGAAGCGGTCGACCTCGTCATCGGCGATCCCGGCGCGGACCCGGATCTCGAGATCCTGATCCCCGAGAACAAGATCCCGTGGGGCGGGCATTCCGGCTTCCACGCGGTTCCCGACGTGATGCGACTGATCGAGCAGCACAAGACGACGCTCGTCTTCTGCAACACCCGCGGCCTCGCCGAGCTGATCTTCCAGAAGCTGTGGCAGGCGAACGACCAGGGGCTGCCGATCGGCATCCATCATGGCAGCCTGTCGGTCGAGGCGCGGCGCAAGGTCGAGGCGGCGATGGCCGCGGGCAGGCTCCGCGGCCTGGTCGCGACCGCCAGCCTCGACCTCGGCATCGACTGGGGCGACGTCGACCTGGTCGTGCAGATGGGCGCGCCCAAGGGCAGCTCGCGGCTGCTGCAGCGGATCGGCCGCGCCAACCACCGGCTCGACGAGCCGTCCAAGGGCATGGTCGTCCCCGGCAACCGCTTCGAATATCTCGAAGCCCGCGCGGCCCTGGACGCGATCGACGATGGCGAGCTCGACCCCGAGCTGTTCCGCCCCGGCGCGCTCGACGTGCTCGCCCAGCATATCCTCGCGATGGCCGTGGCCGCCCCGTTCCAGCAGGACGAACTGCTCGCCGAGGTGCGTTCAGCCGCGCCCTACGCTGGCCTCAAGGCTGCAACGTTCGAGGAGATTCTCAATTTCATCGCGACCGGCGGCTATGCGCTCAAGGCCTACGATCGCTTCCGCCGGCTGGTGCCCGAGGCGGGCGGGATGTGGCGCATCGCCAGGCCCGCGGTCGCCCAGCAGCATCGCCTGAACGCCGGGGTGATCGTCGAGCAGCCGCTGATGACGGTGCGCTTCCGCAACGGGCGCAAGCTCGGCACGGTCGAGGAAGGCTTCGCTTCGGTGCTGGTGCCCGGCGACCGCTTCTTCTTCGCCGGCTTGAGCCTCGAGGTCGAGCAGTTCAAGGACATCGACATCATCGTCCGCGCGTCGAGCAAGTCGGCGCAGGCCGTGACCTACGGCGGGCAGCGCATGAGCATGTCGACCCACCTCGCCAACCGCGTCCGGCAGATGCTCGCCGACCGCAACGACTGGTCGCGCTTCCCCGAGGACGTCAGCGAATGGCTCGAGGTGCAGTCGGAACGCTCGGTCCTCCCCGAGCCCCACCAGCTGCTGGTCGAGACCTTCCCCCACGAGGGCCAGCATTACATGGTCGCCTACAGCTTCGAAGGCTGGAACGCGCACCAGTCGCTGGGCATGCTGCTGACCAAGCGGATGGAGAAAGCCGGTTTGAAACCGCTCGGCTTCGTCGCCAACGATTACGGCCTCGCCTGCCACGGGCTCGAGCCGATCCCCGACCCGAAGGCGCTGTTCTCACCGGACATCCTCGAGCAGGAATTCACCGACTGGGTCGAAAGCTCGCTGCTGCTCAAGACCGCGTTCCGCGAGGTCGCGGTGATCGGCGGGCTGGTCGAGCGCCAGCACCCGGGCCGGAAGAAGACCGGGCGGCAGGTCAGCTTCTCGACCGACCTCATCTACGACGTGCTGCGCCGCTACGAGCCGCAGCACCTGCTGCTGCGCGCGGCGTGGGACGATGCGCGGCGGCGGATGACCGAGCTCGGCCGGCTGGTCCGGCTGGTCGATCGCGCGTCGGCCACCATGCTACATGTCGAAACCGACCGGATCACGCCGATGGCCATCCCGTTCATGGTCATCGTCGGCCGCCAGTCGCTGCCGCCCGGCGCCGAGGCGGACGAGGCCATCCTCAACCAGGCCGAAGCGCTCGCCGCAGCCGCGATGGCCTAGCGAAGGCTCGCGCGCCGCGGTGCGTTAGGCGGCCATGAGATCACGCTTCCGCATCGGCGCCGCGACCCTCGCCGCCACCGCCGCCATCCTCTGCGCCGCAGCCGCCGCGCAGCGCGGTCCCGCCGACGGCGACGTTGGGCCGATTTCGGCGCCGGGCGACTATCGCTTCAGCTTCGACCATGGCGGGATGACGCGCTTCTACCTGGTCCACGTGCCGAAGAGCTACCGCGGCCAGCCGATGCCGCTGCTGCTCGCGCTTCACGGCGGCGGCGGCAATGCGGACTACCAGGCCAACGACTCCAAGTACCGGCTGATCGCCAAGTCCGAGCAGGCCGGGTTCATCGCAGTCTTCCCCAACGGCTACAGCCGGTTCGGCAGCAAGCTCGCGACGTGGAACGCAGGTGCCTGCTGCGCCGGGGCGGTGCGCAACCAGGTCGACGACGTCGGCTTCATCCGTGCGGTGATCCAGCGCGTCGAGCGCCAGGCGAACGTCGATCCTCGCCGGGTGTTCGCGACCGGCATGTCGAACGGCGCGATGATGAGCTGGCGGCTGGCCTGCGAGGCGCCCGAGATCCGCGCCATCGCGCCGGTCGAAGGCACCGACAATACGACTCACTGCACCCCCGCCCGGCCGGTCCCGGTCATCCAGTTCCACGCGCTCGACGACGACATGGTCCCGTTCAACGGCGGCGTCGGGCCGCGCTCGTTCACGCAGCTCAACTTCACCTCGGTCCCGGCGACGATCGCCAAATGGGTCCGGCTCAACCGCGCCGACCCGGCCGCGCGGCGGGTGCTCACCGTCCCCGGCGCGCATTGCGACCTCCACCCGGCGCTCCGCGGCGGCGCTCCGGTCGAGTTGTGCGTGACCGACACCGGCAAGCACAGCTGGCCGGGCGGCGGCACCCAGCAGTTCCGCACCCAACCATCGCAGGCGATCAGCGCCAACGATCTGATGTGGAACTTCTTTTCGTCGCTTTGACGTTGCCATTCGAGGGCTGGGCCGCGACACTGGCCGGCATGCGCATCCTGCTCCTCGCCGCCCTCCTCCTTTCGGGCTGCACCGTCGCCCGGACCGCGGTCGATGTCGCGACCATCCCGGTGAAGGTCGTCTCCTCCGGGGTCGACGCGGCGACCACCAGCCAGTCCGAGGCCGACGAGAAGCGCGGGCGCGAGCTTCGCAAGGCCGAAGAGGAGCGCGGGCGCCAGCTGCGCCTGCTCGAGGAGCGCTGCCGCAAGGGCAAGCCGCTCCCGACCGACGATTGCAGCGCCGTCCAGCCCCGCTGATCGTCATTGCGAGGAGCTGAAGGCGACGCGGCCGCTTCCCCCGGCACGTTGGCCGGGGTCGCAATGACGAGTATCGGCGGTTCATGCGCTACTTCCTCGACACCGAATATAACGGCTGGGGCGGCGCGCTCTTGAGCCTCGCGCTGGTGCCGGAAGACGGCGGCCAGGAATTTTATGTAACGCTCGACTGGGACGGGTCACTCGAGCCTTGGGTGGAAACCAATGTCGTCCCGTTCCTTGATGCCGTTCCCGAAGCTCTCGTTTCTGTGCGGACCGCGAGAGAGGAGGCTGCCAGGTCACTCTCTGCTTGGCTGCTCCAGGAACACGAATTGCAGGCGATGGCGCACTACCCTGACCCAGTCGTGATGGAGATCGTTGCCGACTGGCCCGAGGACGTCGCCCAATTTTGCATGCTCCTGGTCAAGGGTCCTGGGGCGAGGGTTGATATTCCCCAACTCAGCTTCACCTTGGTCGAGCTGCCCGGCTTCAGCACCGCGGCCAACAGCAAGGTTCCGCACAATGCGCTGCACGACGCACGCGCGCTGCGCGACCATGTGCTGGGGCTGGAGTAACGCCTCACCGTCATGCTGAACTTGTTCAGCATCGATCGTGGGGACGTACGGCGACCTTCACGGAAATGGATCCTGAAACAAGTTCAGGATGACGGCTTCCGAATCGGGAAGCTTTCCGCCAAACACAGGTCATGGTTCCCTTTTCGTTCGCGGGCGAAACATTTGCGGCGACGGCCGACGGCGCGCTGTTCTGGCCGGCCCGGGACGCGCTGCTGGTCGCCGACCTGCACCTCGAGAAAGCGAGCTGGTTCGCGCGGCTGGGGCAATTCCTGCCGCCTTACGATTCGCATGCGACCCTGACCGCGCTGGCCGGCGCGGTCGCGCAGACCGGCGCGGCGCGGCTCTACTGCCTCGGCGACAGCTTCCACGACCGGTTCGGTTGCGAGCGGCTGCCGGCCGGCGCGCGCGACCTGCTGACCGACCTCACCTCAAGGCTCGACTGGACGTGGATCGTCGGCAACCACGATCCCGGCTTCGCCGACCATTGCGGCGGCCAGCTCGCCGACGAGGTCGAGCTCGGCGGCATCGTCCTCCGCCACGAGGCCATGCGGGGCGAGCCGCGGCCGGAGATGTCGGGCCATTATCACCCCAAGCTGCGCGTCTCCTTGAGCGGCCGCAGCGTCTCCCGCCGCTGCTTCGTCGTCTCGCCGACCAAACTGATCCTCCCGGCGTTCGGCGCGCTGACCGGCGGGCTCGACGCTCACCACCCGGAGATCATCGGCAGCGTCGGGCCCGACGCGACCGCGCTGGTCCCGGTGTCCGACCGCCTGCTCCGCTTCCCGCTCGCGGCCTAATCGTCCGCCTTGATCTCGATCGCCATCGCGCCGGTCGGCGACAGCAATAGGCGCGCGGTGGCCGGGCGCCGCTTGCCGAAGGTTGCGGCCTGGAGCTCGTTGCGGGCGGCGTGGCGGTCGAACTTGAAGCCCTGGGCCTCGGCCGCTTGCTTGAGCCGGTCGAGGTGCCGGTCGAGGTCCGCGATCCCCTCGGTGGGGTCGAAGCGCATGGTCTCTTCAAGGTCGGCCATCCGACTCCCTTGCCCGCCCGATTGCGTCGCGGCAATCCGGTTCCTACACCGACGCCCATGAAGACCGCTCTCCTCATCGCGGCTGCACTCGCCGGCATGGCCGCCTCCGCCTCCGCCGACCCGATCGATCCCAAGGTCCAGGCGCGGATCGACCGCATCCTCAAGGCGACGCCGCTGATCGACGGCCACAACGACATCGCCGAGCAGCTCGCCGAGAATTACAAAAGGACCGTCGCCGGGATCGCCGGCGGCACCAACCAGTGGCAGCCCAAGCCGCTGATGACCGATATGGCGCGGCTCCACCGGGGCCGGGTCGGCGGGCAATTCTGGTCGGTCTACATCGACGGCACGCACACCGGCGACGCCGCGATCCGCGAGACTCTGCAACAGATCGACATCGTCCGGCGGATGATCGACGCTTACCCCAACGACCTCGAGCTGGCGGCGACCGCCGACGACGTCGTGCGCATCCACAAAAAGGGCAAGATCGCCTCGCTGATCGGGGTCGAGGGCGGGCGGCAGATGGGCGGCTCGCTCGCCGCGCTGCGCCAATATTACAACCTCGGCGCGCGCTACATGACGCTGACCCACAACCAGACGACCGAATGGGCCGACAGCGCGACCGACGACCCGAAATATGGCGGCCTCAGCCCGTTCGGCGTGACCGTGGTCCAGGAGATGAACCGCATGGGAATGCTGGTCGACCTGAGCCACGTCTCGGCCGACACGATGAAGGACGCGATCGCGGCGAGCAAAGCGCCGGTGATCTTCTCCCACTCATCGGCGCGCGCGATCGGCGGACATCCGCGCGACGTTCCCGACGACGTGCTTGAACTCCTGCCGGCGAACGGCGGGGTGGTGATGGTCAATTTCGTGCCCAGTTTCCTGTCGAGGGAGGTGTGGGACTGGAGCGCCGCCAAGGATGCCGAGGAAGCCCGATTGAAGGCGATCCACCGCGCCAGCAAGGCGGACGTGGCGAGCGGCCTCAAGGCGTGGGTGGCCGCGCACCCGGCGCCGGTCGTGACCGCTGCGGACGTCGCCAATCACATCGACCATATCGTCAAGGTCGCCGGCTACGACCATGTCGGCATCGGCGGCGACATGGACGGGATCGATTCGACGCCTGCCGACCTCACCGGGGTCCAGGATTATCCGAACCTGTTCGCCGAGTTGATCCGGCGCGGCTGGTCCGATGCAAACCTGGCCAAGCTCGCCGGCGGCAACGTCCTGCGCGTGCTGCGCCGGGCCGAAGCAGTGGCGGTGTCGATGAAAAGCGAGCCGGCGGCGCTGTCGGACGTCGACACGGCCAAATGAGCAGCAGCCCGGCGCTCCGCGCGGCGATCATTCCGGTGACTCCGCTGCAGCAGAATTGCAGCCTCGTATGGTGCACCAGGACGATGCGCGGCGCCTTCGTCGACCCGGGCGGCGACCTGCCGCGGCTCAAGGCCGCCGCGGCGCAGGCCGGGGTGACGATCGAGAAACTGATGATCACCCACGGCCATATCGACCATTGCGGCTCGGCCGGGATCCTCGCCGAGGAGCTCGGCGTGCCGATCGAGGGGCCGCACGAGGAGGACCTGTTCTGGATCGCCCGGCTGCACGAGGACGGCCAGCGCTACGGCGTTCCCGGCCGCCCCTTCACGCCCGACCGCTGGCTCGACGACGGCGACCAGGTGACCCTCGGCGAGCTGACCTTCAACGTCGCCCACTGCCCCGGCCACACGCCCGGCCATGTCGTATTCCATCACCCGGAGTCGAACTTCGCGACGGTCGGCGACGTGCTGTTCCAGGGCTCGGTCGGCCGCTGGGACTTCCCCCGCGGCAACCAGCAGCAGCTGATCCGCTCGATCACCCAGAAGCTGTGGCCGATGGGCGACGACACCGCCTTCGTCCCCGGCCACGGCCCGATGTCGACCTTCGGCCACGAACGCCGCACCAACCCCTTCGTCAGCGACGCGGCACTGGCGGCCGCTTAGTGTCTGCTTTGGGCGGAAAGCAGACATTTAATCTCTAGAGATTTAGGGTGAAACGCTTTGAAAGCCCCCGCCGCACCGGGGGCTATCCCTTTCTGGGTCCTCCTACAGGTTGCCTCGGCACGCATCTCCAGGAATTCCGGGTTCGTGGATGATGCCGGCGGAGTTCTCCTGGTGGGGAGTCTGGACCAGGCCCGGCCCGGTATCGACGACTTCGAAGATCGGCACGCCGTTTTCAAAGCCAACCAGGGCGAGGCCGTCCTCCTGCCCCGAGAACGCACATATCGAGTGCGCAGTATATGAGTTGACAGGGGTAGTCTTCGGATTCGGCCCGCCGGTGACTTCTCCTGCCGAAGCGAGGCTCGACGCGGCAAGCGCCGCGACCCCGAAGGCGATCGAATGAATGTTTGAAGGCTTGACCATGACAAACCCTTCCTTTGGTTGAGGAACTGGCGACTCACGCCCGCGGCGTGTTTAGCAGATATTAAACGACACGACGCCGTCCATTGTCGCGCAGGGCGACTTCGATAACATCGGTGTGCGGCGGGTCCGCCTGTCGGCGCTTTCGCTTGACGCCTGGCGGACGATCTCCGCGCGGGCTTTCGGTTGCGGGGCTGTTGAAATAGGCGCACATCGCGCCGTCGCCGCCTTGAGTCGGTCGGCGGCGGCCTGTCATCTCCTCAAGGAGAATGGCCATGAACGCACCCACGAGGCTGGCTTTGATCCTCTCGGCAATCGCGATCGCGTTGCCGCAGACCGCCAGTGCGCAGCCACTTTCGAAGGCCTGGACCGGTACCTGGCATTTGAACACGGAGAAGTCGAAATTCAGCTCAGCTGAATTCACGCCCAAGAGCGACACCCGCACCTACACGGTGGCCGGGAGGCGGCTGACGATGCAGTCCACCATGATCAACGCTGACGGCAAGAAGATAAAGTGGAGCTATTCGGCGAATACGAACGGCAAATGGTATCGGACGTTCGGCAATCCAAACACGGACCATGTTGCGCTGACCTACGTCAGCCCACGCGAGCTCAAGTCCAAAACGACGCTGAGGGGTAAACCCTCGGCGAGATCGACGGTGACCGTTTCTGCGGACGGAAAGGTGCTGACGATCAATCGCAGCATTCTGATCGCCAAGGGCGGTCCCACGGCCGATATCATGGTGTTCGACCACGCTAAGTAAGCGGCGCGAACGTTCGGATTTCCGACGGCCTAATGTCCGCAATGGGTGGCAAGTGGACTCTCTAGGTGGGACGCTTGATAAGCCCTAGCTGAACCATCATGCCCACGTCGTCTCGATTGGCCGTATGCTCGGCGACCTTGCCGTTGCGCAGTCGGTACCAATGGATATGCTGGACGCTGAAGCTTTTACCCGTTGGTGGGACATCCTTCAGTAAACCCCCGTCCTTGCTTGTTTTCGCCATTCCAAGATGCGTTCCTGTGACTGTGAAGCGAGCAACGACGACGTCACATTCAGCTACGATTTCCTCAATTGTCATGTTCCAATCGGGGAACGTCACAAGGGAATCGCGGACGATCCGCTCTATTCCTGCCCGACCGACAACGCGGCCGAAATTGGACACGTCCTCGGTGTAATAACTCAGATAGCCTGGGACATCTCCGGCGTTTCGGCGGGCTATTTGAGCTCGGATGGTTGCCTTGTTGCGCTCCTGGAGATCGCCTCTCGGGCAGACAGTGGCCTTCGCAACAGAAGGGCTCAATACGGCACTGCCAAGCCCGAAAATGGCAACAAGTTCACGCCGTCCAAGGATCATGCCCACGAAAGCACGATACCATGGCGCAAGGCCCAAGCGAAAGCGTCGTCGACAGTCAGCTTTGGGTCGAAAGCAGACGTTGCCTCCACGCGCGGTCTATCTGATAGTTCGCTGATGTGGCGCACCCTGTTGTCTGTCTTCCTCTCGGCGATCCTGGGGAGTGCCGTAGCGACCCTTGTTTATCTCGCTTGGCAAGGTGCCGTCCCTGCAATTTCTGAGGACGGCCTCGGGCGGATGTTCCTTGTAGTCTGGCTTGCCGCCTCTTGCTTAACGATACCGGGTTCTATCGTGCTCGCAGGAATGGAGCTTGGGCTGTCGAAGAGCGTCAGACCTGAACAAGCGCTCGACGGAACTCTCCTGGCGATCGGCGCGCTCGCGGGCGCAGTCCTTGGGGCTCTAGCGCGAGATGCTGAACTCGCCCTGGTCGGTGCCTTTTATGGGTTCACGACGGCGCTGCTGTTCGTGGTTTTCCAGCGGCAGCTGGGTTCGCGTCGCGAACGGCTCCTCTAGTGGCAGGAATGGGTCGAAAGCAGACATAAGGATCGCTGCGCAAGACCGGAGCGCGGCGCGCTAGCCGCCCAGGCACAGCTCCGCCACGCAGACCAGCGCCCACAGCGCCAGCGCTAGGCCGGCGAGCGCGCTGGCGATCATGCCGTAGCCGCGCCAGCGACGGTCGCGGTCCGCGTCCATACCGATGCCGTGCGCGATCCGGGCGACGATGAACACCAGCGCGACCGCGCCGAGCGCCCAGCGGTTGGCGCCCGACAGTTCGAGCCCGCCGAGCAGGATCAGGAAGAAGGGGGCATGCTCGATATAATTGGCCTGGGCCCGCATCCGCCGCACCAGCGGTTCGTGCCCGCCGTCGCCGACGGTGCATTTGAAGTCGCGGCGGTGGGCGGCAATCCGGCTGCCGAGCCAGATGTTGACGAAGACGGCGGCCGCAGCGGTCGCCAGAGTTACCGGAACAGGCGTCATCAGATGGTCCCCCTGCCCGTTTCTCGCATCGGCCCGCCGCCCTTGCAACTGCGGCGCCAATCGGTATAGGGGCGCGGGTTCGCGACGATCCGGCCGCCGCCGCGGGATTATCCCGCTGAGACAAGGCGCAGATCGTCGCCATTTTTATTGCTATTAAAGGTGCCGGAATGGCTGTCCCGAAGAGAAAAACCTCGCCGTCCAAGCGGAACATGCGTCGCAGCCATCATGCGCTGACCCCGACCAAGTTCCAGGAGTGCCCGAATTGCGGCGAACTGAAGCTGCCGCACAACCTGTGCCAGGCTTGCGGCCATTACAACGGCCGCGAGATTAGCTCGCCCGAAGCTTAAGCGCTAAAGCGGCTCACCATGACCGGGGGCCCGCGAATCGCCATCGACGCCATGGGCGGCGACAGCGGCCCGGCGGCAATGATCGCCGGGGCCGCCCGCGCGCGCCGCCGCGACCCGAGCCTCGAGTTCGTCATTTACGGCGACGAGCAGGAGGTCGAGGCCGAACTGAAGCGCCACGGCGGGCTGCGCGCGAGCGTCACCCTGGTCCATTCGCCCGAGGCCATCGCCCCGAGCGAGAAGCCGAGCCAGGCGATCCGCCGCGCGGGCACAACCTCGATGGGCATGGCGATCAACGCGGTGAAGGGCGACAGGGCCGACGCGGCGCTGTCGGCCGGCAACACCGGCGCCTTGATGGCCATGTCCAAGCTCGCGCTGCGCACCATGCCGGGGATCGACCGGCCGGCGCTCGCCGCGCTGCTGCCGACGCTCGGCGCCACCGACGTCATCATGCTTGACCTCGGCGCCAACACCGAGTGCGACGCGCAGAACCTCGTCCAGTTCGCGGTGATGGGCGCGGCTTATGCCCGGACCGTGCTCAGGATCGCCCGCCCGCGGGTCAAATTGCTCAACATCGGCACCGAGGAGCTGAAGGGGACCGACGAGCTCAAGGAGGCCGCGGCGCTGCTGCGCGAGGCCGATTATCTGCCATTGCAGTTCGACGGCTTCACCGAGGGCGACCAGCTGTCGCGCGGCGAGGTCGACGTCGTGGTCACCGACGGCTTTTCGGGCAATATCGCATTGAAGACCGCCGAGGGCACCGCGCGCTTCGTCACCGACCTCTTGCGGCGGGCGTTTAAGAGCTCGCTCCGGTCGAAGGCCGGGTTCGCGCTGTCACGGCCGGCGCTGAACCTCCTGAAGGTCCACCTCGATCCCAACAACCACAACGGCGCGGTCTTCCTCGGGCTCAACGGACTGGTCGTGAAGAGCCACGGCAGCGCCAACCCCAAGGGCGTGGCCAACGCCATTGGAGTCGCGGCGAGCATGGTCCGCAACGACATCACGCGGCGGATCGGCGACGACCTCGACGACTTCCGCGCCCACGCCTTCGCCAACGAGGCGGCGCAATGAGCCTGCGCTCGGTGATCCTCGGCGCCGGCTCGGCGCTGCCCAGGCGGCGCGTCACCAACGCCGAGCTGGCCGAGACGGTCGACACGTCCGACGCGTGGATCGTCGAGCGTACCGGGATCCGCAGCCGCTATGTCGCCGGCGAGGGCGAAACCACCGCGACCCTCGCCGCCGGAGCCGCGCGCAAGGCGCTCGAGAGCGCCGGGGTCGACGCCACGGACATCGACCTCATCGTGCTCGCCACCGCGACTCCCGACCAGACCTTCCCGTCGTCGGCGACCAAGGTCCAGGCCGAGCTCGGCATCAACGACTGCATCGCCTTCGACGTGCATGCCGTGTGTACCGGCTTCCTCTACGCATTGAGCGTCGCCGACTCGATGCTGCGCGGCGGCAACGCCAGGAGGGCGCTGGTGATCGGGTCGGAGACGTTCAGCCGGATCCTCGACTGGGAGGACCGCGCGACCTGCGTCTTGTTCGGCGACGGCGCCGGCGCGCTGGTGCTCGGCGCCGAGGAGAGCGACGGCGGCATCCTCGCCACCCGGCTCCATGCCGACGGCCGCCACAACGACCTGCTGTTCGTCGACGGCGGGCCCTCGACCACCGGGACCGTCGGCAAGCTCCGGATGAAGGGCCGCGAGGTGTTCCGCCACGCCGTGGTCAATCTCGCGGAGGTGATGAACGAGGTGCTCGACGCCGCCGGCCTGACCGCCGCGGAGGTCGACTGGGTCGTTCCGCACCAGGCGAACCAGCGGATCCTCGACGCGACCGCCCGGAAATTGGGCCTGCCCGCGGAGAAGGTCGTGATCACCGTCGGCGAGCATGCCAACACCTCGGCGGCGTCGGTTCCGCTGGCGTTCGACACGGCGGTTCGCGACGGCCGGATCAAGCGCGGCGACATCGTCGTGCTGGAAGCGATGGGCGGTGGCTTTACCTGGGGCGCCGCAGCGCTCAGGTATTGAAAAATCTGGGCAATCCGTGAAAGAGTCGAATTGCCGACATGACGGGTTTCCGTTACGTTGCTGTAATCTAGACGGCGGGGGCACGCCGTGACAGGCTGGAGAAGATCATGGCGGATCTCGGGATCGCGCGTATCAACAAGGATTCGGGTGTGAATGGCACGCTGACGCGCGCGGACCTTGCCGACACCGTCCACCGCAAGCTCGGCCTGTCGCGCGCCGAATCGGCCAATGTCGTCGAGCGCGTCCTGCACCACATGTGCCATGCCCTGGCCAAGGGCGCGAACGTCAAGGTGTCGGGCTTCGGCACCTTCATCCTGCGCGACAAGGGCCAGCGGGTCGGGCGCAATCCGAAGACCGGGGTCGAGGTGCCGATCGCGCCGCGGCGGGTGATGACCTTCCGCGCCAGCCAGATCATGCGCGACCGGATCGCGAAGGGCTGACCGCGCAAGTGGCGGCCGGAGACAAAGACCCGGGCGCACTCCAGACGATCGGGGAACTGGCCGACGAGCTCGGCGTCGCCCAGCATATCCTGCGCTATTGGGAGACTCGCTTCCCGCAGCTGCGACCGATGCAGCGCGCCGGCAACCGCCGCTACTATCGCCCGGCCGACGTCGCGCTGGCGCGGCGCATCCATCGCCTGCTGTCCGAGGAAGGCTATACCGTGCGCGGCGTCCAGAAGCTGCTGCGCGACAAGGGCGCCCAGGCGGTGGAAGTCGCGACCGCCGCCGCCCACGCGGCCCAGTCCGCGCCCCCGCCCCACCAAGAGTCGAGCGGCGGCGTCGATGTGTTCCGGCTGATCGAACTGCGCGACCGCCTCGCTTCCGCGCTCGATTCCTGAAGGTTAACCGCCTGCCAACCACGCCCATTCAGCGGCGGGTTAAATAATCCGTGTCAGTCTCTTAGCCGGACGTGGAACCGATGCGGGTGGAGTGGACACCGCCCTCATCCAATGGTCGAACCGGGCGCGGTCGTCGTGCCTGGCGAAGGCGGACGCGTCCCTGTGCGTTAGGGGACCTGAATGACCAAGAAGGATGAATCGACCGCCGGCAGCTATCTGAAGCGCGACCCGCGTATCGCCGTGCGCTGCGACGCCGTGCTGATCGAAGGCGACGGCTGCACCCTCGACGTCGTGATCACCGACGTGTCGCGCGACGGGTTCAAGCTCGAGTCGCGCAGCGAGCTCGAGGTCGGCGCCGAAGTGCTGCTGCTCGTCACCAAGATGGCGCCGGTCAAGGCGCTGATCCGCTGGACCCGCGGCTACGAGGCCGGCGGCGTGTTCCTCGAGCCGGTGGCGCTTTAGCTTAGACGCGGAGCGCCGCCGCGGCCTCCGCTTCCCGTTGCAGATTCCGCGCGAGCTGGCTCATGCCGTTGAGATACTGCGGCGGGACGTGAATGCCGCGATAGTCGAGCTGGGCGGCGGCGCGCAGGGTCCACATCGGGTCGATCAGATGCGGCCGGGCGAGCGCGACGAGGTCGGCGCGGCCGGCGGCGAGGATCGAATTGGCATGGTCGGGCTCGTAGATATTGCCGACCGCCATGGTCGCCAGCCGTCCCTCGTTGCGGATCTTGTCGCTGAACGGAGTTTGGAACATGCGGCCATAGACCGGCTGCTGCTCGGCCCAGGTCTGGCCGGCCG
>Ga0207676_10002329_pt1 | contig 13622 bp, 15 predicted proteins | sample KBSSwiS72_FD_184307 | JGI IMG/M metagenome (GOLD analysis project Ga0207676, IMG submission 184307) | Switchgrass rhizosphere microbial communities from Kellogg Biological Station, Michigan, USA - KBS Switchgrass S7-2 (SPAdes) (version 2) | ecosystem: Host-associated > Plants > Roots >... | reverse complement strand
TCGCGGCTTCCGGCTGGCGACCTATGCCATGTGGTGGATCCGCGCCTCGATCCAGGAATTCATCCTGCGCTCGTGGAGCCTGGTGAAGATGGGCACCACCGCCGCGCAGAAGAAGCTGTTCTTCAACCTGCGTCGGATGAAGTCCAAGCTCGACGCGTTCGAGGACGGCGATCTGTCGCCGGAGCATCTCGCCAAGATCGCCACCGACCTCGGCGTGACCGAGGAAGAGGTCACCAGCATGAACCGCCGCATGGCGATGGGCGGCGACACGTCGCTCAACGTGCCGATGCGCGAGGATGGCGAGGGCCAGTGGCAGGATTGGCTGGCCGATGACTCGCCCCTGCAGGACTCGGTCGTTGCCGAGGCGCAGGAAGCGGACGTGCGCCACGAGATGCTGACCTCGGCGATGGATGACCTCAACGAGCGCGAGAAGCACATCCTCACCGAACGTCGCCTGACCGACGATCCCAAGACACTCGAGGAACTGAGCCAGGTCTATGGCGTCAGCCGCGAACGCGTCCGCCAGATCGAGGTGCGCGCGTTCGAGAAGCTGCAAAAGGCGATGATGCGCATCGCCGGCGACCGCCGGATGCTCGTCGCGGCCTGATTTTTCGTGGTCGGCACCGTCGTCATCGGCGGCGGTGCGGCCGGAATCGCGGCGGCGCGGCGCCTACACGACGCCGGGCATGATGTTCTGATGATCGAAGCGCGCGACCGTCTCGGTGGTCGCGCGCTTTCTTTTGACCATCACGGCCAGGCACTCGATCTCGGCTGCGGCTGGCTGCACTCGGCCCGGCGCAATCCCTGGACGGCGATCGCCCGTGCGCGGGGTTTCGACATCCGCACCGACACCGCCAATTGGGGCAGCCAGTGGCGCGATCTCGGCTATCCGCCGGCAGAGCAAGCCGCTTTCGGCGAGGCATGGGAGCGCTGGCAGCATGCCGCACACGCCGCCCTGCCCGGTCCCGACCGGCCGCTGTCCGATTTCGTCGCGCCCGACGATCGCTGGCGCCCCTTGCTCGACGCCATCTCAGGCTTCGCCAATGGCGCGCCGCTATCCCGCGTCTCGCTGCACGACTGGGCCGCCTATGAGGACGCGGCCGGCGACGACAATTGGGCGGTGCGCGAAGGCTATGGCACGCTGATCGTCGACCATGCCGGTCAAGTGCCGGTACGCCTGTCGACGCAGGTCCAGCGCATCGATCATCGCGGCCCAACACTAGGAATCGAGACGTCGGCGGGTACGATCACCGCCGACCGCGCGATCATCTGCGTGCCGACGACCATGCTGGCGCGCGGCGATATCGTCTTCGACCCGCCCCTCCCGGACAAGCAGGCCGCGGCCGCCGCGCTGCCCCTGGGTCTCGCCGACAAGGTCTTCCTCGCCGTGGATGGCCCCGTCGAGTGGCCCGCCAACGCCCATCTCACCGGCAATCCGCACAGCGCCTGCACCGCGGGATACCGCCTGTCGCCGCTCGGCGTGCCGGTGATCGAAGGCTTCTTCGGCGGCGATTGCGCCGAGGCGCTGGAGGATGGCGACGCAGCCGCCTTCGCCATCGACGAGATCGCCGCCTTGCTCGGCAGCAGCTGGCGCAGACGCCTGACGCCGATCGTCGCGACGCGCTGGCGCCACGAGCCGTTCATCCATGGCAGCTACAGCCATGCGCTGGTCGGCATGGCGCCGCAGCGCGCGGTCCTCGCAGCACCGGTCGATCGGCGTCTGTTCTTCGCCGGCGAGGCCTGTTCGGCCCGTGATTTCTCCACCGCGCACGGCGCTTATGCGACCGGCCGTGCCGAAGCTGATTCAATCCTTGCGCCAAGCGCGTAGACAGCGACCGAGGTCGCGCGATAGGCTCGCGCCGACGATGATCGACGGGGACGCATGATGTGGGGCTGGGTCAAGATCCCGAAGGGCATCGCGCTGGCGACATTCTTCCTGCCCTGGGTCACGGTGTCCTGCTCGCAGCGCAAGCTGATCTCGGCATCGGGCTGGCAACTCGCCACCGGGCGCATATCCTTCTTCGGCGATGCCGCCGAGGCGCACAACGACCACCCCAACCTCTATATCGCGCTGGCACTCGTCGCGGTGATCGTCGGGCTGGTGCTGAGTTTCGGCCCGGTGCGGCGTGCGCTATGGACGCTGGCGACGTCGGTTCTCGCCCTGCTTCTCATCTGGCTGGGCACACGTCACCTCACCGGCCAGTCGATCGCCGAGCGCGCCGCCGCGAAGCGCCATGAAGCGCTCGACGCCACGGTCGCCTCCATCGTCCGGGTCGAATGGCAATGGGGCTATTGGCTCACCAATGCCGCGCTGGTCGCCGCCGCCATCCTCGCCTGGATGGCGATGACCGGGCGCCATCTGTCGCTCGGTAGCGATCGCAACCCGCCGGTATCCTGACCTTGGCCATTGGGCGGAACAAGGCGCGTCAGCGCTCGCTTGTCGCACGGTTGCTGCGCGGCCTCGTCATGGGCGTGCTGTGGTTCGTGCTCGGCTCGATCCTGTGGGTCGCGGTCTATCGCTTCGTTCCGCCGCCCATGACCCTGACGATGCTCGGCAACGCGATCGGGGGCAACGGCCTGACCAAGAGCTGGATGCCGCTGTCGCGCATCGACCCCAACATGGCGCGCGCGGCGATCGCCGGCGAGGACGGGCGTTTCTGCACCCATCACGGCTTTGATTTCGAGGCCATCCAGAAGGCGTATGAGCGTAACGCGCGCGGCGGCCGCATTCGCGGCGGTTCGACGATCAGCCAGCAGACCGCCAAGAACGTCTTTCTGATCCAGGGCGGCGGCTATCCGCGCAAGGCGCTGGAGGCGTGGTTCACCGTGCTGATCGAGACGATCTGGGGCAAAAGGCGCATCATGGAGGTCTATCTCAACGTCGCCGAGACCGGCATCGGCACCTATGGCGCCAATGCCGGGGCGATGCGCTATTTCAACCACGACGCGACGCATCTCTCGCCAAGCGAGGCGGGCCGCATTGCCGCGGTCCTGCCTCTGCCCAAGAAGCGCTATGCGATCGATCCGCATGGCTTCGTCCGCCGTCACGGCAATGTGCTGACCCGCTGGGTCGGCGTCGTGCGCAACGACGGACTGGATTCGTGCCTGCGCTGAAGTGCTTATTTGGTCGCGTCGTCGGCCGCCTTCTGCGCGGAATCTCCAACTTTCTGCGCGCCGTCGCCGACCTGTTGCGCGGCCTGGGTCACCGCATCGGTGCGCGCATTGTCGTTCTTGCTCTGGTTGAGCAGGAAATAACCGCCGACCAGCACCGCCAGCAGCAGCACGATGCCGATGAAGATCGCACCGCCGCCGCCACGGCGTTCGATGACGGTGGTATGCGGGGTTTCGGTAATCTGGTCGGCCATGGTCGTCCTCCTCGTTCGAAGCAGGCACAACGTGGGGCCGCTACGGACGTTCCGTCAGAAGGGCAGTTTGAAGCCCGGCGGCAGCGGCAGGCCGCTGGTCATCTTGGCCATTTCCGCGCTCGACGCGGTGTCGGCCTTGGCCTTGGCGTCGTTGAACGCGGCGACGACCAGATCCTCGAGCATCTGCTTCTCACTCGGCACGAGCAGCGATTCGTCGATCGAAATGCCGATGATCCGGCCCTTGGCCGAGGCGGTGACCTTGACCAGCCCGCCCCCGGCGGCGCCCTCCACCTCGATCGTGTCGAGACCGGCCTGGGCTTTCTCCAGTTCCTTCTGGACGTTCTGCGCCATCGCCATGATGTCTTCGAGGCCCTTCATGATGCTTTGCTCCTCAGCGAGACCAGTCGGTCCCATTCTTCCTTGGGTATTTCGGCGTCGGGAAAGGCCTCGAAGGCCGCCCGCACCACGGGTGTCGCCAGCACCTGTTGCTTGATCGCGTCGGCACCGGCTTCGAGCTGTTCGCGGATCGTCGGGTCGCCGGCAAGCTGCTCGGTGGTGATCCGCCACACCCGATCGGTCAAGCGCTTGAGCGTGGCGCCGAGTTCGGCGACGAAATCGGCCGGTAGCGGCCGCAAGGCGCTCAGCACGAGCTCGCTGCCCGACAGCCGCACGACGCTGGCATGGAAAGCGAGCCGCGAGGCGAGCGCCTGCTCGGCGGAATTCTCGAGCAGCTCCGCGATCTCATGGATCGACGATGGCAGCGGCGCCTCGCTCGGCCTGGCCGGCGGCGGCGGCGATGCGGGGGCGGACGCCATCGGTGCGCCATTTGCCAGCAGGCGCGCCAGCTCGCCCGGATCGGGCAGCGTCGCGGCATGGACGATGCGCAGCAACACCATCTCGCACGCCTCGATCGGCAGCGCGGCGCGGGCGACCTCGTCATGACCCTTGAGCAGCAGCTGCCACAGCCGGTGCAGCGCGGCGAAGGACAGCTGGCTCGCCCAGCCGGTCAGCGCCTCGCGCTCCTCGGCGGCATGGCTCGGATCGGGCGCGGCACCGAGCTTGATCAAGGTCGTGGCATGAATCGTCTCGAGCAAGGACCGCAGCACGCTCAGCGGATCGACGCCGAGGTCATATTGCCGGCGCAGGCCCGCCAGCGCGCCCTGCCCGTCCCCGGCGAGCAGCCGGCCGAGCAGATCACGCATCGCCCCGCGATCCGACAGGCCGAGCATCTCGCGCACCGCATTGGCGGTCACCCCGCCGCCCTCGATGCCGGCATGGGCGATCGCCTGGTCGAGGATCGACAGCCCGTCGCGCGCCGAGCCTTCCGCCGCGCGTGCGATCAGCGCCAGCGCCTCGGGCTCGGCCTCGACCCGCTCCGCCTCGGACACGCGGGCGAAATGCTCGGCCAGCTTGTCGGCCGGGATGCGACGCAGGTCGAAGCGTTGGCAACGCGACAGCACCGTGACCGGCACCTTGTTGACCTCGGTGGTGGCGAACAGGAACTTCACATGCGCCGGCGGCTCTTCCAGCGTCTTGAGGAGCGCGTTGAACGCGTTCTTCGACAGCATGTGGACTTCATCGATGATGTAGATCTTGAACCGCGCCGACACGGCGGAATAGCGCGAGGCGTCGATGATCTCGCGGACATCGTCGACACCGGTATGGCTGGCGGCGTCCATCTCGATCACGTCGATATGGCGCCCTTCGGTGATCGCGCGGCACGGCTCGCATATGCCGCACGGATCGATCGTCGGGCCGCCCTGCCCGTCCGGGCCGATGCAGTTGAGCGCCTTGGCGATCAGCCGCGCGGTCGAGGTCTTGCCCACGCCGCGCACGCCGGTGAGCAAGAAGGCATGCGCCAGCCGGCCGCGCTTGATCGCATTGCCCAGCGTGGTGACCATCGCATCCTGGCCGATCAGCTCGCCAAAGGTTTGCGGGCGATATTTGCGCGCCAGCACGCGATAGGCGTCGTTGCGCTGCGGCTGGGGCGGTTCGCCAAGATCAAAGGAGTCGGACATCGTCACCCTATCTAGGGCGACGGCTTACGCGATGGTAGGGAAAGGTTGAATCGAGATGTCGGAATTGCGCCGCGGCAAAGTCGCGTCGTCGGACGGCGCCTTCGGCACCGCCGGCCGCGCTTGCCAGCGTGGCGCTGCGTAGCAGCGCTCTCGCTGGCTGCGCAGTGGGAGCCGGAACGACCCGCGGCGAAATCGTTGCGGCTGCTTCCTTCCGGATCTGACCGGGTTGGCGACGACCACGTCCGCCCGACTCCCGCGCGCCATATGGCGGGGCCGGGCGGCGCGATCAAGGGGTAGTTACCAGCGGACCCGCACGTTGCGGCACAGCTTGCGCTTGTGGCCGTGATGCCATGTGGCCTTGCAGACCCGTTTCATCTTCCAGCCATGGCCGTGGTGATGGCGGCCAGGCCCGGGATCGGCGGAGGCCGGGCTTGCGACCAGGACGGCGCTGGCCATCAGGCCGGCGGAAAACAGTGCGAGCAGTTTCATGGTCTTTCTCTCCTGCGAAAAATCCCCGGACGTGCTCCCCACTCCAGCACCGAGGCCAGCACGGCGGTGCGGAAAACCAAGCTCGCGAAAAATCGTTCCGCATCAACGCCCTTGCATGTTGCGCACGTCACCCGGGATGCGCACCGTCAACTCGGCCAGCCCGTCGTCGAGCCAGATCTGGCAGGCCAGCCGGCTGGTGCGGGTCGCCCCGGTGGCGAGGTCGAGCATGTCCTCCTCCATCTCGGTCGCGGGTGGCAGGCGGGCGAAGTCGTCGGCGGCGACGATGACATGGCAGGTCGAGCACGCCATCTGCCCCTCGCAGGTGCCCTCGAGCGGCTGGCCATTGGCCTGCGCCACGTCGAGCAGGCGATCGCCGGGCCGCGCCTCGACCTCGCGGGTCGATCCGTTGGTGGCGATGAAGCGGATTCGGGTCATGCCGCCAGCCTTTGTGCGTCGGTTGCGGCAACAATGCGGTCGATCGCGGTGATCAGTTCGTGCTCGGTGGTATAACGGCCGAACCCGATGCGAATGCTCGATCGCGCCTGCGCATCGCTCAGCCCCAACGCGCGGAGCACATGGCTCGGCCGGCCCGAACCGCTCGCGCAGGCCGAACCGGCCGAGAAGGCGATATCGCGCAGGTCGGACATCAGCCGCGCGACATCCAGGTCGTCATGCCGCAGGTTGAGGTTGCCACGATAGCGCCAGGCGGTCGAACCGTTGACGGCCCAGCCCGCGCCCAGGCGCTTGAACGCGGTCTCCCACAGATAGGCGACATGGGCCGCGTCCTGGTCGAGCCGCTCGACCATCAGCAGCGCCGCCGCGCCGAACCCTGCGCACAGGGCCGGCGACAAGGTGCCCGAGCGCCCCGCCGCTTCCTGACCGCCACCATGCAGCAGCGGCGTCAGCGCGACGCCATCACGCAGCCACAGCGCGCCTACACCCTTGGGGCCGTGGATCTTGTGGGCGGAGAGCGCGATCAAGTCGCAGCCTGCCGGGATATCCATGCGGCCGGCCCCCTGTACCGCATCGCACAGCATCAGCGCGCCGGCGGCATGGGCGAGTTCGGCGAGCGCGGCGATCGGCTGGATCACGCCGATCTCGTTGTTGACCAGCATCGCCGCGACCAGCCCGGTACCGGGGACGATCGCCTGCCGTGCCTGCTCGAGATCGACCTCGCCGTCAGGGCCGACCGGCAATATCGTCACCGCGCGCCCGGCCCGACGCTCCGCCTCGACGGTGTCGAGCACGGCGGCGTGTTCGGTCGCGAGCGTGACGATCGGCCCGGTGCTACCCTTGATCGCCCAGTTGAGTGCCTCGGTCGCGCCGCCGGTAAAGCTGACCGCGCCGCCCGCCGGCAACATCGCGGCAACCTTGTCGCGCGCCAGTTCGACCACCGCACGGGCGGCGCGGCCCTCGCGGTGCGCGGAATGCGGGTTGGCGTGCTGACGCTCCAGCCAGGGCAGCATCGCGGCCAGCGCCTCGGGGGCGAGTGGCGTGGTCGCCTGATAATCAAGATAGGTCATGCCGCCCGGCTCCGCGCTTCGCGGGCGATGGCACGCCACGCGGTGATGAAGGCGTCGATCTCCGCCTCGCTGGTCGTCGCGCCGAAGCTGACCCGCACCACCTCGCGCAACGCCGGCTCGCCCCAGCCCATCGCGGCGAGGACATGGCTCGGCTTCATGCTGCCCGACGAGCAGGCACTGCCGGCCGAGACGGAAATGCCGGCAAGGTCGAGCCGGATCAGTTGCACCGTCGCGGCGACACCGGGCATGCGATAGGAACCGATCGCGGGGTGGCGCGGCGCGTCGGCGCCGACCACTTCACCGCCCGAACGCAGGATCGCGTCATCGAGCCGCGCGCGCATCGCGGCCCAGCGCGCCATGTCGGGCGCCTCACCCAGCGCCGCGGCATAGCCGAGCACGCCGGGGACATTCTCGGTACCGGGGCGATACCCCCGCTCCTGCCCGCCGCTCGGCTCCAGCGTGGCGAGATCGCGCACCAGCAGCGCCCCGACACCGGGCGGACCGCCGCGCTTGTGCGAGGACAGCGCGACGAAGTCGGCATGGTCGGCGAGCGACGGGTCGGCGCCCGCCGGCATCTGCGCGGCATCGACCAGCAACAGCCCGCCGGCTTCATGGACGATCGCGGCGATCTCGGCGATCGGCTGGCGCACGCCGGTCTCGCTATTGGCCCATTGCACCGCGACCAGCGCCGCAGGTTCGTCGGACAGCATCGCGGCAAGCCGGTCACGATCGATCAGGCCCGCGGCATCGACCGGGATGACATCGGCCGCTGGCGCGGCGCGGATCACCGCGTCATGCTCGGTCGCGCCGATCAGGCGGCGCGGGAGGGTGCAGCGGCCCAGCGTGATCGCCAGCGCCTCGCTCGCGCCGCCGGTCAGCAGCGTCTCGCCCGGCCAGCGATGCGCCGCCGCGATCGTCGCGCGCGCCTGTTCGAACGCGGCACGCGCGGCGCGACCCTCGGCATGCGGCGAGGACGGGTTCGCCCAATGCGCCATGCCGGCGTCGACCGCGGCGACCGCGGCGGGCAGCATCGGCGTGGTCGCGGCATGGTCGAGATAGATGCGTGTCACCAATATGCGGTCCCGGCAGAATGATTGCGCCTCGGCGCTTCATGACTATATAGCGCGCAACCCAGCGCCATGCGCGCGCCTATTCCATTTTCGTCAGCAGGTCCGATGCCAGAAGTCATTTTTCCCGGCCCCGACGGCCGTCTCGAAGGCCGTTTCGCCCCCGCCCCGCGCCCGCGCGCGCCGGTCGCGATGATCCTGCACCCGCACCCCTCCTCGGGCGGGACGATGAACAACCGCATCGTGCAGGAACTCTACAAGACCTTCCAGCGACGCGGTTTCGCCACGTTGCGGTTCAATTTCCGCGGCGTCGGCAAGAGCCAGGGCACGTTCGACAATGGCGTGGGCGAGCTGTCCGACGCGGCGAGCGCGCTCGACTGGGTGCAGAGCTTCCACCCCGAGGCTTCGACCACCTGGATAGCAGGCGTCAGCTTCGGCGCGTGGATCGGCATGCAATTGCTGATGCGCCGACCGGAGATACGCGGCTTCATCTCGGTCGCGCCGCCGGCCAACATGTACGATTTCACCTTCCTCGCGCCCTGCCCGGCCTCGGGCATCATCATCCAGGGCGAGGCCGATGAGGTCGTGACGCCCGGTGCGACGCAGAAGCTGGTCGACAAGCTGCGCACGCAGAAGCACATCACGATCCATCACGACACGATCCCCAAGGCCAACCACTTCTTCGAGCATGAAATGCCCGAGCTGATGGGCAGCGTGGACAAGTATCTCGACATGCGGCTCGATCCGAACTCGCCGATCCGCTGAGCCGCGCCGCGCGCGAATTAGCGTAGCGAATTCGCGCGACGTGCGGCGCGGCGGGCCGGCCCTTTTGCCCCTTGCCGCCCTTCGTCACGTCGCCAGCCGTCGCGCGACTTCGGTTTCGACGGCGGCCTTGAAACGCGCGGCATTCTCGGCCGCCTGTCGCTGGCTTTCCCGCGCGACGCGCTGGCGGCGCTCGGCGATGATCTTGCCGATGTCGTCCGCAGGCTCGGGGATGCGCGCCCAGGGCTTGGGTTTGCGGATGGCGAGCCAGTGCATCGCGGCGCGGACATCGGCGGGGACATGGACGGTATGGAACATGATGACCGGGCCGCCGCCCTTCGGCGTGACGATCTTCTCGGCGGTGTAGTCGTAACCGACGGCACGCTGGTAAAGCGCGCGCTCGACGCGGTCGTCGGCGGCGTCCTTGCCGACCCGCACGGCGGCGGTGAATTCCTCATGCAGCAGGCACCAGCGGTAGAAGGTTCTCACGCTGACGCCGAGGATATCGGCGACCTCGATATCGGTGGCGCCGTTGCGGCACAGCCGCTCGGCGATGCGGGCGAATTCCGGTTTGTACGGAGAGGGGCGTCCTGCGGGCATGGGCGCGACAAATAATGGGTTGGTGCGCGCGATTGAATCAGGCTGTGCCGGCCAGGCGGGGACGGTGTGCCGGGGCGGGTGTGACAAAATCGACGCTGATCGCCGAAGCGCGATGGCCGTTTTGCCCCGTGCAGGCAGGGCGTGCGCTCGGCGACAGGCTGGCTCAATTTTGTCAGGGGTGTGCCGATCGCCGACGTGGCCGCCCATTGCCTTGCCTTCGAGAAATGGGGGTTATTGCACGTGTCACCAAAATAATGGACACCAAAATAATGGAGCCCTCGACATCGGCGCGATCCGGTGTCCTATAGATTCATGACCAGGAAGACGCAGATCGTGATCGTCGGCGGGGGCGCCGGGGGCCTTGAGCTCGTCCGTCGCCTGGGCGCTCGCTACGGACGGCGACGGCACGACATCATCCTGGTCGACCGTAATCGCACCCATATCTGGAAGCCCCTGCTACACGAAGTGGCCGCAGGGTCGCTCGACGCCAATCTCGACGAGGTGGGCTATCGCAGCCACTGTCATCGTTGGGGTTATCGCTATTTCTTCGGCACGCTGGAAGCGGTCGATCGCACTTCGCGCGAGATCGTGATTGCGCCGCTGCATGACGATGACGGCAGCGTACTCATCGCGCGGCATCGCTTGCGGTTCGACTATCTCGTGCTTGCCATGGGGTCGGTCGGCGAGGATTTCGGGACACCCGGTGCACGCGAACATTGCCTGTTTCTCGATGACCGGACCCAAGCGGACCGGTTTCGCGCAAAGTTGCTCAACCATTGCCTACGCGTGTCGCTGGCGATGCGCGCGGATCCGGCGGTCGAGGCCCGGGTGCGCATCGCGATCGTCGGCGGCGGCGCGACGGGCGTTGAGTTGGCGGCCGAACTCTACAACGCGGCCGCAGCACTTCGCTATTACGGGCTTGAGGTGTTCGACGAGACCAGACTCGAAGTGACGCTGATAGAAGCGGGCCCGCGCATTCTGCCGGCGCTGCCTGAGCGGCTGGCCGATGCCGCGCGGGCCGAACTGGAAGCGCTCGGCGTGCGCGTGCTGACCGGAACGCCCGTGACCGAGGTTACGTCGGCCGCTATCCAGACCGGGTGCGGCGAGCAGATCCGTGCCGATCTGAAATTATGGGCGGCGGGCGTGCGCGCCGCTGCTTTGCCCGGCGGCTCGGATGGTCTGGAGACCAGCCGCGCGGGGCAGTTCGTGGTCCGCCCGACGTTACAGACCACCCTGGACGACCGGATCTTCGCGATCGGGGACTGCGCGTGGTTCATGCCGCCGGGTGCAGAGCGCCCCGTGCCTCCTAGAGCCCAGGCCGCGCATCAAATGGCGACATGTGCATATCGCAATCTCATCGGGCTGATGGAGGCCCGAGACCTCAAGCCCTTCCACTATCAGGATCACGGCTCGCTGGTGTCGCTGAGCCGCTTTTCCACGGTCGGTAGCCTGATGGGGAATCTGGTGGGCGGACGGATGGCGATCGAAGGGAGGCTGGCGCGTTTCGTTTATACCTCGCTCTATCGCATGCACCTGATCGCGATCCACGGGTGGATCAAGGGGCTGGCGCTCATCCTTGTCGGCCGAGTGAACGCCATCATCCGGCCGCGATTGAAGCTGCACTGAGTCTGCCCTGAGATTGAAAATATATCGCAACCCCGCGCTCCCGTAAGTGCGCAGTCGCCCCTGTTGCACTTCAACATTGACACCGGCCGGCTGCGTCGCCGAGGCTGCCACGCGGCTTTCAACGCGCAGAAAACGAGAAAAATTGGATGCGACCGATTTGCCTGGATCATCTTTCTCTTTACGATGTCACGGCGCTGGAACTCATCGAAATCGCCGCGAAGCTGGACTTCAACGCCGTCAGCCTCTTCATCCTGCCGGGCCCGCTCGGCCCCTATCGTGACCTGGTCAATGATCGCAGCGCCAGGGCCGAAGTGCTCAAGGCCCTGCGTGATACGGGGCTCTCGCTGGGCGTGATCGAACCGTTCCTGCTTCAGGAGGAAACCGACTGGCAACTCCTGGAAGCGGCCGCGGCGGTCGCCGCCGAACTTGGCGGTATGGTAACTGGCCTGTGCTTCGACTCCGAGCCGGAAAGACTGCGCGACTCCTTTGGCCGACTGGCCGACATCACGCGCCGGGCAGGCGTGCGGCTGGGCGTCGAAGGTTTCACCTTGTCCGCCGTTCGCACGCCGGCCGAAGCCATTGCCATGGCCGATACGGCGGGTGACGATATCGGGATCGTCGTGGACACGCTGCATATGATCAGGACCGGCTGCCAATGGGCCGATTTCGCGGTGCTGCCCGCGGAACGCATATTCCATGTGCAGCTATGCGATGGCCCCTTGAAGGCCCCGGCTGACCTTTTTCACGAAGCAACGGTTGCCCGCCAGCCGCCGGGGGAAGGCGAGTTCGACATCGCCAGCTTTATTCCGCTCGTCCCCGTCACCACCATGCTTGCCGTCGAGGCGCCCTTCAGCGCTCCCGCGGGCACGACGCCGCTGCAACGGGCGCGTGTTCTCAAGGATTCGATGTGCAGGCTGCTTGCTTAAAATGGCGCCTCTTCCCGCCGGGCACCCGCTCCTGCGCCGGCGCGACCGTCGCCAGGCCATCGTCACGCGCCGTTCACACCGTCCAGATCACCACATTGGCCACCAGCACCGCGGCCATCACCAGCATCAGCGCGCCCTTGCGGCGTTCCTGGCGGCGGATCAGCGTGATGCCGCCCGCCACGCAGGCGAAGGCGCCGAGCATCGCGATGCTGGGGAAGACCGGGCTCGCCGGATCGATGCCGTACATCAGCTGAGCTGCGTCAATGCCGGGCGCGGCGCCTCTTCCGTCGCCTCGCCTGCGAGCACCTTCGCATAGGCGGCGCGATCGACATTGCCGCCCGACAGGATGACCAAAGTGCCCGGCTCGACCGGCACCTTGCCGGCCAGCAGCGCGGCCAGCGCGACGGCGCCGCCCGGCTCGACCACCAGCCGCAGCCGCTCCGCCGCCCAGCGTTGCGCCTCGGCGATCTCGGCCTCGCTGACCGCGACACCGGTCGCGTCGCGCCGCGACAGTACGTCGAAGGTCAGTTGCGACACGCGCTTGGTCTGCAGGGCGTCGCATGCCGTGGGCGGCGGATTGTCGCCGACCTCCTCGATCCAGGACGATTCGAGGCTGCGGCGCATGTCGTCCCAGCCCTCCGGCTCGACCACGGTGATCGCCGCATCGGGCAGGCCCAGCGCAATGCCCGCCGCGAGACCGCCGCCGCCACAGGGAATGACCACCCGCGTCGGCTTGCCCAGCCCGATCGCCTCCATCTGCGCGGCTGCCTCGATACCGGCGCTGCCCTGCCCTTCGATCACCCAGGGATCGTCGAAGCTCGGCACGAGGATCGCGCCGCGCGCCTCGGCCAGCGACCCGGCGATCGCCTCGCGGCTCTCGGTCGCGCGGTCATGGGTCACCACTTCGGCGCCCAGTGCGAGCGTGCCCTCGCGCTTCGAGGCCGGCGCGTCGGACGGCATGACGATCAGCGCCGGCATGCCGAGCCGCTTCGCCGCCCAGGCGACACCCTGGGCATGGTTGCCCGAGGAAAAGGCGACGACCCCTTTCGCGCGCATTTCCGGGTCGATCGCAGTCAGCCGGTGCCACGCCCCGCGCAATTTGAACGCGCCGATCGGCTGCAATGATTCGGCCTTGAAGGCTACGGCCACGCCCTTGATTTCGCTCACGAATAATGGCGACGGCGGGAGGATCGCGGCGATCTTGGCGGCCGCATCGCGCACCCCGGCCCGGGTCGGCTGTCTTAAA
>Ga0207676_10002312_pt1 | contig 13676 bp, 10 predicted proteins | sample KBSSwiS72_FD_184307 | JGI IMG/M metagenome (GOLD analysis project Ga0207676, IMG submission 184307) | Switchgrass rhizosphere microbial communities from Kellogg Biological Station, Michigan, USA - KBS Switchgrass S7-2 (SPAdes) (version 2) | ecosystem: Host-associated > Plants > Roots >... | reverse complement strand
ATGGGGACGGGGGACTGCGGCATCGATTGCGAGGCCGACGTTCGAACCACAAAACGCCGGAAGAGCTAAAACGGCGAGCCGTAGAACTGTTTCGGCAGAAAAAGCAGTCCAGGCTTTGGCACGACTATGGGCCAAGCTTGGCGGTGGAAGAACTGTCCGAGCAGCATGGGACCCACATTAGCCGGGAGACGCTACGCCACTGGCTTGTAGAGGCCAAGCTATGGCGGGCGCGGTTCCTTGGTGTTGTTCCTTGGCGTTGGTCACTTCAGTAACTTGCTGCTCACTAACCAATGCACCTAGCATCTATGAGTATGCTCCGCAGCCTGCTCCTCAGCCGTGACGAGAATACGGCGCGAATCATCGCGCGTGGCTTCAAGGACCTTGAAGTTGAACTGGAGCACTGCTCGGACTCCGACCAGTTCCTGGTTCGCGCCCTTGAAACGCGCTATGACGCGATCGTTGTCGATGACCAGGTAGAGCAAGCGCATCTCGCGTTAGAGAAGATCGTGGGCATGGCAAACTGCGGCAAGTCGGTACGCATCGTGCTGGCCGAGCACAAAGCCGTCATGCCGGGCCTATTCAAAACCGCCTCCCAGATCGTTCTCTATAAGCCGCTATCTTCGGAACGAGTCCGCCAGGGACTCCGTGCCGTACGAAATCTGATGGCACGGGAGCGTCGCCGTGGAGCCGAGCGGGTTCAGGCCATGGTGCCGGCAAGACTCGGCCCGCGCCATGCACGTTTGTCGTCGATCCAAGTGTTGCTTGCCGACCTTAGCGACTCCGGAGCAGCCCTCCGCTACGAAAAGGGCGATCTCCCAGTTGCGAGCACCCTCAGCATGGAGTTCACACTGCCAGGGACCGCGAATCGAATCCACTGCCTGGCAGAGTTAGTGTGGCAGGACTACCACGGCACTGGCGGCGTCCGTTTCGTCGACATGCCGAGCGTCGCACGCCAGCAGCTGGTCGACTGGCTAAGTGAAAGCCAGAAGTCCGGACGCAAGGCCATCAGCGCGAAAGCGTAACCAGACCTTAACGAACTCATCGCTCCAAGGCCGAATGCGCAGGTGATTCAACACCTGCCAGAGGCGTCCACCTACCCACTCACGTCTCCCCGTATAATCAATAGAGGTTGGAATCTTCCTTCCAGGGGATCCCATGAGCGCACACATGCATGGACAGCCGCATCAGGGGCCTCAGCCCTTGCCCGGAGTGGATGCGATCGTAGCCGTCGGTTCCGGCAAAGGAGGCGTGGGAAAGACTACGCTGGCGGTGAACCTGGCCTTGGCTTTGGCGAAGCTTGGGTACAAGACCGGTTTGCTCGATGCCGATGTCTATGGGCCCAATGTTCCGCTGATGCTTGGCACCAATGCCCAGCCCAGAGTCGTCGGCGAGAACCGGATCGAGCCTCTTACCGTCCATGGATTGAAGACGATTTCAGTCGGTCTGCTCAACCCAGGTGACAAGCCTCTGATCTGGCGGGGGCCGATGCTGCATTCGATCATTCGCCAGTTCTTGGGACAGGTGGAATGGGGGTTGCTCGACTACCTTATCGTTGATCTGCCTCCCGGGACCGGAGACGTGGCGCTGTCGCTGATTCAAACCGTGCCGCTCACAGCTTCCATTGTGGTCTCGACTCCGTCCGATGTCTCTCTCCAAGATGCGCGTAAGGCAATCGAGATGTTCCGGCAGATGAAGGTCGATATCGCTGGAATTGTCGAAAACATGAGCTACTTTGTGTGCCCGCACTGCAACCATGAAATTGATGTCTTCTCACGCGGCGGTGCAGAGAGAACCGCGCGCCAATTCGGGGTGGATTTCCTGGGTAGCATACAGCTTGATCCGGAGATCCGACGGGCCGGTGATGAGGGCAAACCGGCTGTGCTCGAAGGCGAGAATTCTCCGCATGCCAAGCCACTGTTCGACTTCGCCAGAAAAGTGGCCGAGCGCGTGGGGCAGATCCGGTCCAGTGCCGGGGAAGGCGTCATCCAAATCCAATAGCCTCGATTTCTCATCCAATAGGGAGTCTTTCAGGTACTGACATAGGTTTTCTGAGTGGCTAAAATATATGGTTAGGTCTTTGGAGGGCCGCGCGCGGAAAGCGAGCTGGCTTTGGGCGATGAATGAATGTCGTCTAACCTATTGTTTTCTAAGCTATTGCCCTGGTGGGTCAAGCTGGTTCCGGAATGGGGCTTTCCGAGCTCAATAAAGTATGTCGGCGGGTCAACCCATAGGAAATCGGGAACGCGAGATACTGACGGCGATCGTCGAGACCTACATCTCAACGGGGGAGCCGGTAGGGTCGCGTGTGCTCTCGCGTGGTAGCCGGGAAGGACTGAGCCCGGCGACCATTCGCAACGTCATGGCTGACCTGGTCGATGCCGGCTACCTTGAACAGCCGCACACCTCCGCCGGCCGGGTTCCAAGTACGGCGGCCTATCGGTATTACGTAGAGCAACTGAGTGGAAAGACGCAGTTATCCCAGGCAGACGCCAGCGTGATCGACGATTCGCTGCGCGGCGCGAGCGATGTCCAGGAGTTCATGGAGCGCACGTCGCACGTGTTGTCGCTGATCTCGCGTAATGTTGGCGTCACCATCGCCGTGAGCGGGCCAAAGAATGCGCTCGAGCATGTGTATTTCTCGCGCCTAGGTGACCAAAAGGTGCTGGCGGTGGTGGTAACGAAGTCGGGCTTGGTGCGGGATCGCGTGCTGCGGCTGGATTTGGCTCAGGCCGATCTGGACGTGGCGGCCCGTTTCATCAATGAAAACTTCCGTGGCTGGACTCTGGAAGCGGTTCGCGGCGAGATTGCCCGGCGTCTGGAGCAAGAGCGGAGCGAATATGACCGTTTGATGTCGTCGGTTGAGCAGTTGTACAAGCAGGGAGTGCTCTCGGGCGACGACTCGCCGCAGGTGATATTTGTTGAAGGTGCATCGAACCTGGTCGCCAATGAACAGGATCGCTCCCGCTTGCAGGAACTGCTCGCCGCGCTCGAACAAAAGCAACGGCTCGTAGAACTGCTGAGCGCATACCTCGATGCCAAGCAAGAAGCCGTGCGGGTGGTCATCGGTTTGGACGAGGCTCAGCCTTCGATGCGCAACTTGGTGTTGATCGGCACGCCGGCTCGAGTGGGCGGAGAAGTGATGGGATCCTTGGCGGTATTGGGGCCGCCGCGGATTGATTATCAGCACACGATTACTGCCGTGTCCTATATTGCACGGTTGTTTGACAAAATCCTGAATGAGAATGAGTAGTCATGGCGAGAACCAACGGGAAAACGCAATTCGAAGAGCAACAAATGGATGTAGAACACGAGCTTCCGCCTTCGGACGGGAGTGAAGACCAGCCCAGCCCGAAAGCCGAGCCGGCTCAGGGCGAGAGAGTAAACGAAGTGGACAAACTCCGTGCCGAGCGCGATGTCCTCGTCGACCGCCTGGCACGCATGCAGGCGGAATTCGACAACGCGAGGAAGCGCGCGCAACGCGAGCAGCAAGACTATCGTGATTACGCCCTTAGCGATACCATCAAGTCGCTCATCCCGGTCCTGGACAGCTTCGACCGGGCGCTGCAGTCGTCGCCGGAGAAGTCAGAGTTCCACCTGGGTATTGAACTGATCCACAAGCAACTGCAGGATGTACTGGCGAAGATCGGCGTCCAGCCGCTTGCCGCCAAGGGACAACAGTTCGATCCGCGGTTTCATGAGGCGATCGAAATGGTTGATACCCACGATGCCAAGGACAACGAAGTCATCGATGAGCTCCAGCGTGGCTACAAGTTGAAGGACAGGTTATTGCGTCCGGCCATGGTGCGGGTAGCGCGCAACACGAAAAACTAAGACCAAATCCGAAATTCGAGAGAGAGCGAAACCCTGCCTAGTAACGTAAAACGAGATTATTACGACGTATTGGGCGTCCAGCGGGGCGCAAGCGATCAGGAGATCAAGAGCGCCTATCGCAAGCTGGCGCTGCAGTACCATCCCGACCGTAATCCGAACAACCCGGACGCCGAAGAGAAGTTCAAGGAATGCAGCGAGGCGTATGCCGTATTGGCCGACGCCGAAAAGCGGAGCATGTACGACCGTTTTGGGCACGCCGGTGTCGGTGGCGCTACCGCTGGCGGCGGATTTGATGCCAGCGTTTTCCAAGACTTCAACGACATCTTCGGCGAGTTCTTCGGTTTCAGCGACATCTTTGGCGGTGGCGGTCGCGGCGGCCGCCGTACGCGTGCTCAGCGTGGGGCCGACCTGCGCGAGGATATCACCATCGAATTCGAAGAAGCCGTGTTCGGCACTGAGAAGGCCATTTCTTATCGCCGGTACGAGCTCTGCGACGCCTGCAAGGGATCGGGAAGCGCTCAAGGAAAGGCTCCCACCACCTGCCGTACCTGCGGTGGCCGCGGGCAAGTCCGTTACCAGCAGGGATTCTTCAGCATTGCGCGCACCTGCCCGGGCTGTCAGGGCGCGGGTACGGTGGTCAGCGATCCTTGCTCGAAGTGCAAAGGGGAAGCCCGCATTATTCAGCAAAAGACTGTAGAAGCCAAGATCCCTGCCGGCGTTGAGGAAGAAACTCGTATTCGTTTCACCGGACTTGGCGAGGCTGGTACGCACGGCGGTCCCGCCGGCGATCTCTACGTCGTGCTCCACGTGAAGGATCATCCGTTCTTCGAGCGTGAGGGGACCGATCTGCATTGCGTGGTTCCCGTTTCCTTCACTCAGGCAGCCCTGGGTACCGAGATTCAGGTGCCGACCCTCGAAGGCGAGCAGACTCTCAAGATTCCCGAAGGCACGCAATCGGGTACGGTGCTGAAGCTGAGGAATAAGGGCGTTCCCGTGCTGAATGGCCATGGCAAAGGCGACTTGTTCGTCGAGGTTCGTTTGCTGACCCCGACAAAACTGAATAAGCGTCAGCGCGAGCTACTGCAAGAGCTGCAAGGGACGACTCCGGTCGAAAATAAGCCCCAGCGTCGCACGCTGCTGGGTAAAGTAAAAGAGATGTTCAACGACCTCTAGTGAATAGAGAATAGTGAGTAGAAGACACTATTCTCGACGACCGATTTCCACTCTCTATTCACTCCATGACCCGTCGACGCTGGATCGCTGACGAAACTTCTGGGAACCGCGCCGCACTCGTCGGCGAGCACGCACGACATCTGGCCCAGGTCTTGCGGGCACACATCGGCCAGGAGTTCGAAATATCGGTCGAAGGGCATGTCCGCAGCGCCCGCATCGCTGCGGTTTCCCCTGAACGCGTCGAATTCGAGCTTGGCGAGGCGGTTTCTACTTTTCGGGATTTTCCGATCACCGTCGCAATCTCTGTTTTTAAGTTCGATCGCATGGAGTGGGCCATTGAAAAGTGCACGGAGCTCGGGGTTGAACGAATCGTGCCGCTCATTGCGGCGAGAACCGAGGCCCGGCTGGCCTCGGCAGCTGGCAAGCGAGTCGACCGATGGAGACGCATCGCACACCAAGCCTCTGAGCAATCGCGGCGGGTTTTGTTACCCGTGATTGATGATCCAGTTAAAGTGAGAGAGTTTCTGGTTGCCGCGAGGAACGGAAGGCAAGTTCTATTGTCCGAAGTTGAGGAGAATGCCCTCAGGAATTTGATCACGCCTTCCGGCCCGCTCACACTCGCCTTCGGCCCCGAAGGAGGGTGGAAAGAGCAGGAGTTGGCGGCGTTCGCAGAAGCCGGCTGGACGTCGGCTTCACTCGGGCCAACCATTCTGCGCACCGAGACTGCCGTCATCGCCGCAGTAGCAGTCGCCAGGTCCTTGCTTGGTCAAGGCTGATTCGATCTTCCATGCTCTTTTTTGATCTGTTCTGCCATCCTTGTGATGAATTCCGGCCGGAATTTCCGCAAGCAACTCTGCTATCCTCGGCTTAATGGCGGTAACGCGTAAGGTTCCCTCGTTCCTCCCCGATTCGCAGCAGACCCAGGCCATCGAACACGTCCATGGCCCCATGCTGGTTGTGGCCGGAGCTGGAACCGGCAAGACCACAGTCCTCATTCGGCGCATTGCCCGGCTCATCCGTGAAGGAGACGCCCGTCCCGACGAGATCATTGCTCTCACTTATACCGAGAACGCTGCTTCGCAAATGCGGGAGCGCCTCGTCGCCGAATTGGGGCGCCGCGAAATTCAAGGGCTCCAGGTATGTACGTTTCATGCCTATTGCAATGAGCTGCTCATCGCCGCCGATCGAAGGTTCGGCGTCCTGGACGACAAGCAACTCTGGATCTTTCTGCGTCGCAACCTCCGCGAATTGAAACTGAACTACTTTGTTCGTGCAGCCAACGTCTCCAGGTTTCTCGACGATCTGCTCGACTTTATTCGCCGCTGCCATGACGAACTGGTGACGCCAGACGACTACCGTAGTTACGTTAGGCGGATCGAAAACGGCGAGCTGCCTCTTCCGCGAGTCACAAAGTCGAAAGACATTGAGGAACTCAGTGAAGAAGAAGCCCTCGGCCGTTGCCGCGAGATTGCACTGGTGTTCGAGACGGTCGAGCGTATGTTGAACGAGCGCAACCTGGGGACGTTCAATCACATGATTGTTCGCGCCAATGCGTTGCTCGGAAGCAATCCCCATGTGCTTTCGCAAGCACGCAAGCGGGCCAAGTTCATCCTGGTAGACGAATTTCAGGACGCGAACTACGCGCAGATCGAGGTTCTCGGCAAGATTGCGGGAAGGGAAGCCTCGCAGGCCCACCCGGCGGCGCCCAACTTGTTTGTCGTAGGCGATCCCGATCAGGGCATCTACCGCTTCCGCGGCGCTTCAAGCGAGGCATTCGACCTTTTCCTCGAGCGGTTCCCAGAAGCGAAGCTGGTTCCACTCACCCGTAATCGCCGTTCGACGGCTCCCATCCTCGGGTGTGCCCACGCCGTGATCGACAAGAACCCGGAGATATCGTCGCAATCCGGAACGGCATATCGCCGCGAGCCCTTGGTGTCTGCCCGCGATGAGCAAGAGCCTCAGCTCGCGTTGAAGCGCTCTTTGGTCGAAGCGGTGCTCGTGACCGGCACCTTCATGGAGTCGACCGACCTGGTGGCGACGCTGATCGAACGCCGGAAACATTCGCGCTGCCAGTGGAAAGACATTGCGGTGTTGTACCGCATCCACACTCATCGCGAGGAAGTTGCCAACGAACTGGCCCGCAACGGCGTGCCGTTTTCGATTGAGGCAATGGATGTGCTAGACACGCCAGAAGTGCGCGACCTCCTCGCCTGCTTGGCGTCGGTATTCATCCCCGGGGACAGTGTTTCGCTGTTTCGATTAGCCGCCCTGCGCCGGTTCGATTGCGATCCGGAAGCACTGCGAAGCGCAATGAAGTCCCTGCCTCGCGACTCCAACGCCGGGTTACTGCAAGTCCTACCCGATGTTCCAGGTGGTGCTGAGGTTCTCGCGGCAATCGATCAAGCGAGAGAAGCGGTTGCAGGACTGAAGGCCAACGCTGCCCTGACCTCACTTACGCGCCAGTTCCAGCTGCCTCGCAATTCCTCGATCAATGCCTTTCTGGAGTTCACCGCGAGGTGGGAGGAGTTCCCCTTGACCGAGAGCGGCAGCCCAGTGGAGTTCCTGGAGTACCTCTACTATTTCCGGGAAGCTCGCGGAACCGTGCCGCTTGCCCTTGCCGAGGAAGAGAATTCGGTCAAGCTGATGACCGTGCACGGGGCTAAAGGCCTGGAGTATGAGCACGTCTTCCTCTTGCGCGCCATTAAGCCGAGTTTTCCAGCCGCCTATCGTGAGAGTCTCATTGATTTCCCGAGCGAGTTGCGAAATTCGAAGTCGTTCTCCACTTTCGACGACCGGACGCTCTGCGATCACGAGGAGCGTCGCCTCTTCTACGTTGCCATGACTCGCGCGCGCGACACTTTGACGATCTACGCTCCCTTCGGACGCGGCGAGCGCGACAAGACGCCACCCGGCTTTCTGCGCGAACTCCTGAAAGCACGTGAGCTCAAGTCCCTACTTCGGGAGCGCAACTGCCGCGAGTTTCAGACCGGGATCTTCGGCCAGGAGGAACTCGCCCCGTCGTCGCGGCTCTCGGAATGGGTGTCGATGCCCCCATCGTCTGATTTATCCAGCACGCTGAGCGCGAGTGCCATCGACAACTACAAACTTTGCCCCCTCCGGTTCAAGCTGGATCGAGAGTGGAGAATCCCGGGCGAGGTTTCGGCAGCCCTGCAGTACGGCGCGTCCATGCATCGAGTGCTGCGAACATACTATGACTCGGTTCGGCTGGGGCGGCCCAAGTCCGAAATGGAACTCCTCCAGATCTTCCGTGAGGATCTTAAAGCCGAAATGATTGCCGATCCCTATCAGCACGATTTGTACGAGCAGCAAGGCACTGCCCAGCTAAAGGAGTTTGTCCTTTCTGCGCTGGAGAGCCATCCCCAAGTTCTTCACACCGAGGAGTACTTCAAGATCCTGATCGGAGAGACCACTCTGGTAGGCCGCATCGATCGCATGGACCGGACCGTGGACGGTCGTGTCGTGATCGTCGATTACAAAACCGGGAAGCCGAAGTCGCAGGAAGACGCTGACGAGAGTCTACAGCTTTCGTTGTATGCGCTGGCGGCCCGCGAAAGGTGGGGATACATTCCCGAACGCCTTGCCTTTCACAATCTGGATGGGAATACCGTAATCACGACCGTTCGCAGCGCTATGGAACTGGAACAGGCTCGGAACGAAGTGGCAAAGATTGCCGTGAAAATTGCGGAAGGGAAGTTCGAGCCGAAAGTCGGTTATCACTGCAATTCCTGCGCCTATCGCGGGATTTGCCCGAAGACTGAGAAGCGCGTGCCGGAGATTGCGCTTGCCGCCGAGCAGGTCGACTGAACTCCCCAAAAAAAACTTAGGGGACGCTTTCGCGTCCCCTTTGTCTTATGCTGCAATCAGCAATTAGTGTTTCTTCTTCTTTGCAGCTTTCTTCTTGGTTGCCATGTTAACTATTCTCCCTTCCATTGTTCATGGATAATGCAACGGTCGTCAGTTGCAACTGTCTGAATGTATAGAGTTATTGAAATCTGAAGTCAAGGAAAAAATGAAGGATGAAGTTGGTCGAAGTCGAGGTACGAAGGTCACCGAGAGTCGCTCACTGGAAATTTTCGAGGTGAGCGATCGATTTTCTTTCAAATCGCTTCCACGCGCGAGACACTTTCGTTCGAAACAACCAGTCGTTCGTCCCATTGCAGTGCGAAATGAGATTGGGCGATCAAATTGTCGGCAACCCGCGTTCAACGCCGGGATGAATACCACGCACTCTAGGCTGAAAGCTTCAACGCAACCTCCTATAATTGAATCAGTCATTGCAGGAGGGCCTAATGCCCGCAAACCAGGATGTCGTCATCATCTCCGCTTGCCGCACTCCGGTCGGAAAGTTCCAAGGCAACCTCTCTGATTTCAGCGCGACTCAGCTTGGTGCGATTGTGGTGCGCGAAGTCGTGAAGCGCGCGGGCATCGATCCTGCAACCGTCGACGAATGCATTATGGGTAATGTGGTTTCCGCGGGATTGGGACAGAACCCTGCGCGTCAGGCCGCGATCTATGGCGGACTCGCTCCCGAAGTCGGTGCTCTGACCATTAACAAGGTCTGCGGGTCGGGATTGAAAGCTGTGGGACTAGCAGAGCAAGCGATTGAAACCGGCAATAGCACGGTGGTCGTCGCCGGCGGTATGGAATCCATGACCAACGCGCCTTACCTTCTCCCCCAGGGGCGGAAGGGATTCCGCATGGGCGACGCACAAGTGGTCGATTCCATGATTCGCGACGGCCTGTGGGACGTTTACAACAACTATCACATGGGGCTTACCGGTGAGAATGTGGCTGAAAAGTACGGCATCACCCGCGAAGAGCAGGACGAATTTGCTCTTAACTCGCATCGCAAAGCCGTTGCCGCAATGAAGGAGTGCCGATTCAAGTCGCAGATCGTTCCCGTGGAGCTTCCCGCGAAGAAAAAAGGTGCGCCGCCGGTTGTCTTTGATAAAGACGAATCTCCGCGGGAGGACACCACGAGCGAGATTCTTCGCTCTCTCAAGCCAGCGTTCAAGAAAGATGGAACTGTAACCGCCGGCAATGCTCCGGGCGTCAATGACGGCGCCGCGGCAGTGGTTGTAACCAGCGTTCACAAGGCGCAGGAACTTGGTGCGAAGCCCATGGTGAGAATCGTCGCACAGGCAACCAGTGGCATCGATCCTCAGTGGGTGATGATGGCCCCGGTGAGTGCGGTTCGCAAGATCTGGGAGAAGACCGGCTGGAACAAGGACGATGTTGATCTTTATGAATTGAACGAAGCGTTTTCCGTCCAAGCGCTGGGTGTCATGCGCGAGCTCGACCTCGATTCGGATAAGGTAAATGTGAACGGAGGCGCTGTCGCCATCGGTCATCCCATCGGCGCCAGTGGTGCGCGCGTGCTCGTGACGCTTATCTATGAAATGATCCGGCGCGATGTGCATCGTGGAATCGCAGCTCTTTGCCTTGGCGGAGGTAATGCGGTGGCAATGGCGGTCGAGAGATAAGAGAGTGTTCGGGTCGGACATGGTTGTCCGACAGGTGGGTGCCTCGAAAGGAATATGGTTAAGACCGTCTTCGTTCCCACGGCGGCGGTACCCTCACCGACGCCATGCCCGCTGCGGTCGCTGCCTTGATCCCCATCTGGGTATCTTCGAACACCAGACAATTCTCCGGAGATACTCCCAATCGCTCTGCCGCAATCAGAAACGGTTCCGGGTCAGGCTTGCTTTTCCTGTAGTCACCCGCGCAGACCAGCACCTCAAAACTGTCTAGTAGTCCGATCGCGCGCAGCGATGCCTCCACCGAATCTCGTGTGCTGCCGGAGACTACCGCAAACGGAATGCGTCCACGCTGCAGTTCAATGTGCTCTAAGACTTCGGGAACGCACTGCAGACTGGGGAGGTATTCGAAGTACAGTTGCTCTTTTCGCTTTGCCACTTGCGCGGTAGGCATTTCAATGCCTTGTTCGCGTCCGATGAGACCGATGATCTCAACGATTGGCAGCCCGCCGAGCTGGTAAAAACGTTCTTCGGTGAACGTGCAGCCCCACTCTCCGAGCGCCTGGTTCCAGGCAACGTAGTGCAGGGGCATAGAGTCTGCGACGGTTCCATCACAGTCGAACAGGTATGCTTGGAAATCCCCGGAGGGTATGGTGATTTTGGGAGCCACTCTCCAGTTTACCTGCCTTCGCTTGCTGAGACGGTGTTCCCCCCTGGAGGATCCCGTCATTTGTTCTGAGATTCATTTCAGAGGATTCTGCGCCGCAGAGAAAGCTAGGCGGAAGCATCAACCTCGCCCTCTGACGTTGGCGTTGATTCCGTGCCCTTGCAGTGCTTGCCAGTGTGGGATCACTAAGATGTATTGATTAATCTTTCGCCTCGTGATGACCAAAATCCAAACCGAAATGGGGTTCAGACTTCGTCCCGGTGATCTTTACCGGTAGTTCGGTGCCCGCGCCGTTCTTGCTGAAAAACGGATCCACTGGCTTCAGCAGGATCGATTTGAATCCGGTCGTCATATGCGACAGCTTGGCCTGCAGCCGAGCTTTGCCGTGAAAGTCAAATTCGTTGCCGTCGAGGCTGTAGCGTCCGGTTAGATTGACTTCGGTCCCAGGGACGGTGAACCGCAGCCCGGAAAATGCAAGTATCCCAGACCGCAACTGGAAATTCCCACCCACGCGAGCTTGGATTTGATCCGCAAGGTCGGTTTTTGCCAGCTTCGGCTTGCCCTGGCTTCTCAGACTGAGAGCGCCGACCTTGTCCTGGATCTTGTCGTTCGAGAAGTGCGCACCGGAGACTTGGAAGTTTCCTGCAAGCCTCAACCGATCGCTTAGATCTTCCTCTCCCGGGGGAAGATCAAATTCTGTGAGCAACCTCACACTTCCGGTCATCACCGGGGGGTCGGTCCGCACCCCCAGCTTCAGGAGATCTTCGATCTTGCCGTTGGCGATTTCAACGTGCAGGGTCACGCGATGTCCGGGAGGACTTGCCATCTTCACTACAGAGCCACTAGCGATCAAGGAGGAGTGAAGAATTTTGGCCTTTACCGGCTGCAAGTACGTGTCACCCGTGGTTCCATCGACAATTGCGTGAAACTCGGTTGTAAGCGGAACGGCGTGCCCGCTGCGTGCTACCTTGAAATCGGGTGTGTCGGTCTTACCGTCAACGACAATATTGTCGAGTGTGCCTGAATACTGACCCTCCGAGGAGAGAATCCCCCCAATGCCTTTGATTGTGCTCAGGTCGGCGCCGCTGAACGAATAGACACCCTTGACCGGTGTGTTTTGCGGACTATTCTCATTGAATGGTCCAAACTGGCCGATTGAATGAATCATGCCGACCGGCTTTGGATTCACGAGATCCGCCTCGAACTTGATCCCTTCTTCAGGGCCAGCATCGTCCATCACCAGATTCTGAATATCGAAAACCATCGGGAGCTTTCCCGGCGTGCTTGTGTTGATCACCAATTCCGCATGAGCACACGCGAAGTGATCGACGTAGATCTTTCCCTTCCCGTGTTTTCGCAGGCTCGCCATCTGACCACGGTCGCTCTTGGGTGGAATGTTGAGCAAGAGCCCCTCGAGATGTACGGTGTCCACGTGTGTCGGCGTGTGCAGCAAGTTCCACCACCCAATGCTGAAGCTGAAACTTGCAATGCCGAACAAGGGCTGCACCCCGGGTAGATGCGTATTGGGATCGTTCTTTCCGTAGATACGCAGGTCCTGACCGGAAACATGAAAGCCGTTCTTGACGGTAACGTGAAATACCCCGAGCTCCACCTTGCCTTGGAAGCGGTCCGACAGCGTTCGAATTACCCTCCCGCGGAGAATCGGGCCGGCATCGTAAGCGGAAATAACCAGAATGACCGCAAATGTTAAGGCCAGTGCGAGCACCGTCGAAACCAACCACCGCCCTCGATGGTGCTTTGCCTTGACGTGAGTAAGAATCTGGGACTCGACGGGCACAAGTGCTTAGAGTTGCTGGAACGGTAAACAGATGTCCAAGAGGGGCACGAACAGGACTTCTCTTGCGCCTGCTGGTCCGACGGGCTCGGGCGGGCACTAATTTTCGCCAGCAGCGCTTCCGCTTGCGCCGGGACTTCTCAATCGACCCGACTTGCGACCCGACTTGAGGTGATAAATCCACGTTCCGATCGGCTCGCCCAACCCGAACCCGGGACAAACGCTTGTTGCCCCCGATGCCGGACGAAATCAGCCTCGATCCGTTTCTTCTTCTTCCCAAGTTCGCTATCGAAGCGGGGTTACTGCTCTCTAATTCTCTGCCACGAGTCACGAACATCTTTTGCCCGGGGCGAACTCTGCGCCATGCGCCGCATGCATGGCGACTTTCTGTTCGTGTCGCGTCGGGGACTACTGCCGCAAGGGCCAAGGCTGACCATCGCAAAGCGGCTAAGAAAAACCTAACCTCTTTAGTTAAGGGCCAGGCTCTTCGCTCAAGTATGTGCGGTGTTATCTTGGGCGTTACCCTGCCGGATTTGCTTGCGAGGCCTCGAGGGATCCCGGATTGTGCGATCCGGTTTTTCCGCAATGCTTGGCGCTTCTTGCTTCGCGGCAGCGCAAGCCGGAAGCATCGAACCCAAAGAATCGAAGGTATAACTTACGTTCATTCAATGACATGCCAGAAAAGCGCGGAGAACTTGTTGAGAAAGCCTCG